>Ga0160423_10001785_pt1 | contig 17984 bp, 12 predicted proteins | sample CRUFie14St8metaG_FD_108191 | JGI IMG/M metagenome (GOLD analysis project Ga0160423, IMG submission 108191) | Marine microbial communities from the Costa Rica Dome - CRUD Field 142mm St8 metaG | ecosystem: Environmental > Aquatic > Marine > Oceanic > Photic zone | place: Costa Rica: the Eastern... | reverse complement strand
TTGGGAGGAGCAGGCGGCGAGGGCGGCGCGGGAGGCGAGGGCGGTGTCTTGGGCGGCGCGGGAGGCGAGGGCGGCGCGGGCGGCGGCGGCGTTGGGGGTGGAGGCGAGGGCGGCGAGGGCGGTGGCGGCGGCGGCGGGCTTGCGACTTGTTTGTCGTACTCGACGGCGGCCTGGATGAGGAGAAAGTTGATGACCACGCTCAGGAGCACCGTGATGAGCCCCGGGATGAGCCGGCCGCGGTTGGTGGGCCTGCGCGTGTCCCGGATGTTGGTGTCGTCGGCGGGGGCCACGGCGCCCGTGGGTATCACGGTGGTGGCTGGTTTGAGGACGAGCGGGTTGCGCTCGACTCGGTGCGTCGCGTACGCCGGCCGCATGGTTTTTTTCACATCCTCTACTTACGCACGTCCTACGCAGTCTTACTGCGCAGTCCTGAGCCGCTCATACTACACCCAATCCGCCCCCGATATTAGGCCAAACTTGATGCTTAGGAGTTAGACGCAGCGGGGCCATGGGTGCCTCGCCCTTTGTCAAGTGCGCCATCTTTGGCGGCCTCGCGGTCGCAGTCATAGCCGTCGCCATCATCGGCGGCATGGTGATCAGCGTGCTCAACGACGGCGAGAACCACAAGGAGGCGATGATGCAGTCGCCGCCGCCGTCGCCGCCCCCCGTGCGCATGCGCGCGATGGCCGAGCACCAGGAGATCTACGGCAGGGGGAACGCACACTTTGATCTGAACAAGAACGAGAAGGCCTTCTTTCAGACGCTTGCGCAACGCAAGATTGCCGCCGGCAAGCCTTTGAGGTAGAGCGTTGGTGTGGAGTGTGAGCGGGTTGGAGCGCTAGGACAGTGTGCATTGTGTGGCGCACTCACGCAAGCGTATATGCGTGCACGGGAGGGATCGCAGAGCGTGTATTGATTCACATTAAAAACACAAAGCATCCATGAGCGGGGTTGAGGCATCGCACGCATCGCTCGTCTCGGTGGCCAATGCGCAGCACTGCCGCCGGTCGGTGCTCACGCCGACCAAGGTGTCGCTGCACACGCTGCCCGAGACGGCCTCGTTCGCCAACGTTGAAGCCCTCGCAAGCGCCGCCAAGGGCGCAACAGCAACGTACGTGGCCACCCAGGGAAAGGACTTGGTGTTCTCGGCGCGCCTTGATCAGCAGGCACGCAACCAGGAGCGCAAAAAGGAGGAGGACAAGGCGGAGGAGAAGGACGACAACGACGAGGCGTTGCGCCCCAAAAAGCGCCGACGCGACACCTCTGCGGAAGAGGCGGACCGTGTGGCCAATGCGCGACAGCTTCTCGCCAAGTCTGCCCCAGCGCTTCCGAGCGACGAGCTCGACGTTGCGCAGCAGGTTTTGACCAAGTTGGTTCTCAATCTGCGCGGTCCCAATGGCGAGATCGTGGTGCAATCCTACGCCCTGCTCTCCAAGAAGCTTGGGGTGGATGATGAGCGCGCACGCGTGGTCGTGGCCGCGCGGCTGAACGCGGGCATCGAGCTCAAGGTGGAGCAGCTCAAGAGCTGCCTGGGCGTGTGCTGGAAAGACGGGCTGCTCACCACGCTGCCCACGCTCCAGGGCATCGGAAAACTGGAGCTTCCGCTCTCGGAGGAGGCCTCTGCCGCCGCCTTCTTTGGAAACATGTCGCTATTGCTCGTGACCAGCGTGCCGCCCAAGTGAGATTGCGCTCTACGGCCGGTGCTCGTGCGTGCGTGTGCGAGTGCGCAAAAAAAGTTTTTTTTGCCAGCCGGTAGTTTGTGGGTTTGCAACTTTTGCAAATCGCTAATCGGTACAGTTCCCATCGTACTCGGGGCGTCAGCAACGGCGACCCGATGGTGCAAAACCCCGACGATGTGAGTGGCGGAAGCGACCAGGACGACTCCGATTTGGAGCGGGAGACCGGTGGTGGAATGGTTGCACGCCGGGACGACAGCGATGACGAGGGGCCGGGCGAGGAAGACCTGTACGGTGGTGGTGCCAACTACGCAATGGACGTTCCGGACGACGACGACGACGACGACGAGGATGACGAGCTGCCGCCAACCGCGGCTCCGAAGAGCCGGCCAACGAGCGGCGGCGGCGGCGGCGGTGGCGGTGGTAGCAGCAGCAACGCCGTCGGCACGATGGACAAGTTTCTCATGAAGCCCAGCGCCGTTGCGGCGTCCAAGAGGAAGTCGGCGGCTCAGACAAAGGAGATGACCAAGAACCTCAAGCAAAAGGCCATGCGCACAGGTTCGGCCAGCGCGTGGGCCGCCGGGGCGCCGCCCAAGCAACCCACGCGCAGCGAGGAGCAGCAGACCTTTTCGCTGCACAGCGAGGACAGCGACGATGGGGGGCTCGACTTGAGCGTGCCGCAAAACCGCGGCGTGCCGATGCCTCCGGACTGCATCGAGGAGTTTGAGAGCCAGCGCACCAACGGCCTCCCTTCGGCGGCAACCAACGACTCAGCACCCAAGGTGCACCCCGACGCGCTCAAAATTGCCTACGTCATGAAGAACGAGAAGGTGAACAAGTGGTGGAAGCTCGACCCATCGCTCCTGGTGCATGCGCCCGACCCCAGGAAGACTGTGCCGTTTTCGTTTGCCATGGACGAGCTGACGATTGCGAGCAAGCCTTTGCGCGAGGCCATGCAGAAGAAGATGTGCAACGAGAGCCTCAGCTGGATGGCGCACGCGGCGGTCATCTACAAGCTCCCGACGGATGGCAAGGCGGACCTGCCGCTCTCGGACGCGCCGGGCATCGTGATGGCCGTCCCGTACACGCTCAAGCTGGAAGGCGACAAGTCGCTCGGGGAATTGCGCAGCCGGCTCACCAACGAAGACGGGACGACGCCCGATACCGTCTACGGGCTGCTCGCGCTCGGCAGCGACGCCATCAAGGCAGTGTATAGCGTCAAGCCTTGCCCACTTCCGTCGCAATTTGACCCCACAAAGCCCTCGCCGTCCACCAATGCCAAGTGGAAGGTGCCGTCCAAGCTAGAGGAGTATTTCAAGACCGAGGACGACCGCTTCCTTCTCGGCGCGCTGGAAAAGGCCAAGCGCACGGCAAAGCGGCCCAATGAGGACGGCGCGCGGAGCGGTAGTGGAGGCAGCAAGGCCGACGGCAAAGCCGATGGCAAGCGCCCGGCAAATGGCGTGGCGGCGACGACCACGTCCGCCGCGTCCGTGGCGGACGTGCCTCCGCCAGACCAGGACGGTGCGCTTCCCGAGCACGGGGAGAACACCGTCAGCATCTGCGGCAACCCGACGCTCATGAAGGTGTTTGCGAGCAAGGACTTTGCCACGAGCTATGCGGAGCTGCGCTGCAAGGAGGACCAATGCTTCACAGTGTGCCAAGCCGGGCCGGGCAAGTTCATTCTTTTGCTGGGCCCGGTGGCCCGCTCCTGAACTGCCGCACGGGTGTTCTGGTTGGATATGGCACACTGGTGTATGAATAGGTGAGCGTGTGTGTGGGGGCGTGGGTGTGCGTGGGTTGCGTGCATGGGTTGCGTGCGTGAATGAAGTCGATCACCTTCAACCTGCCACCGCTCAAGGAGCGGAAAGCAGCGACGGCGTATTGCCAGGATCGTGATTGCGCAGTCTCGCGGTTGCCGCATGCGCCGCACGTCGTGCCCGGCATGCGCGGCACCATACCCGTCGACGCGCCCGCGTTGGCGCCGCCGCCCGTCCGCTTGTCGCCCTCCACGTTCACGTTCACCCTGAGCAGAGTGGGCGCGGTGGGCGCGGCGGGTGCTGGCGCGGTGCTCGGGGGCGTGGCCATGGTCTCACCCGCTCCCGTCTCGGCTGCGGCCTTGCGGCTGCAACGCAAGCTGCTCCCCGACCCAGCGACGGCGCCCGAGGAGCCGTGCGAGTACCGCGACCAGTACTCGATCGGCGACGAGAAAAACCCCAAGGAGGGGTGCAGCCGGTTCTGCGAGCTTTTCCACGGCGTGGCCTTTTCCAACGATGTGTCCAAGCGCGTGGGCACGATCTCGAGCCTGCTGGGACCCACGGGACACTACGAGCGCATGAGTTTTTGGACGCACTTTGTGGGCGCATTCGTCTTTGCCGCGTACGCCATCGTGCGTCAGGTCCTCGTGCGCCACGACGCGCGCCTCGCGGGCGGGCTCACCAGCGCGGCCGCGTGGACCATCTCGGCCGTGTTTCTGACCTCGAGCCTCTACCACTGCACGGCGCCCGACCTCAACTTTGCGATGGTGACGCGCGTGCTCGACTACGCGGCCATCTACATTGGCATCACCGTGACCACTACGGCCGACATCGCCGTGGCGACGCGCGGATTTTTGAACGTGCCTGCGCAGACGATCGTCGACCTGCCTGCCTCGGCCGTGATCTTGATCGTCTTCTTCGTATGGAGGCGCAGCCGGCTGCCGGGCGAGTCCACGTGGACCAAGCACGAGATCACGAGCCGCTCCAAGGACGGGTGTTTACTCGGGCGAGGGCTCTTTTCGTACGGCCATCGCGACCTTGCGCACATTCAGATGCGCCAGTCGACGTCGCTCCTGTTATTCGGCTCCTACTTCATGGTAGTGCCCGCGGCGATGGACGTGCTCGGGCACGGAGTCGCGCGCGTGGTGCTCGCGCTGCAGGCGTCCGCCTTTGTGACCGTCGCGCTCGGTATGGCCATCGACCGCGTCTTCGAGTTTCCCGACGGCAACCTGGTCGAAGGTTCGATGACGTGCCTCGCGTGCCCCAACACCTGCGGCGCCGTGCTCAATTCTCACGCGCTCTGGCACCTAGTGGCCATGGTCTCGGCCGGACTGACGGTGGCGAGTAGAGAGTATGCGTTGGCGTATAGCTGAATTTCTTATTAACACTGACATTCTACGGCCGGTTGTACATTGTGTGCCCACACAGACGCAGCGCGTCTTCGCACAGCGCCCACGCCAACCGCTGCTGCGCGGTGCGCTGCTCCGCAAACAATTTGACCGCATTCCCCTGGCCGGTCCTGGTGATGTACGTGACCACCGGAACCAGCTTCATGTAGTCCTGCGCAATCTTCGTCGCGAGCGTCTTGGACATGGTGACGCGCCCCTGGTCGCCCACAAACTTGACCGACGTGGAGTCCTTGAACACCGACCAGTCACTGAGCGACGAGCGCCTGTTGGCCTCCTCCTGCGCCTTGTCGCCCGCGCTCCAAAAGTTCCGGTACTTCTTGAGGTCGATCTTGGCCTCGAAGCGGATGCGTGCCGTGCCGATGTGGAAGACAAACTGCTTGGAAAACCGCGCCGTCTTGATCTCGCACTTGGGCACCTTGCGGTACAGCTTGGGGCTCTTGACGTTGCCCGACTTGTAGCTCGACACCAGGAACGGGAAGCCCTGCTTGCTCAGCCGCGCCACCGCCGCGCCGTGCTTCTCGGCGCCGGTGGAGACGGCGCAGTGGTCCTCCAGGCCGTCATCGTCGTCCTCCTGCAACCGCAGGTGGGCCATGCCCGCAGCGAGCACTTGCTGGAGGCGCGACTCCATGGCTCCAACTCATCCACAAAGGCGCTTACCATGGGTTATTCAAGCACCTAACGCGTCTAGCGACATTTTTCTTATTAAAAATTACAACATATTGTCCCACGCCTCCTCCAACGCCGCATGTAGCTCGCGCTCCGCCGCCAGGTCGTCATTGGGCCCGTTGCACCCCTCCCGCTTGTTGGCTTGGACAAAGCCAAAGTTCTGGAAGTTGTCCATGACGGTTTGGGGAACGGTCGCCTCAACAAAGGCTTGGTGGATCGCATTCCGCATCGCAACGCCCTGGTTGCCGTAGTCCGAGGTGTAGCGCATGATGTTGGAGACGATCTTGAAGGCCATCTCGGCGCGCTCCCGTCGCACCTCCGGAGCGTACGGGTACGTCTCGTTCATGGCGAGGGCGCTGGCCAGCAACGGCAGCGCCTCCTTGTACCAGCAGATGAGCTTTTCGAACACGCCCACGCAGATGTGGATCTGGTGCAGCACCTTGATGTCGTGCGTGCGCAGCGCGGCGTTGAAGACCATCTGCAGCCAGTCCTGGAAGCCGGGGCTTCGAGCGAGCTCACGGCGGCACGCTTCCGGGTCCTGCAGCAGCGCGATCAGGCCCCGCTCGCCTTGGACGGGGTCGATCATGCGCAGGTTGAGCATTTCGACCATTGTGGGATCCGCAGGCAACGTCGCCGTTGGGACCTTTACAGGCTTGCCCGCGCGCTCCGATGCGGCAAACACCGCGTTGACGATGCTCATGGCCACCACTGCCACCCGCCCAGCACCCTCTACCTTGTGTGCGGCACCGTGCAGGTTATCGAAGCTGCTGTAGCGCCCCGCGTGGTTGGCGACGCCGCACACGCTCGCGGTGCGCTAAAAACTCCGATATAGGCGCGGGCGATAGCAACCGATCGACCAGGTCCCGCATCGATCCGTGGACCGCCGTCCGCGCCGTCGTCGTCCGAGTCAGCGGTAAGTGCACGCCCACCATCTCCTCTGCCTGTAGCACCTGCGCCAGCGCCGCGTCGTCGCCCTCTGGCGCGCGAACCGGAACAAAGGGCGTAGAGAGCGGAAAGCCGATGGCCTGCGCAAGCGGCCCAAACGGATTGGCGCCTCCCGACTCGTCCGGAAAGAAGATGGTCGGCCCGTACCGCCCCACGTTTGGCGCGTCGTTCACCTCCCAACCGTCGTCCCGAAACGCGTCCATGTCCACGCGCGCCTGGTTGGCCGCCTCGACCTGCCGTTCGCTCACGCCTTCGCGCGGCGTGCGGCAGGTGGGACACGCCAGGAACCGGCGCGCGATCATCTTGTCGTTGCACTCGGTGCAGATCCCATGGCCACACGGAAAGCAAAACCAGTCGTGTTCGGTGCGAGGGGGTTCCATACACACGGGGCAGCTCTGCTCTGCGTTACGCGCTGACGATCCTCCGCCCCTGCTCTTGCGCAGATTCGGCGCCATTGCAATCCCGACCGATCCCAGAGGCGTTCTCGGAGCGCCAGCGCAAGGAGTTTCTGGAGATTGCCGGACGCGCCAAAGTCGAACTCAACGCCACCTTCTCACTAGTGGCCATTGGCCTTCAGCTATACCTAGCGTCTGCAAAATTAGCGACACTAAAACCAATGTAAACTTGCTACCGATACCCCCGGCGTTGGTTGGACGAGTGCCGCGGCTGCGCGTGCCCATTCGGTTCGTGGTACCCGTTTGCGGGCACGAAACTCGGAAAGGGCAGCGGGCGCGGGTAAGCAGAAAACGGCATCTGCACCTGCTGCATCTGTACGTGGTGCATAGGGACCATCTGCGGCACGTACGCATTCCCCGACGCGGTCACGAGCTCCTGCAACATGTCCAGGGCGCTCTGGTACGTCAGCAGCGGCGACGGGGAGCGATCGATCATCACCTTTGCGCCCACCGCCAGCGTCGCTGCCTGCTGCAACTGTGACTGCGGCTGCGGCTCTTGCTGCGGCGACTGCGGTTGCTCTTCCTCACGCGATGCAACCGCTTCCTTCTCCACCGGCTCCTCCGCCCCAACCTCCCTCGCCACTGGCGGTGGTCTGTCCGTCTGCGTTGATGCGCACTGGTGCGTAGACGTCGAGGCGTTCTTCTTGGTCGCGATGCTCGCGTTGCGCGTGGCGACCGACTTCGGGCGCGCCAACAGCTTCTGGTTCAGGGCCTTGATCTGCGCCTCGAGGTCGGCGATGCGCGTGTCCTGCTCGGCCTGGTGCGTCCTGTGCGACTCCACCTCGACGTTGCGCCTCTCGTTGTTCTCGCTCAGCTGGTTGCAGATGCGCTCCTTGCTCTCGAGCGCAAGCGTGAGCTTTTGCATCGCCGCCACGTGCGCATCCTCCGTGCACTGGAGTGCGGCAGCGTGCGATCTCTCGAGTTCGACGCGCGCGGCCGCGGCCTTCTCGCCGCTCGCCGAGAGAAGGCCCTCGAGGCGCGAGATGGTTGCGACGTGCTGCGACAGCGCCGCATTGTGCAGCGCGTCCTTGGCCGCGCTCTGCCGCTCGGCGAGGGCGTGCTTGGCCTGGAGCGCATCGTACGCCTTCTTCGTCTTGGCCTCCTTCCTGAGCGCCTTGTTGCGGTCGGCCTCAGCAGTCCCAATCTCCAGGCGCAACGCCGCGCACTTCTCGCGCGCCAGGTCCAGCGCCTCCTGAGCTTTCCTGTGCGCCTCGTCGCTCTCCGCCTTGTGCTTTTCCTCCTGCTCCTTCTCCTCCTTGAAGGCCTCGTTCACCGTCGTGTTGAGCGTGTTGGTGAGCTGCTTCAGCTGCTCCTTGAGCTCCCTGTTCTCATCCTGGTCTGCCTTGCGCCGACGCTGAAGGTCTTCCGCCACGCTGCGCAACTGCGCAATCTTCGCGGATGCCGCCGACGCATCCGCCGTCGCAACCTCGGCGACCAGCTCGGGCGACTTGTCGAGGCACGTCGCGCTGTAGGAATCGCAAAAGTCGACGATGTCCTTGTCGCTCACCATCAGGAACGTGGCTTCTCCGTTCGGAGAGAGCGGCACGCCTATGATGCGCGGCTCCATGACCGACATGCCCGTGCACGGACAGCTGGAGGTGCTCGAAAAATGCTTGACCCGATCGGTGAGCTTGACGTCGAGCTCGCCCACAGCGTCTACCGAGCACGCCGAGAGGTGCCAGTACTCCGAGTCCGTTCCCGCCTGCCACGGCATGCTGTACGAGAGGATCACGAATTTCATCGCGTCCTCGGTGCGGTCCATGGGGTAGTCCTCGAAGATCTTCAACCCCTTCTCGAGCTCGCTCCGGTGCAGCATGGACGAGCGCTCACAGAGCACGCGAATCAGCGCAGGCGAGTCCGAGTAGACGAGGGCGCGCTCGCCCGACAGGTTGAGTATCGCGATGAATTTTGGCAAACATGGCGACAGGCCGCACGGAAAGGGCTTCCGCCTGTGGATGCTGCGCGCAAGCGCGTACACCAGCAAGCGCTCGTTGGAGAGCGCCTCCTGCGCAGCGGAATCCGGGTCGTGGATCTCGTTCTGCGCCACCACACACGCCAGGTGGCTCGCCAAGATGCGACCTGCGCGGTGGTTGGCCAGGTTGGCCACCCACTGCTTCACAGGAGTCTCGGAGGCCATCGTGCCGGAGTTGACGCACGAGCACTGGACCGCGCACAAGTCACAAAAAAATAGCGAGAATTGTCAGGACAATGTGCCGGAGCTTTGCAACTTTTGGTGCAATAGTGCGTGGATTGCAGTGCTCGTGCGTAGCGGCGCGACCCGCTTCCCAATGGCGCCCGGGTTCTCGTTTCTGCCCGATTCCAAGTTTTTGGAAAAGTCCGAGTTCCAGGAGGCGATGATGGACGCGATCAGCGCACGGAGCGAGGACAAGGAGAACTGCATCATCGTGGCGCCATGCGCCAGTGGCAAGAGCGCCGTCATCATTGAGGCGCTCATGGATGCCGGCACCCTCGGGCTCATCTTGTGCTACGAGTCGCAGGGCGTGTACCAGATGAAGGAGGCTCTCAAGGAGAACACGACGATCAACGATCACCAGATCCTCGTGTACAGCGGCTCAACGCGCGACCCGCTCCCCGCGCCGGGCGAGCGCTTCTGCTACCTGATCACGACCTACGGCATGGTGGCCGACTCGGAGGCGCGCAGGAACGAGGAGAGCGAGAAGGTGCGCAACTTTGTGCGCACCACGCGATGGAACCTGGTCTGCTGCGACGAGTTCCACCACGCAGGCGCCACGACGTACCGGCCGTTGGTTGAGGGGCTCGCCCGAAGCGCCGATTGGGTGCTGGGATTCACGGCCACGCTCTACCGCAGCGAGCACTGCATCGGCAGCAACCTCAGCATGAAGGAGGAGGAAGAAGCCTTCAGGTGGTTTGGCCCCGTCGCCTACCGGACCACGTGCAAGGACCTCGAGAACGCCGGGCTCATCGCAAAGATCGATCGCGGGATCGTCGAGTGCGACTTCACGCCCGAGTTCCAGAAGGCCTACGACGAGGCCAACGGCGTCCAGAAGACCTACCTCGCGGCGCTCAACCCCGCCAAGCTCAACGCGCTCGTGGCCGTCTGTCGCATACACAAGAGCTGGGGCCACATCGGCATCGTCTTTGTCAACCACCTGATTGTGGCAGACGTGGCCAAGGAGTGCCTGGGCACCGGTTGGGAAGTCCTCTCGGGCGGCGCCGCGCATGGCAAAAAGGAGCAGCACACGCCCTTTCGCAACAACGAGATCGTCAAGCGGTTCAACCGGGGCGAGTTGGACGGCATGATCTGCACCGCCGTGGGCGAAAGCTCGATGGACGTGTACGTGCAAAATTTTTGCTTCGTGTGCGTGCTCGAGGCCGACTCGGGCATCGCAAGCGCGGGGCAGCGGATCGGCCGCCTTGCGCGCAACGGGCGCATCAACGCCGAGGACGCCGAGTCGCCCGAGCAGGTGAGAAGGCGACGGCTCCAAGAGCAAAAGCAGGCCGTTTACTATGACTTTCTCACGCGCAACACGATGGACATCAGCGCGGCGAGGGATCGGCACCGCCTCTTCACGGTTGAGGGGTACGAACGGTTTGAAACGCACGATTGCGCCGAGATGGTTGCTGGTGCGGTCCAAGAGGGCGTAGACCTACCGTACACCGACCTGTACGCGAGCCTACCCCTCCTGAAGCGCGTGCTCATGTACGGCTTGCTGGGCAGAGCGTGCGCAGAAGCGAGCGCAGCAGCAGCGTCCAACAACGAGCAGGCGCGACAGCTGGTGCAGAAGCGCAAGGACGCGGCCGCAAACGCAAAGCACCCGCTCTTTCGCAACCAAGCGCGCAAACAGCTGCCGAGCGCAAAGCTCAATCTCAAACGCAAGAAGGAGGAATCCAAAGCGATTGAGCACGACCAGATTCACAACCTCCCGATGGACGAGAGCACAAAGGCGATCTTCCAAGCGCTCAACGTCCCGGTGGACACGATCGCCGGCGCCGGCCTCTTTTCCGACGTGTGGCGCGACTCGAGCGACGAGGAGGAGGGTCAATAATTTATAGTTGGTTGAATGTTATTATAAATAATGATCTCGACCACGAGATCGGTTTGCTCCCAGAACTAGTTGAGCACTTGGAGCAAGGGCAAGGTGCTCAACAAAATTCCAATTCATTGGATTCTTAATAATTTTATTAATTGATAATAAATAACTGGTGCGTCCTAGCACGGGAACGAGACGGGCGGAAGCGGCATGCTGTCGGGCCGCACGGCTGGCGCTGTTTCCGCTTTCAACTCACTGCTAAAGATGGGCTGCGGAGGCGGCGCAACGCCATTGGCGTCGGCCTGCTCCTTGTCAATTTCCCATCGTCGCATCGCGAGCTGCAACCGCTGCAGCTCCTGCTTGCGATCGGGGCTCATGTCGTAGTTGCCGTTGACGTTGAGCGGCAGGCATTCGGTGAGGATGCGCTGCGTGAAGCGCCACTTGCTCTCGTCGGTCTCGTCAAAATACGAGTAGTCCTCGTCGGCGGCGGCCTTGCCGAGACGGTTACGCTTGTCCTCGTGCAGGCGCAACTTGACGGAGGTCACGGAACGGCGCGCGACGAACTGGACAATCTCGACGGGCCTCTCCTGGCCGATGCGGTACACGCGGCCAAAGGCCTGGTCGATGGTCGTGGGGTTCCACGGCAGCGGACCAATGGAAAGCAGCACCTCGCAGCCCGGGCACAGCGTGATTCCAACGCTTCCCGCGGCCGAGAAGAAGAAGATGCCCTTGTTACACTTGAGAAACCGATCGATCATGGTTTTGCGCGCGTTGGCGCTCAGGTTGCTGTCGAAGAAGAAGAGATCGCCCACTGCGCTGCCGCCCCCTGCGCTGGCCTGCATCTCCAGGTACCGTTTCATGATCTTGAGCTCCGTGACGTGCTCGCAGAAGACCGCAATGCGCGGGTGGCACTCCTTTTGCCGATGGAGGATGACCCGCTCGATGAGGATCATCACCTGGCTCGGGGCCGCCGCCGCCTCGTCAAAGAGGTGCGGATTCACATCGAATCCCCCAGACCCAGAGGCGCCGTGCATGCCGAGGAGCGGCGAGAACTCGTACTGACCCAAGCGAATGGTGGCCGTGAAGACCTTGTTTTGCGCAGCAAAGAGCTGATTGCCAGTAGCATCCTCCGTTGCCTCCTTTGTCCCTCTCACGCTCTCGTACACGCGCTGCGCCTCCTCGAGCAGCGCATTGTGATTCTCTATGGCCGTGGGGTCTCTGTGGAGGCCGTCGCTGCGCCGGGTCACACCCACCCAAGGGTCGTAGAAGAGCGTCACCACCTGGCGCTTGGGCAGATTGAGGAAGCTCACGTCGACGCGGTCCACGAGCAGCTCGTGGAATTGCTTGATGTTTGGCTTGTTGAGGGACCTGTCCTCATCGCCCCTGAGCGTGTAGAAGTGCCTCTCTTGCAGCTGCTTGGGCTGCGCGTCCAACACTTGGGCCAGAGAGGCCAAGTCATCGGGCTTGGCCTGCACGGGCGTGCCCGTGAGGCCGAGTTTGTACACGGAGTTTGTCGTAAATTTCCGGATCACGTGCCCCTTTTGCTTTGTGCGATCGCCTATCATGTGCACCTCGTCGACAACGGTGAGGAGGAAGGGCGGCACGCCCTCCTTGGCTTCCACCAGCGGAGCAAAGAGCGGGTGCACCGGTGGAGCCATGCCGCCAAGCTCGGCGATGCGCTTGGTATTCTTTGGATCGACACCCGGCACCCACCGCAACTCCTTCTTCTTCCCCCTGGCCGCTTCGCCGGCCTGTTGGTACATGAACGTCTTCCACGCTGTCGTTAGGACGTCGGGGGTCGTGAGGATGATCGTGGCACCTTTCACCTCAGCATGCCCCACTTTGGCCTGCTCCGGCACGCAGAGTATGGTGTCCGGACCCAGCTCTGTCCACTCCAGGAGCGTCTCGTACCAGACCATGAGCATGCTCTTGGGACAGACGATCAGGATCTTCTTCGTGGGGCGCGGTTTGTGCTCCCGGTCAGGGGGCATCGCGTACGCCGCGGCTGCGGCCAGTATGGCCGTGATCGTCTTGCCCGTGCCCACCTCGTGGATGGCGAGCATGCTCGCATTGCGCGTTGCCCACGGCTTGTCCCGGTCCCTCTTCACCAGCCGATTCGCGGCAATCGGTTGGTGGTGGAACAGCTGGTGCACCTTGTTGGTACGCGGGTTGCGGCGCTTCAGAATCCCGATACGAGGGCTGGTGTCTTTGAACAGCCCGTCGGTGAACTTGCGAAGATGTTCGTTCAGCTCGAGCTTCTGCTCCGGCGTGTACTTGGACCAGGCCGTCTGCTTGACCATGGCGCGCGCGCTGCGCACACGCCCGCTTTACTTGGCAACTGCCCGACACGCGATATTATCTGCGCACGCACGAGCACTGGAGCCAACCGGACAATTCGGCACTTGTGCACGTGGCACGTGCCGCGGTGTGTTGGATTGTGGCAACGTGGGAGCCTTAGCGGAAAGGGTGCCAGCGCTCGTGCGTGTGCGTGCGTGCCATCCATGCCGGGCAAGAAGCGCAAGGCCGAGAGCCAGCTGGACGCTGCGCAAACGGCACCAACCGCACTGCCCGAGCTGCCCCGGGAGCTCTGGTCAGTCATCTTTAATCACGTGCGCCAGAGGGGTGGCGACCTGGCGCAGGTGCGCCTGGTCAACAAGTCGTTCGCCAAGGAGTGGGCGTACAGGCTCTACGCCGAACAGCTCAGCAGCCAGTTTGAGGAGCTGAAGCGAAAGCGCCTCGCGCTGGTGGCCAGCAGGAACGCCCAAGTCACAGGCAACGACGAGAGGGCGCAGTTGACACGGCAATCCAACACCACCTTTGGTCATGGCATGCTGCTGTCCGACGCGGGGTTCCAACACTTTGTCTGGAACGTCATCTGTCTGTACAACAGTGGGGAGTATGACGACGCGCTGAGGGCAGGCCGGTGTAGCGGCACGCAAGGGCGCCTTGCGCCCCTCAAGATGTGCATGGAGGCGATGCGCACGCTTTTGCAGAGCAGCTAAGATATGTGAGTATGTGCGCACTTTAGAGTAAGGGGGCGTGGTTGGGCGCGTGGTGCTCGTGCGTAGTTGTCAAAGGGGTGTTTACGCACATGACCGACTTTTCGCGGTTGAAGCATCTGCTTGAGATCTGGTACCGCAACGAGCTCTACGTGGACCAGGGATCGTCGCGGCGGCTGAAGACTGCGCAGCGGGAATTCTTGATGCAGGCGATCAACGCGGAGCAAGCGTCGCTGGGTATGAACGATGCGCCGCCCGACGTGACCGCGTACGTTCGCCAGGGAGTCGAGGAGACCGAGCGCCAGATGAATTCGGCCGAGGAGATCAATGAGATCCATGCCAAGGCCACCGCCGAGGTGCAGAAGCACCTCGACATGGTGCGCACCACCATCCCATCGCAGGGCCTCCGCCCGCTCCGTTGCTCCGAGACCGAATGGGGGACGGCGGACGCCAGTGCCACTATCAAGCGGCACATCTTCTACAACGCAACGGCGCACACGCCGCCCCTTCCCAACTGGTACGATGCACAAAGGGAAGGTCCGTACGAGGAGCCCAGCCCAACCTACACGCCGCCCGATGGCCAGGGGGCGTACGACTTTCGGTTCCTGGTGAACCCCGTCGCCCCCGCGACCAGTGAGCCGCAGTGGCGGAAGCTGTGGCGGCGGTTTGTGCAGGACGCGCAGAGGGCCAAGAGGCAGAACACCTACTTTTCCTCCAAGTGGGGCGTGCAGGAGCTGGAGGATTTGCGCCTTGCCACCATCGACGAGTTTTACGAGGATGCGGCCCAGCAGCCGGTGCCGCCGGTGCCCGACTGGACGGAGCACGCGCGCGACAAGACTGCGCAGTGGGTTGGCGACGACCACCCGTGGTACGCGGCGTACGTGGACGCCGTGCGGGCGCGGCTCGTTGCGGACGCCGCGCAGCGGGGCGAGGACCTGTCCTTGGAGACGCTCAAGAAGCGGGAGGTGCACGAGCGCGAGGGCAAGGCGAACGACCTATTCGTGTGGCGCGTCGTGGTGGTCCACCTGCGCACGCTGCGCTCGATTGGCTGCTCGCCAGACGCACCAGTGACGACCTGTTTCGAAATGGAGGCGCTCATTCAGACCGTGGCGCACCTCCTCAAGTACCGCCGGTGCATCCGGTGGGCCAAGAGCATCTACAAGACGGCCGGGTTGGGGTCTATGCACGACCAGTACCGCTCCGGGCTGCTCAACGAAATGTACGCGCACGAGCACCTGGACCAGAGCGACACGGAGCTTGGCATTGCGCGGCGCATGATCCGGCAAGCGCACGTGGCCAACCACGTGCACTACCAGTACGCCAAGCCTCAAAAGTCCAATCGGGACTCCGTGGGGTCCGACGTGCAGTGCATGATCGACGGCCAGAAGGGGGACGTCTACCGCACCGATTCGTACTATGTCAACCCGCCGATGGCGCCCATCCTGTGCGCGTCGCCCCCGCGTATGGGCAAGACGGCAATGTCGTTGCTGGTGGCATCCTTTGCGGCCAAGCTCGGCGGCAACGTCATGTACGCCACCTGGCCGCACAAGAACGTTGCCGTGGCCGAGGTCAATGCAATGATCGACGCGCTCGGGTGGCGCACGCAGAACCTCGGCGACGGCGTGCGCGTCTACCCGCATGACGAGCCCGCGAGCGTGGAGGACGTGAGCAAGCGGGTGCACCAGCTGGCCAACAATGTGACCAGCTGGGTGCTGCACATCCGCGACCAGGCACACGCGTTGACGCGCGACAGAAGCAATGCGCAGATGAAGATGCACGCGGAGAACACCTACCCGCTCTTTTACGGCATGAACATGTGCGTGTCGGCGACGCTCCTGCCCACGTTGGCCTTCAAGCAGTTGGTGGGAAGCGACGACTCCATCGTCGACCTGCTGAAGGCCTGCTACGGCGGGGACCGGGTCACACGGCGCGAGCGCGAGCAGTGCGTCGTGCTGCAGCCGTGGAGCTTTCCGATCGGGCCCGACTGCTTGGTGCCCCCCAAGACCCACTTTCCGCTGTACGGACCCATGGAACCGTGGTACCGCAAGTATTACGGCGATCCGATCGATCGGACGGCCAGCTACTACGGCACGTGGCTGCACACCAAGCTCAACCAGGCGAGGCTGCTCTCGAGGACGGGCGTGCTCATCGACGACGCGCTCGTGGGCGCCATGGCCCGAAATCAGCAGTGGATCAGCACCGACCTGAGCAACTTTACGGACGACGGCAGTGGCATGTCGCCTTACAAGCCAACGGATGCCTACGCCACCTACCTGAAGCACTTCAACAAGCACAGCACCAAGTACTGGAACGAGCAAGCGCACGCGTGGGAATCGGGCGCACCGCCGCGCGTCGTCAACGCGCCCATCGCGTGCCTCACCAACGACGCGGCACGCATCCTGCGCCAAGCCGAGCAGTGGCTCGACCACGGCTTCCTGTCGCACCAGTCTCCCGGCAACGGCGAGTCGCACAAGCTGCACCCCGTGCTGCTGACCGCGCCGATTGAGCAGGCCCAGTACAAGCACAAGAACGGCGACCTCGATTGGGCGGTGCTCCTGTGCAAGCTGGCGTGGCTGCGCATGCACAAGGACTGCGTGAACCGGCGCATCCGACGCGACATTTCCCCCAACCAGCTCGCGGAGCGGTACGGCATCAGCGTGTTGGTGCGCGTCTCCACCAAAGAGGTCGATCGGTTCGTTGACGTGGTGGCAAAGCGCAACGACATCCGGGGCGACGTAGAGAATGCGTCGGTGGTCACCGTCACGTTTGACCCACGACTTGCCGAGAATCGCTTCAGGAACTACGGCTTCACGCACGAGGAGTTTTCCGAGGGTCGGCTGCTGCCCTCTGCGCTCATTCCCACGCTCGACGCGGCCGACATTGACACCTACCGCCAGGCATTCCACGCCGCCAGCGAGGCGGGCGTCGGTCTGAGCGCGTACAATTTTCTGCGCGACGGGTATGGCAACGGCCAGTACCCCGCGATCCGGACGCGCCTGTACCGGTTCGACATGCGGCAGTGCTACTCCCGCGAGGGCTGCGGTCCGCGAGACGAGGACGTCTCCGAGTCCGATCTCTTCAACGAGGAGACCGAAGAGGCGGAGGAGCGGCAAAGAGTGCGGGAGCAGAATGAGAGCGACGAGGTGGACAAGTACCACGACGTCCCAGAAGCGGTCGAACCGCCAAAGTGGGTGCCGCAGGACGAGTACGCGCCCATGCCGGCGGGGGCGGAGTTGGACACGGATGACCAGATGACGGGCGACTGCGACCGCAGCGACATGGCGACCGGCAACATTGACGAGGCGCCCTCGATCACAAACCTCAACGGGATTGCGCTGCGCCTTTGCATGGGCGGATCGCCCGACGTGCAGACAGCCATTGAGCACGCCATGCGGCAGTGCGGCATCCAGAAGGTGGCCGTGGTGGGGTTCAAGATGTTCGAGGGCGGATCGACGCAAGCGACCGTCCGGTTGGATGGCGCCACGCACCACTTTGTGCCGCGGTTCATGAGCATTGCGCCCAACCAATCCAACAGCCGCGACCTGTCGCAGCTGCACCAATTGATCGGTCGCGGCTTTGTCGACATGCAGGGCCTGCAGCTGCCCACGAGCTGGCGATTGGACCTGCTGGCTACGAGCGGGACGCGCAAGCTGTGCCGCCTCTACGGAAATGCGGAGCTCTTGCTGAGCCAGATCCGTAACGAGAGTGTGGAGGGGCGTAAGCTGGCGCTTGGCACGGCGCTTGGGAGCATCGACAACCTTGAGTACCGGCCCGTCTTGGACGAGCCGCTCGAGGGCGACACGTCGACGCGCTCAGGGCGCGGCGAGAAGCCGATGCGCGACGCGCTTGGGGTGGCCGCCGGCTATCATCGGCCCTTCCACACTGTGCGCGATTGCCTGAGTGGGTACGATGCGCCGACGCGCAAACAGGACCTGCCGCCGGAGGAGATCGATCCCGATGCGCTGGACATCCTGAACGACGACATGAGCATCCGGGCCGAATGCCTCGTCGATGCACCGAAACAGGCCACGCTCGGGGTCGAGCAGTACGAGCCTGCGGGCGACGAT
>Ga0160423_10001783_pt1 | contig 17988 bp, 15 predicted proteins | sample CRUFie14St8metaG_FD_108191 | JGI IMG/M metagenome (GOLD analysis project Ga0160423, IMG submission 108191) | Marine microbial communities from the Costa Rica Dome - CRUD Field 142mm St8 metaG | ecosystem: Environmental > Aquatic > Marine > Oceanic > Photic zone | place: Costa Rica: the Eastern... | reverse complement strand
CCGTTAATCTCCAGTAAAGCCAGTGGGTGGTGAGAAAAACAGCAGCGAAAGCAACAGCATAGTGGAAATCCCAGGAAGACCATAGGGAGATGTTCAATGCGTTTGCAATCATTCCTCTAGTAGCCAGGTTTAGAATCGAGACAACGATAACTACGTCAATCACGAAGGCCACAAGCCTCTTTGATCCGGAGGAGAGGATTGTACCATCCGGGACCGACCAGTGCTCTTGCTCCTGGACAATGGCCTTTGCTAGAGTCCCTCCTCCATGTATGGAGATGGGGGAGTCATGATCGCCCATTGTCAAGCCTCACGCTGTGCCCAAGAGATGCCATGCCTCAAGTTTACTACTCCTGATGTGATTAATCCAGGCACTCCAATTTTCGTCATGTCTGAGAGTTTCCGGGTCACCGACCACTATGAGACCTCTCTTAGATCTGGTTAGTGCTACGTTCAATCTCCTACCGTCCGAAAGGAAACCTACATTTCCATCGGAGTTAGATCTTACACTGGAGAAGATTATCACGTCCTTCTCCCTTCCTTGATAACCATCCACCGTCCTGACCTCAACGTCCTGCATTGACTCTGGAATCATGTCCCTGATTGCCCGTACTTGGCCAGCATATGGGGTAACTATCCCTATGTCTGAGAATTCTAGTCCACCCTCTTCGATGAGCCCCATTAATATCTTAACCACCCATGATGCTTCAACAGAATTCTCCTTCGAGGCCCCGTCTGGAGATAGTAGCTCCTCGCCTTCGACAGGCAGGAATGCCACAGGCGCATCCCAATCAGGCCAGAGCATACCAGCAGGAGCCTCTCTATCTGATTTATCCACACCGTCCTCGAGCTTCCCGTCGTAGAATCTCTTGTTGGGGAAATCAGAAATTGAAGGATGCATCCTGTATTGGGTGGTAAGCATTATGGGGGCGATACCCATTTCAACTAGGCGTTCGAATAGCGACCTATCCAAACCGCCTTTCTCTGCTCGACGTGAAATGACGGTTGGGGGCAGTTGCCTGTGGTCTCCGACAAGGACGATCTGCCTAGATCCCTTGACTAAGGGGACCAATGATGCTGGCTCCGTCGCTTGAGTCGCCTCGTCTATTAGAACCCTAGAAAACCTCCTTCCGTCGAGTAAATCGTGCCCAGACCCTATGCAGGTACAACATAAAACCTGGGCCCTATCTAGAATATCATCTCTAATCTGTCTTTCAAGCCTCCTTACCTCCTTCCACCCACGGCTTAAGTCTCTATGTGCAAGGCCCTTTTCCTTCCCCCCTCGCATACCCCTTATCCTACGTGATAACTTTTCATTCCTCTCAATCTCCTCGATCAAGTCCCTGTTAAGCTCGTGACTCTCCATTCTGGCATCCATTGTGGCTTCTCTCAGATTTTCTCTGACCTTCACTGGTTGGCCGAGCCTGACGGTTCGTATACCTCTTTCAAGCAGACCCTCTAGCAGGTTATCTACAGCAACGTTAGAATCTGCGACAGCTAGGACGGTACCGGTATCTTGAATCGCCCAGTTCTCCAGTATCCTTACCGCAGTATGAGTCTTTCCAGTACCCGGAGGGCCCTGAATCAAAGTTAATCTCCTGCCGATTCCCATCTTGGCAGCCTCCCTCTGGGACTCGTTAAGGTCACTCGGAAGTGGAACCCTGACCTCCTTTGTCCCTTTCAACTCTGGAATTAGAGAAGCGGTAGCTTCTGGATTGTGAACAAGCCCGAGTAGAAGCTCCCTCAGTGGAGCGCCCCCATCCTCTTCAAAAATCGAATTCAACGCATCTCTCATTCTGTCGAATGCAACTCGGTTGGCTCCCCTGTCAATTCTCCAAGTTCCTTTCCCTAGTCCCTTTGGAGCCTCGGGAAGAACCACTCTTATCGAATCTCGACTTCTATTGCTGACTACCGCCTCTACGGGTTTTTCAGTCAATGGATTGTTCCTACTAAGCATAATGATGTCACCCTGCCTGAATCTGTGAGAACCCAGGCTCCTACCCCCTCCTCTACGAAATCTCACTACTCGCTGACCGAATAACCAGCCGTCAGTCTTAGCGCTCAAACCAAAAATCGCAATTCCATTTGCTTCAAGCTTCTTATCCGACCAATTCCTCAATCTCTCTTCGGTAATTGCTAACTCGTCTTCTAGTTCCCATCTGATAAGACGAAGATAGGCTTCATGGTAGTCCTGGCTCCTCTGGAAGCGACTCGCGATATTCTTCTCAAAGCCTTCCACAACCTCCCGCCTCCCTAAGCCCCTATCACGGTTACTTGATGAGCCTCTGACCGAATAATCAACCGGTTTCCAGTGAGAATTAAACGCTCGAAGTATTCGAGATAGACCATCCAGGGGGGGTGGGACTGGTGTTCGATAGATTCAAGTCATGGAGTAATTCAAAATCCAAGGGTGTAATTTGCCCATCTTGTCAACACACAAATCAAGAGGGAACGAAGGTTTGTACAAGATGTTACTATCAAATTGATCTACCTTCCTTCCAGCAAAGCTCTGGACTAGGAGATGAGGAATCTACAGATCTCTTGGACCAACTTATGACCGAGATCGAACAAGAGCAGGAGGAAGAAATCACGCCCCCTTCGTTCGCACTAGACGATTTAACAGTCGAAGTATCACAATACGGGGAGGGAGACGAAATCGTTCTTGATAGAAAGCCAGACTTTGACTCACTGGCCCCTTCAGATGAAGATGTCGATGAGGAATACGAACTGACTGCAGACGATATACCTCAATTCGTCCAAAAGTTCGAAGTTCCAAGTGATTTGCCAGAGGAAGAGGAAATTATTGAGCAGAGACAAATCGAATTAATTCAACCAAACTCTGAAACTCCAACGTTCGTAGAGCCCTCACCTCCAAGTGAATTAATTGATGCAGAAGAGACTGGAATACCGCTCCCCAATCAACAACAAATCGAGTCAGCAGACTTCGATGGGGACGGTAGGATTGACGAATTCGAGGCGGCATTCTCCACCGAGTCCACGGAAGCAGAGAACCCCTCGGAAATACCCCCTGCTCCTTCATTTTCAACCCCTAAAATCACCTCTCTTCCAATACAGAAGGAAGCAGTCGAAACATCATCAGAAAAAATAACATTATTACCCTCGGCACCAGTTTTCCCAGAACACGAAACGCCTTCAGTACCAGATGAGTACTCTAACCAGAGTCCTACTTTTTGGCCTTGGCAGCAACAAGAAGAATGGCCCGCAGCAGAAATAATCAAACAATTGCAATCTGCAATCAGATCAGCAAAAGAGAAGAATACGGCCCAAGCCACCGTATTATTGGATGAAGTTGGCCCTCATCTTGGGGACAGGACCTCATTAGTGTATTCAGTAGGAAGGCTGCTCATGTCGATTGGTAGGAATTCAGATGCGAGGAAGATGGTGGAATCCGCAATAAAACTACATCCAGACGACCCAGATCTAGTAAAGGCAAGGGAGAAACTGATTTCATAACCTAGACGCCGACGCAGAACTGATGCGGCGGGACATCTCCCCAGGAACGATGCAGAGAAGAGCCACCTCCACCATACGGGTGGATGAGGGGCTGGTTCTGAGACCAGCTTCAAAATCACATGTAGCAGAAATAGTCGAAGCATTCGAGGAGACATGGCCAGATGTGATGAGGGCAATGCCTTGGGTTAATCCAGATAAGGAGGTAAGACCTCAGATTGAGGATTTTATCAAAGATACCGAGAGGAAGGGCAGAACAGGTCTTCTTCATCACTGGGTGATGATACGTCCATGGGACGGTTATGTCATTGGCTTGGTCGGTTTTGATAGAGTGACTAGATCAGAGAGGGCAACTTGGAATTTGGGATACTGGGTGAGGAGCTCGGAACAGAGACACGGATATGCCAGGAGAAGTATAGACTCAGTTCTAGGTTGGTTGGGTCAGATCGGTGAAATGATCGTCGAAGTCAAGGTCGATCCCAACAATATAGCCGGTTCAAAGACCGTAATTAGAACTGTTAGGAAATGGAAAGGAGAGAGATGCGTATCGGGAGATTCCCCGATTACTGTTGCCGGAATCAGGACAATGCACGAGTGCCATTTGATAGAGTTGGGAACCAGAACATCCTCCTCATAGACAGACCCAACCCGTCGACCCATTCAAAAAACACTCCTTGACTGGTGATTCTGCCCTACAGGGCAGTGATTGCCGTGCCCCCGCCAGAACCTCGCCAGACTCTTCCCGATAGTGACCCAGAGGAGACAGATGAATGGCTGGAATCCTTGAGAAATTTATCGGACTCACAGGGAAGGTCAAGAGCGCGACTACTCCTACAGGAGGTAATGTCGGAAGCGTCTTCCTTGGGGATTGACATTTCTACTTCCAGAACCCCATACCTAAATTCAATTTCCATTGAGCAGCAGTCTCCATATCCTGGGAACCTAGCACTTGAGAAGAAGATCCAGAATCACGTACTGTGGAATGCGGCCGCTATGGTCTCAGATGCAAACAGGAGAATTGACGGGATAGGCGGGCATATTTCCACTTACGCCTCTAGCTCGACATTGTACGAAGTAGGATTCCAGCATGTATTCAGAGGGAAGGATTTCAATGGTATTGGAGATGCCTTGTTCATCCAAGGACACGCTAGTCCTGGAATTTACGCTCGAGCATTCCTAGAAGGAAGAATTTCTACAGATCAGGTTTCTAACTTTAGACAAGAGGCCTTTGTGGAGGGACTGTCTTCATACCCCCATCCACGACTAATGCCAGAATTCTGGGAGTACCCCACCGTTTCGATGGGTTTGGGACCACTTGGCGCCGTGATGCAAGCGAGATTCTGGAAGTATCTCGACCAAAGAGGAATCGCAGATACATCGGAGAGTCGGGTCTTTGCCTTCTTAGGGGACGGAGAGATGGACGAACCGGAGGCAATAGCTTCCATAGCAGTAGCCGGCAGGGAACAGCTGGACAATCTAATCGTGGTGGTAAATTGCAATTTACAAAGGCTAGACGGCCCGGTTAGAGGAAATTCCAGTATCATCCAAGAACTAGAGGGCCTCTATCGAGGGGCAGGATGGACAGTAATCAAGCTAATTTGGGGGTCTGGATGGGATAGAGTATTCCAAAGAGACACAAAAGGTGAGCTTCTGGAGAAGATGGAGGGCATCACCGATGGAGACTGGCAACGACTCAGTACTCTTTCAATCGACGAGTTCCGAGTAGAGATGTTCTCTGGAAGCGAGTCACTGAAGGCCATTGGGAATTCAATTTCTGATACAGAAATAGAAGGACTCACCAGAGGGGGGCACGATCCAGTAAAGGTGTATTCTGCATATAAATCAGCTATTTCAGCAAAGGGTCCAGCTGTAATTTTGGCACACACAGTGAAAGGCTGGGGAATCGACTCTTTTGAGGGAAGGAACTCATCTCACCAGAAAAAGAAGCTGACACTGGACGACCTGAAAGCTTACCGTGATGCTCTAGAGATCGATATCGAGGACTCCAGACTCGAAGAAAATCCCTTCATCGCACTAAAACCGGACTCGGATGAGAACGATTATCTGACCGACAGAAGAACCGCTCTAGGTGGCTATCTGCCTACTAGAAAAACCTCGAAAATTAACTTCGATCTTCCAGGACAAGACACATATTCAGCATTCGATCAGGGTACTCCAGAAGGTCAAGAGGTTTCTACCACCATGGCTTTCGTTCGCCTGCTAAGAAATCTTATGAAATCAGAAATAGGCTCTAGGATCGTGCCCATCGTCCCTGACGAAGGAAGAACTTTCGGAATGGATCCACTATTCAGCGAGTTTGAGATCTTTGCTTCTCAAGGTCAGAAGTACACTCCAGTAGACCATAAGATGCTCCTAAACTACAAGGAGTCAGAATCAGGTCAGGTCCTTCAGGAAGGAATTTCAGAGGCAGGGGCCATTGCCTCATGGATATCCAGCGCTACTTCTTATTCTAATGCACAATCTGCTACTATGCCCTTCTACACCTTCTACTCAATGTTTGGGTTCCAGAGGGTTGGGGATCAGATTTGGAGTGCTGCAGACGCCCGCGCCCGCGGCTTCCTGATGGGCGCAACAGCGGGGCGGACCACGCTAAACGGGGAGGGTCTACAACACCAGGATGGACACAGTCTATTGATTGCCTCAGCAGTTCCTCACTGTCGGGCTTGGGATCCTGCATATGCCTATGAGCTAGCTGCAATTATCAGACATGGAATAGATGAGATGTGGTCCCAGGATCTCGATGTTTTCCACTATGTGATGCTTTACAACGAGAATCAACAGCAGATGCCAAAGCCACCAGACGTGGATGATGGTATTGTTAGGGGGGCGTACAAACTAGATGATCTGGGTGAGGGGAGTAATAAAATCAGGCTACTCGGATCCGGGCCAATCCTGAGGAACGTTAGGGAGGCAGCCTTGGAACTACTCAGTGACCACGGCATATCATCAGAGGTTTGGTCAGTTACATCCTATGGAGAACTTCGTAGAGAAGGTCTTGAGCACGAAAGATCGAGACGACTGAATCCCGATATTTCCGAAGAACCATACGTCTACAGTTGTTTTGGAGACGGAACTCCTACAGTCGCTACTTCTGACTACATTTGCTCCGTCCCTGAGATGATTCAAAGATGGGTTGGAGGCAAGTATATTGTGCTGGGAACAGATGGATTCGGAAGATCCGATACGCGAGAATCCCTTCGTTCTTTTTTCGAAATAGACACAAATAGCATTGTTGTTGCGGCTATTTCGGCATTGGAGCAGGAAGGTAAACTACCTTCTGGCACAGTTGAGAAGGAATTGGAAAATAGGAATCTGAACAAAGAGAGAATAGACAAGACAGAGTGATTACAGTGGGAAGAATCTCCAACTCTTTCAGACTCATGTTTAGATGGGTCCCATGGGTTATCACCGGAGCTTCGCTAGCCTATCGCAGACTACCCGATAAATCTCAGAACGAAATCAAAGAAGTAGCAAAGGAGCCAGGCAAGTGGGGAGAGGGATTGGAGAAGGCTTGGGATGCTTCTAGAATAGGGGCTGAGCATTTCCAAAGGACATCAGGAACATTGGCGAACATACTGATCGGTAGAAGGGTTAGTAGAAAGGAGAGAATTCAGGCTAGAGACGACTTGGCTGCCTTGAGTTTGGTAGTGCCTCCTCTCAGAGTCTTCATGATTCCAGGAAGCCAGATTCTGTTGGGGATTATGGCACGGGTTACTCCTTGGCGAATGATTCCGGACGATTGGATTCCTCTGAACGCCCTGAAAAAAATTAGGGAGGAAGAAACACCTTCTTTAGAGCAAGAAAGTACCCAAATAAGAAGGATGCTCGGCACATAACTCATTCGATCATAGTAATATTAGAAAGGAAATAGTTGTGCTTTAGCGCGTCTTCTAGACTAATCCAATCTGGCACCTCGCCCTTGAAATCATCATATCTGTGTCCTGGAATCAATCTCCAATCCGGAGGCAGACTACTGAGAATCTGCTTGGCTCTAATCAAGCTCCTTTGTTGTGCTTTCGGATCTCCTCCGGGAAGATCCACTCTCCCAGCGCTCCTGACGAAGAGAAGATCACCAGCATGGTAGACTCCATGCCCGTGAAAGGTGACGTGACCGGGTGCATGACCAGGTGAGTGGGTAACAGAAATCTCAATAGATCCTGCAGACCAATTCACGCTTTCACCAGGTTCACAATTCCAAGTATTGGTGAAGTCAACCTTTCTGAATACAATATTCCCCAATAGGCTAGGTACCCTTGCATCTTTATGACCCCAAACCTCAAGATTTGGGAATCTACCTATCATTTCCGGAAATCCTGCTGCATGGTCTCGATGAGTATGCGTGTACAGGAGGTGCGTAGGATCTAGTCCTTCTTCTTCCAACTTAGAGCACCACTTCTCAGCGTCGAACGGATCGACGATTGCGACAATTTCATTGGCTCGGTCCACGAAGGCAGTATTCATATTCATCAGCGAGCCCATTTGGGTTACCCATACCTCTACTCCGTCTTCCCAAATCGAAGTATGGAACTCCCCCTCGGCTAGCATGAACCTTGCGAGTAAGGCATAGGACAAAGTCGTAATGCATATACAAGCAATACTAAGCGCTAAGTTTGAGAAAATGCCATACGATGCAAAGGAGATCGAGTCGCGATGGCAGAAGGAATGGTCCGAAAAAAGAGTTTTTGAGGTCGAGATTGACGATTCTAAGCCGAAGTTCTACTGCCTTGAGATGTTCCCTTATCCATCTGGACACATGCATATGGGCCATGTCAGGAACTACTCTATTGGCGATGCCATGGCACGCTTCCAGAGACTAATGGGAAAGAACGTACTCTACCCGATGGGGTATGATTCATTCGGAATGCCAGCGGAGAATGCCGCCAAGAAAGAAGGAGGACACCCAAATGATGTCACGCTTAGCAACATCTCTAGCATTCGTTCCGACCAAGAAAGGATGGGCTACTCTTACGATTGGAGAAGATTCTTGGCGACATCGGATGTGAATTATTATCGTTGGAACCAGGAGATGTTCCTTTCCCTCAATGAGAGAGGATTGATTGATAGGAAGTCGGCGCCGGTAAACTGGTGCATTGACTGTGATACCGTTCTGGCAAATGAGCAGGTAAGAAATAATAGATGCTGGAGGTGTGGATTGGAAGTCGTCCAGAGGGACATGGCACAGTGGTTCGTAAGGATGACCGAGTATTCTGATGAGTTGCTCGATGAACTTGAAAATATCTCTTTTCCCGAGAATGTTAAGGCGATGCAGAGGAACTGGATTGGTCGCTCTAATGGTGCCCATATCGACTTCCCAGTAGCCGACTCTTCATCGGTAGTAGGAGTATTTACTACTAGGCCCGACACCATATTCGGAGTAACTTTCCTCACTCTGTCGCCGGAGCATCCTTTGTGTGAAGAATTGTGTTCAGGTAGTGAGTGGGAAGAAGGATGGAGAGCTCTCAAAGAGGAAAGCTCACGAATGTCTGAGTTCGAAAGAGTAAACATGTTGAAGGATAAGAAGGGAGTGTTCCTAGGGAGGCATGCAATCAATCCAATAAGCGGAGAGAGGGTTCCAATATACGCTGGCAATTTCGTGGTATCTACTTATGGAACAGGCGCGGTGATGGCAGTCCCGGGGCACGATCAAAGAGACTTCGATTTCGCAACCGAGTATAATCTTGAGATAAGGAGGGTACTCGAAGAAAATCGGAGCGGCGATTTCAAAGAACCAATGAAGAGGGCATTCGAAGGATACGGACCAATGATCAACTCTCCAATAGATGGCTTTGATGGACTCTCTGGAGATCAAGCAAAGAGTGCTGTGATTTCCGCTCTAAAAGAGAAGCAAGCAGGACATGGTAAAGTTGAGTATCGTCTGAAGGATTGGCTACTTAGCAGACAGAGGTTCTGGGGTACCCCTATCCCCATGATTCACTGCAAGTCATGCGGAATTGTTCCCGTACCTCGAGACGATCTTCCGATCGAGCTACCCCTAGACGTGGTGTTCACAGAAGACCAAAGTGGCAATCCTCTGGAATCGCACAATAGTTTCGTGCAAGTCATTTGTCCTAAATGTGGAAATGAGGCAAGAAGAGAGACCGATACAATGGATACATTCTACGACTCGTCATGGTATTTCATGAGATTTTGTGATGCAAAAAATGAGGATTTCCCGTTCAATCGCTCTGCTGTAGATTATTGGATGGATGGCGGAGTTGATCTGTACATAGGGGGGATAGAACACGCTGTAATGCATCTGCTCTACGCTAGATTCTTCACAAAATTCACCAGAGATGCTGGGATGAACGAAGTCGGCGAACCATTCGGAAGGTTGGTCTGTCAGGGAATGCTCAACGCTCCTGCCCCGTACTGCTCCGATTGCAATTCTGAGTACCATGTTGATTACTTCGATTCCGCTTGCCCATCCTGCGGGAAGGAACTATCGAGTAGATCGGCAAAAATGAGCAAATCTCTCGGGAACACAGTTAGCCCCGAAGAAATGATTTCCAAGTTTGGGGCGGATACGGTAAGACTATTCATTCTGTTCGGTGCTAATCCCGAGGCAGGAATGGACTGGTCGGATAGCGCATTGGAAGCAAACCATCGCCAAATCAAATCTCTTTTCGATGCCATTGATGAAGCAATGGCACTAACAGTTGCTCCTTCGAGAATTGACGGGTGGCTGTTGTCGAGAATGAGAGAGAGTCAGAATAGATGGATCGAAGCAATGTCCAATGTCAGTCTAAGAGAGGGGGTGATGATCAGCCACTTCGAAATGCTTTCAGATTGGAATTGGTACCTTCGAAGAGGGGGTCTCGATAGAACCTCAGCAATGAAATTCTTAGAGGGGTGGATTCCGATGCTCGCCCCCGCAACACCTCACATTGCAGAGGAATTCTGGGAAAAGTTCGGCGAAAACTCTCTCCTAGCAGCACACGAGATTACTACTCTAAGAATCGAATCGGATGACATGCACATCTTGGCCGAAGAGGAATACGTGAAGAATATCATATCCAGTGCGAGGAATCTCAGGACTCTTGCAGAGAGGCACTTGAATGAGCCAATTTCTAGTGTAGTCATACAAACGTCACCAAAATGGAAATCAGATTTAGCTTCGGAGGCTATCAGGCTTCAATACTCAGAGTTTGACTTCAAAGCAAACGGTCAGGATCATGTCAAATCTTTGGAAATATTCAACGAGGCCTCAATGAGAGGGGATGTTTTTCACACATGGAACTCAATTACAGTTGGGGGAAAGAAGACTAGAGGAAAAATATACACATGGTCCGATGGATTCAGATATCTACTATCAGAGGGAATCGATGAATTAGGTATAATCTCAGATAACTCAGATTTCATAGCATCCGCGTTAGGAGTTGACAAAGTTGAAGCCTACAGGGTAGGAGAAGGAGAAGACGTCGGGGGGAAGGCAAGAATCTCATTCCCGTTAGAACCCGGAATTGCTTTCCTGTAGGTGAAACATGGCTTCAAAATCATTTATCACAGTCCTTTTCGATGATCAATGCGGTAAGTGTACCAGATGGGCAGATTTCATTCAGAAAAGAGATCCAGATTCGATAGTAAACTTAGTGGGTCAGAACAGCGAACAAGGAAAGGAAATTTTACTAGACATCCCAAAGGAAATGGAAGGACTGGATTCTATTTTTTTGATTTCCAATGACGGCAGATGGTTCCCTAAGAGCGCTGCAATTTGGAGGGTTTGCAAGCACCTAAAATTTCCATGGTCCTTAGCATCAGCGATGTTTCTCGTACCTTGGCCAATTCGCGACTTCTTCTATGATGCTTATGCAAGAATGAGAAAGTAGTCTCTGACAGGTGGGTTCATGTGGCTCCAGCATCTGGAAGTATCATTGAGTGAAGACGGGAGTTCCAAGCGGCGTCGAGGACGTCGGGGCCGCCGCCGAAGGCAAAGAAAGGGGGACAAAACTCCGATGGACAAGGGCAGGGGCGGCAAATCAGACGACATCGAAAGAGCACTGTCCAGGTTTGACCTTGATCCCAGACCAATGGGAATACCAGCAGAGATTAATCCGGCTCCGAGGAAGATCGAAATCAGGTGGAACACGAACGCAGTTACTAGGGAGGTACAGAATAGAGCAGGGAAGATTGCCTGTATCCCCGGCGAATTCGGCTTTTTACCGGAGGAGAGAGTCCAGGAAATTGCTTCAGATTTGGTCGGTCTGCCAATATCATTGGAACAGGCCCTGTCCCTCAGAGCTGCACTAAATCAGGAAAAGAGCGTTTACTCTCACTCAAAATTGATGCGTAGGTCGAATGAGCTCAGCAGGAGGTATGATTCAGGAGAGAGCGTGATTGCTCTCTCTAAGAGGTTCGATGCACCACCAGTAAACACATTCAGGGCCATACTAACTGGACGAGGCTGGACAAAGACTAGGATTAAGGACACACTAAACAAGAATCCCTCCAAATTAAACCAGAAAGATAGAGAGCAGTTCGAACTTGCTGAGTCAGTTGACAGAGTTAGCTCGGTAAACCAGACCGAGACTCAGAGTGCAGCAGAAGTTTTCGAAGAGATACTATGTGACCATTTCTCCTCTTTGGGGATACGATTCAGACGCCAAGAGGAACTACTCAGGGAACAGACAAAAGAGGAAGGTAGAGCGATTATCACTCCAGACCTCCTTCTTATCGATGATGTCAGGATAAATGGGATTCCATGTGCATGGATTGACGCTAAGCACTTCTTCGGGGCCGATCTAAAGTTTCCAAAGAAAAAAACTCAGAAACAGGTAGACCGGTATGTGGCCGAGTATGGTCACGGAGCGTTAGTTTATCGACATGGCTTCTGCGACAGTCTAAGGCTAAGAGGGGTCATTAAACTTGACTCTAGTCCTTTGGACCTAAAGCCACTGGAGGATTTCCACGAGAACTCTAAGTCTTAGCCCCTATCGTAATTCCCCTACTCTACTGGAGAATGAAGAGAGCCCGTATTCCTTCAATTCCTCAGAAATCTTGTTGATCCAATCTTCTTTTCTATGTGGATCATTAGGCACGATTACCACACTCTCGCCTAACATACAAAGCATAGCAGACAAATTATCAGAGAATCCCGAACTATCAATCGCATTGTTCGCAGCCGAGATAATTTCCAATCTCGATGCATCCACCTCAAGACCGCTCTCAGATGAGAATCTCAGAGATTCCTCAATAAGCTCCTGCCATCGATTCTCCTTCCATTCTCCTTCAGCGATTCTCTCCATTGCTTGTTCCCCTGCTCGGCAAATCTTCTCTCGCCAATCCTCACTATCGATGTAACTTGAGGTGTGCCTCCCAGTCTTCTCTTTCCAACAAATTAGAATCGGAATCTCGACTGACCAACCATGGGATACTCCAGGTCCATTAACCAATAGTGATCCAGAAAATGGGGAACCGGCAGCAATTCTTCTCTCCACTCCTCCTGAAGAAAGAGCAGTCGTGTCACCCAATCCGCTAGAACGATTTCTTTCAACTATGTGGGCAACCAGAAAAGACCTTCTCACACACTCTTCATGGGGGATTCCGATTGCTCTCTGAATGGCCATCGATGATGCCACCGCGCCCGAAGCAGACATTCCGAAACCCTGAGATGTCGGCAAGGTCATTATGATGTCTAGCTCCCAATCAAAATTCCCTATCTCAGGAATCTCATTAATTAGCTCCGATAGTACATCTTGATACATTCTTGATTCGTATTCCTCATACTTGAATCTGACAATTATCTCTCCGGAGCCTTTCTCTCCTTTCGCTATTGCTTCGACTCCGTCTTTGAGGCAAATACCCGCACCCCTGCTTCCTTGATGTACCGGATCTTCACTTGAATCATCAATCGTGAAAAGAAGAGTGATGTGCGCCCCGCACTGCCCCCTGCCCAGAACTATAGACATAAATTATCATCCAGCAAGATGGTAATGAATCATTGTAATTCATAGGGAACTTGCAAGGTCTTTTTCAAGAGATCCAATCCTTCCTGAAAGCTCCTCGACTGCCTTCATCAAAGCAGTTTTTGGACTCATCGAACCATCTGTCTCAAACGAAAGAATAAATTCTCCTGACACATCTTCAAGGGTAATTGCATTCTTGAATGATCTTGATGCTTCTGTCCCCTCGCCAACGTGATTCAATTCATCAGAAAGAACGGCAACTTTGTCCACATCTTCCAACTTTCCATCCTTGTTGAAATCCTTTGCTGAGATTTCTAGATCCATGTCCCAGAGAATCTTTGCCTTGGTTTTATTGTTCAGGATTCCAATCCTTCTCGGGTGGAAAGTAACCCCAGATGCTGGGGACCACTTTGTATGGTCTCTTCCTCGACCCATGATGGCAGTTGCGTAGAATTCTATCATTTGTCCCTTCATTAGTTTTGTAATTGGTATGGTCTTATACTCGTCTGGTATCTCAAGTGCTTCCTCTCCGAGATACTTCATGTCGCCCGCAGTGACCCAACGTCCTTCCTCGGTTCCGAAGACCACACAGGTGTAAATCATCTGACATTCTAAACAGCCTCTGTCAGCCTCAACAAGATCCTTGCAGTTAGGACACTCATCTTGGAAGTAGAACTTGTCATGCACAGTAGGAATAGGAATCATAGCAAGCCTCTGAGCGACCATTTCGTCAGGAATGGGCCCGGTAGTCTCCCATATCTCTTCGTCTTGCTCCTTTGTACCGAGCTGGAATCGTACGCTGTCAATAGCCATCTTTGGAGTATCTGAGATCAGCGATCTTCTGAGCGCATTGGCGAAGCTCCTATCTGTCTTAGACAGAAGTACCTGTATCTTGTTGTCCTCTTCTTTCAGTATCTTGGTCTTTACCATTTCATCACTCCAAAATTCAAACTCTTCTGCCTCTTCTTCCACCTTTACTTTTGGTTCCATCAGTTGGCATTGGAGTCACGTCCTCAATCCTCGTAATCCTCACTCCAGCACGTGTAAGTGCTCTAATGGCGGCTGTTGCTCCTGGGGCGCTGTTCGATCTGTTGCCCCCTGCTCCTCTGTATTTCACAATAACCTGATCAAAATCCTTCTCGGCCAGCATCTCGGCAATTTTTTCTGCAGCCCTTGTAGCAGCAAACTGCCCGCCAGAGTCGCTTCCACCCTTGGTCACCATTCCTCCTGATACCTTACAAACCGTCTCTGCACCTGTAAGATCGGTGGCAGTAATCAGAACATTATTGAAAGTACTGTAGATGTGTAAAATAGCTTTGTGACCCATCATGACTCCTCCTTTTCAGACGAATCTTCTTCCAATTCCTCTTCCTCGTCTTCTTGGTATCTGAGTGTCTCCAATTCCTTCCTGAATGGATGTTCAGGGTCAAGGAAAGGAGAGTTTTCGCTATATCCTAGCGAATCCTCTTCCTCCTTCAAAACATGATACCCTGGAACCGTCATCCGCTGGTCACCTATGCAGATGTGCCCGTGTACGATTAGGTTTCTAGCCGCTCTCATAGAAGGAGCCAATCCCTTGTAATAAACTACCGACTGAAGCCTTCTGGATAACATGTGTTCGACGTTAATCTCGAGAACATCTCCAACGTCTGCACCGCTTTGTAGGAGCCCTTTCTTGGTCAACGAATTCAGCAATTGCTCTTTCTCTTTGGAATAATGGCCTTCGGTTGAGTCGACCCTTCCTATCAGTTTCATCGCCTGATTCCGATGCCTTCGAAGTGCAGACTTTTCTCTCCATATTTCCCTCATACCACCGACTTTCTTCAGTCCGTACCTTTCCTTGAGATCGTGCTCTTCGTCAATTCTGGCCTGCTTCCAGGGGTGCGTGGGAGTCTGTGTCCTAGGTCTGGAGAATTTTGGCTCGCCCATTGTCTAACCTCACTTCTTCCTCTGGACTCCGAGTGCAGAGCCTCTTCGACCGTTTGACCTGAGCCTCTGCCCCCTCACCTTGTGTCCGCTCCTGTGCCTCATTCCACGGAAAGTCTTGATTTCTGCTAGCCTCGCAACATCATCATCCTTGGTCATTCCTACCTCATTCGCAATAATGTGCGCATCTTCATTTGACTCTAAATCCCTTTGCCGGTTTACCATCCACCAAGGAACGTTGGTAGCGTATTCGTCGATAGCGCTTCTGAGAAGGTCCTGCTCGTCTGAAGATAGGTGCCCCCCTAGTCTAGTCCCGTCGATTCCAGACATCTTGCAAATCATCATGGAAGTCCTGATTCCTATGCCCTTAACTGATGTCAACCCGTATGTGATTGGCTTCATTCCGTCGATGTCAGTATCGGCTATTCTGACGATGTATGAGAAGTCATCTCCAAGTTCGGCTTCGTCTACTTTCGGCATTACGGTCCCCCCGTGTTCACCTTTCGGTGGCCTTTTGGGCACCTTCGCGACCTACAATGCCTATTTGAACCGATTGGAGGGGCAATAAATTGGAAGAACCGCTACTCCTTGCAGACCACGAATAACTTCTGGGCTCCCGACGGTCTTTCTACCTCCATGTCTACCATGAAACCCTTAGTGCCTTCTGACCCCTTTAATTCCTGGGTTATTCTTCTTTGGAGCGTAGGATGGATATTTGGATCTAGATTGCATCTGAGGGTGATTTTAGATATCCCCTTTCTTGCCACAGAAGATGCAACCTGATCGATAGTATCCAACTCTGGAGGTGACAGCCTGTGTTGGACAATCTGGCCGGTCGCCACCACAAAACCCCTCACATCGTCGTCATTAGATATTTCGTCTGTATGTATTAACAAAGGCCTCCTTCCCTCGGTTCTAACCCAAGATGAACCTGTCCCACTCGTAATTGCCTTGTCGTGCCATGAACCCTGAAGGCCACTCTCGATTAGTACTGGATCCACAATTGTTAGATAAGCACCCCGTGGAATTTCCATCATACTACCAAATGATGTGGAATTGGCCCCCGAGCCTCTTCCTTCGATGCTTGAAATGACCCTCTTTCTTCCAATTCTTATGCATCTGTTCGGACTGTCGGAAGAGAGGGATCCTACCCAAACCGAGAGCCTATCTATTCTACCACCGCCTCTGCTTAGCCATTCCCAAGTCCACGAAGAACCGGGAAAAGTCGTCTCAAGAATCCCATCGATCATTGCACGTTGTACTGAGTCAAGTCTTGGAGACAGATCTAACAATACCGCAGGGCCTTTTGGTCCGGTTTGTAAATGGCTACTCCAACCTTTCAGGACCGATTTAATGTCGGGTTCCATCTCATCGAGATTATGATTCTGAGCATCTCTAGGTCTGGCCGGATCAATATGCAGCATTGCGATAGGGGGATGAGCCCTAGTCCCCGAATCTCTGAGACTAGACCAGTATGTTGAAACTACAGATTCAGCAGAACAACCATCTCCTACCAAGACTCTGTCAAGGGAACGTTGGACATCTCCCTCAGAATTGAGATGCATATTTGCAGCACATAGTTTGGCTACATCATTATCTATCTCAACACCTAGTCCGGGTCGTTTAAGAATTTTTGAAAAGGCGATGAGTTGTATTCCTGAGCCAGCTGCCGCATCTAGGATAACACCAGAAGGAAGTGCCATAGGATCGATCTGACTAGCTCTAACCGAGGCTACTGACCATGGTGTTGACAACCTCTTCATGCTCTCAGTCATAAAAAAAGAAGGCTCCCCCTTCCTCGAAGATTTTGGATCACCCTTCCTCTTCGCACTAGTAACAAGCCTCTTCGAAGGAACTATTGCAGTGTGCCCCTCTTCTTCCACGAACGTTCCCGTTGGAACTTAGTCAAGTCTCTTTCGTGAAATTCACTCTGATATTGGGGCACTTCTAAGGGCCAACTCAAACCTCAGCCATTTTTCCTGAAGCTGGTGCCCATCGCTGCTGCCATAAGCAATATCAGGCGGCAGAAGGGTCGTATGAGTCGTTCCGGTATTAATTCCCGGAATCAATCCTCTATCGTTGTCAATGTCCAGTCCGATCGCAGACCAACAAAAACCCTCGATGGACCAATTGCATCCTTCTCCAGCCGAATCACTCCAGTCTCCGCTATCCAACTCCTCCCCCGAATCAGCGTCCCAGAGAGTATACTGAACTGCAAATAGCTCTCCATCCTGGATATGAACGTCTTTGGTCTCAGAACCTTGGAAGATATTCACGTCTAACCTAACCTGGGCTTCTAGGTTCGATATGTGGGTGGCAGTAATGCTAACTCCTCTCTCTGATATATCCTCGATCAAATTCACCTCCATTACAGAACTATCATTTCCCGCTAAGTCGTTAATTATCACATATGGCTCATTACTCGAGGCAAAAACAACTCCTCCCCCAGATATTTCCAATACCAAATTGAGGGTGTGATTAGCTCTATTATAGACAGCTACACTTGCCGAGTCTCCAGTACCCTGGTGCTGCCAGTCGCACCGTACCTCCCCGGGAAGTAGGAAAGTCCCTTCCTGCTCTGATAGAGATTGAGGCCACTCCCAATTATCTTCCCTAGGAGAACACGTATCAAAGAGTAACCCAACTTCCCAAAGCCATCGCCCGTCTTCGT
>Ga0160423_10001782_pt1 | contig 18000 bp, 17 predicted proteins | sample CRUFie14St8metaG_FD_108191 | JGI IMG/M metagenome (GOLD analysis project Ga0160423, IMG submission 108191) | Marine microbial communities from the Costa Rica Dome - CRUD Field 142mm St8 metaG | ecosystem: Environmental > Aquatic > Marine > Oceanic > Photic zone | place: Costa Rica: the Eastern... | reverse complement strand
GGACCCTTTAAACCCAATGATTCCGGATAACGCTTGGATCCTCCGTATTACCGCGGCTGCTGGCACGGAGTTAGCCGATCCTTATTCTTACAGTACCGTCAGAGCTCTACACGTAGAGCGATTTCTTCCTGTATAAAAGCAGTTTACAACCCATAGGGCAGTCTTCCTGCACGCGGCATGGCTGGATCAGAGTTTCCTCCATTGTCCAATATTCCTCACTGCTGCCTCCCGTAGGAGTCTGGTCCGTGTCTCAGTACCAGTGTGGGGGATCCCCCTCTCAGGGCCCCTATCTATCGCAGTCTTGGTGAGCCATTACCTCACCAACAAACTAATAGAACGCATACTCATCTTATACCGTAACCTTTACTCTTAAAATGATGCCATTAAAAGAGACCATGGGGGATTAATCTTCATTTCTAAAGGCTATACCCCAGTATAAGGCAGATTGTATACGCGTTACGCACCCGTGCGCCGGTCGTCATCAAAAAAGCAAGCTTTTTTATGTTACCCCTCGACTTGCATGTGTTAGGCCTGCCGCTAGCGTTCATCCTGAGCCAGGATCAAACTCTTCATCGTTATTTTTTTAAGTTCTATGATTAGAACTAATTCTAATAACAACTAAAGGATATTGATTAGGTCATCAAAATGGTTTATTCTCATATTAAAATTGTTTCCAATTTATTTTTACGCTGTCAATCAATATGTTTAATGAACTTAGTTCTTTTATTTATTATGCTTATATCTCAAAGCGGGTGCAAATATATAACCCTTTTTTTAACCACCCAAGATTTTTAAATATATTTTTATTTAAAAAAAATCTGTTTTTTGAGAACTTCATTCCCTAAAAAAAGCGCATTAAAGCGCTGAGCGGGGGTGCAAATATAAAACCCTTTTTCTTTATGCACAAACCAATTTCTATTATTTTTTAAAAAAAATAATTATAACAAAAAGAGCTGACTTTTATTTTAGGTTTTGTTTAAATATGTTATGTGCATTATCTATATATAAAAACGTATTATGTTTTGTTTTTTATTAACAAAAACAACTAACAAATATTTATCATTATTGTTTTCAAAAATTTATAAACTTATATTTGCCTCCTATATAATAAAGTATAATGATTAAAATTACATTACCTGACGGAAGTATTAGAAATTATGTCAAGCCAATAAGCGTGTTGGATATAGCCAAGGACATAAGTGAGGGATTAGCTAGAAATGTAATTTCTGCACAATTCAACGAAAAAACAGTTGAAGTAAGTACCATAATCAAAAATGATGGAAATCTAAAACTTTACACATGGAAAGACGTTAACGGGAAAAAAGCTTTTTGGCATTCCTCTTCACATGTTTTAGCACAAGCTCTGCAAGAACTTTATCCAGGTGTAAAATTAACAATTGGTCCTGCAATTGAAAATGGTTTTTATTATGACGTAGATCTTGGAGAAAATTTTATTTCTGAAAAAGATTTAAAAAATATCGAAGATAGAATGTTGCAAATTGCCAGAGAAAAACATGATTTCAAAATTAGATCTGTTTCTAAGACCGAAGCAATTAAGAAGTATAGTAAGGAAAAAAATCAATATAAAATTGAACTAATTGAAAATTTAATTGATGAAGAGATAACATTTTGCGATCACTCAAGTTTCACAGATTTATGTCGCGGCGGTCATATTCCAAATACAGGAATGATTAAAGCTGTCAAGCTTCTTAATATTGCTGGCGCATACTGGAGAGGTGATGAAAACAATAAACAACTTACAAGAATTTACGGAATATCTTTCCCAAAACAAAAAGAGCTAAAAGAGTATCTTAATATCTTAGAAGAAGCTAAAAAAAGAGATCACAGAAAACTAGGTAAACAATTGGAGCTGTTTACATTTTCAAAAAAAGTTGGACAAGGTTTACCACTCTGGCTTCCCAATGGAGCTGCTTTAAGATCAAGATTGGAAAATTTTCTTAAAAAAGCACAAATGAAAGCTGGTTATGAAATGGTTGTAACTCCTCACATAGGACAAAAAGAACTGTATGTTACATCTGGACATTATGAAAAATATGGTGAAGATAGTTTCCAGCCAATTGAAACACCAAAAATAGATGAAGAATTCTTGCTAAAGCCAATGAATTGTCCTCATCACTGTGAAATATATAATTTTAAACCATTCAGCTACAAAGAGCTTCCAAAGCGCTATGCAGAATTTGGTTCAGTTTACAGATATGAACAAAGTGGTGAATTACATGGGCTTACCAGAGTTAGAGGGTTCACACAAGATGATGCTCATATTTTTTGTACACCTGATCAATTAGATGAGGAGTTTAAAAATGTGATTGACCTTGTGCTGTATGTTTTTAAATCTCTAGGTTTTGATAATTTTACTGCACAAGTTTCTTTAAGAGATCCCAAAAAACCTGAAAAATATATCGGCTCTGTTGAAAATTGGGATAAAGCTGAAAAAGCTATTATTAATGCTGCAGAAGATAAAGGACTTGATTTTGTGGTTGAAACTGGAGAAGCTGCTTTTTATGGCCCCAAGCTTGATTTTATGGTAAAAGATGCATTAGGTAGAAGTTGGCAATTGGGAACAATTCAGGTAGATTATAACCTTCCAGAAAGATTTGACTTAACTTATAAAGGAAATGACAATAAAAATCACAGACCTGTAATGATCCATCGAGCACCTTTTGGAAGCATGGAACGTTTTATAGCTATTTTATTAGAACATACTTGCGGAAACTTTCCAATTTGGCTCATACCAAAGCAAACAGTTATTCTGACAATAAGTGAAAATTATGAGAAATACGCCCAAAAAGTTTTAAATTTGTTAGAAAATAACGAAATTCGCGCCCTCATTGACGATAGAAGTGAAACCATGGGGAAAAAAATTCGGGATGCCGAAGTTAAAAAAATTCCTTTTATGATTATTGTTGGTGAACAAGAAGAAAAAACCAATACGATTTCTGTGCGAAGGCATGGAGGTGAAAATTTGGGGAGTTTAACTATTGAAGCATTTAAAGAATTAATTGAAGTGGATATCAGTAAAACATTTGAGCAATTTAAAATTAACAACTAAAAAAATAAGTTATAGCAATACGTAGAAGAAGAAGTAGAGGCCCCATGAGGGTAATCCAAGAGGATAAGCATAGAATTAATAGGAAAATAACTTCTGAAGAGCTTCGCCTTGTTGGAGATAATGTGGAAATTGGAGTATACAAATTATCTCAAGCACTTGCCATAGCCAATGAGCAAAATCTTGATTTAGTTGAAATTTCACCAAAAGCCGTTCCTCCTGTATGTAAGGTAATGGACTACAAGAAATTCTTATACGAACAAAAAAAACGTGAAAAAGCATTAAAATCTAAAGCTGCTAAAGTTGTTGTAAAGGAAATTCGTTTTGGCCCAAATACAGACGACCATGACTATAACTTTAAAAAAAAGCACGCTGAAAAATTCCTTAATGAAGGAGCTAAATTAAAAGCTTTTGTTTTTTTTAAAGGAAGGTCAATAATCTTTAAAGAGCAAGGTCAAATACTATTACTTCGTTTGGCTCAAGATCTAGAAAAGATTGGTAAAGTTGAACAAATGCCAAAATTAGAAGGGAAAAGAATGATAATGTTTATAGCTCCAATAAAAAATAAATAACGAATAAATATAAACTGCAGAAAATGCCAAAAATGAAAACGAAATCCAGTGCAAAAAAACGCTTTAAAATTACTGGATCTGGAAAAATTAAAAGAAAGCATGCGTTTAAAAGCCATATTCTAACGAAAAAGTCAAAAAAACGTAAACTTGCCTTAACTCACAGCACTCTTGTGCATGAAAGTGATAAGGATAATATTAAACAACAGTTACGATTAAAGTAATTGAATAGAGTTAACAGAATAATTAACCATGGAGTTAGGCTTATTTAAGACTCGATTTTTAAGAGCGCCTACTACTAAAAAATAAAATAAAAATGCCAAGATCAGTAAACTCAGTGGCCAAAAGAGCCAGAAGAAAAAAAGTCCTAAAGCAAGCTAAAGGTTTCTTTGGACGTAGAAAAAATGTATGGACCATTGCAAAGAATGCAGTAGACAAAGCAATGCAATATGCATATAGAGATAGAAGAAATAAAAAGCGTACTTTCCGTGCATTATGGATAATGCGAATTAATGCAGGTTCCAGACAACATGGTATGTCATATTCTCAATTCATGGGCAAATTAAAAGAAAAAAATATAGGTTTAAACAGAAAGGTCCTTGCTGATCTCGCTATGAATGATCCTAAAGCTTTTGAAGAAATTGTAAAAAAAATTAAATAATTTATTAAAAGAATTATATCCAAAAGGCTTACTAATACAGTAAGCTTTTTTTATATCTAATTTTATGTTTTTTGTTTTTTCTTCTTGGCTGCAGGAAATAAAACATTATTCAAAATTAATCGATATCCCGGAGAAGTAGGATGTAATTCTAATTCAGTTTTTGGATCTCCAACCCTATGTGTATAATCTTCTGGATCGTGACCCCCAAAAAAAGTAAAAAATCCCTTTCCCTTAATACCATGGATATATCTAGCCTCTCCATTTATTTTATTCTTGCCTAAAATTAATACATTTGTTTTAATTTGATTTGGATTATATGCAGTAGTTTGTCCCATAAATCCTTTCACTATTGCAGTATGATTTTGATTTAGCATTGTTGGAATTGGATCCCATTTTGCAGAATAATCCATCAATACAAAATAATCAGATTCCTTTGGTATATTTCTAACTGATGTCAAATCAATAGATGAAAACTCATATACATTAGGGTCACGTTCTAAAATATAATCTTTAAAAGCAAAAGTTTTTGAGTAATCAATTTTAGATTGATAATTTGGTGTGGTGAAGTCGCCATCATACATAGGTTCACAAATATCAATCCCTTGAGAAGATAATGCAATATCAAAGGTATCTGTTGCGCTACACATAGCAAACATAAAGCCACCACCTAAAACATAGTTTTTAATTTTTTGAGCGACTGCTAATTTTTGTTTTGAAACTTTACTAAATCCAAGTTTTTTTGCAAGTTTTTCAGCCTGTTTTTGCTGTTCAATATACCAAGCTGAATTTTTATAGGATTTATAAAATTTTCCATATTGACCCGTGAAATCCTCATGATGTAAATGAAGCCAATCATAAACAAGTAAACCGTCATTTAAAACTTCTGTATCATAAATTATATCATATGGAATTTCTGCATAAGTTAAAACTAAAGTCACAGCATCATCCCATGGTTGTTTACCACTTGGAGAATAAACAGCAATTTTAGGTGCTTTCTCCAAGACAACAGCTTCCATATTCTGACTAGGACTATTAATCTTAGTTAAAATTTCATTCGCATTTAAATCAGAAATTATTTCAAATGAAACTCCTCTCAACCTACATTCTCTAGTTATTTCATTTGAATTAGGAATTAAAAAAGCACCCCCTCTGTAATTTAATAACCACTTAATATTTTGGTTTTGACTTAGAACCCAATAAGCAATACCATATGACTTCAAGTGATTTTTTTGATAATTAGAGTCCATCGGTATCAAAATATGACTGGCGAAAGAATAGAATGAAAAAAAAATTAAAGAATAAACTAGATTAAATTTAAGTAGCATTTAAAATTTTATAAGTAATAAACTAATATGGCGTGTCTTCCTTATCGGAGCCAAAAGCATCTCCGGGATCCATTTGTGTTGATCTGTCCTCTGTAAACGTGTTGTCATTAGCAGCTGCATTCATTTTTGAATGAAATTCAGCATCAAATGGAGAATCAAACTTTTCAAGGCTTTCAAATTTTCCAAGGTAACCTATAAATTTTAATCTTATACTGTCTAAACCACCATTTCTATGTTTAGCAATAATAAACTCAGCCTGTCCTTCACATGGTGTATGATCCTCATCATCCCATTCATCGATTTTATAATATTCAGGCCTATATATAAAAGAAACAATATCAGCATCTTGTTCAATTGCACCTGATTCCCGTAAATCAGAAAGAATAGGTCTTTTACTACCACCTCTAGTCTCAACAGCTCGAGAAAGTTGTGATAAAGCAATTACTGGAATACTTAGCTCTTTTGCAAGTGCTTTAAGATTTCTAGAAATCATAGAGATTTCCTGTTCACGATTTCCAGACTTCTGGCTCGCACCTGCAGTCATAAGCTGTAAATAATCAACAACTATTAATTTAATACCATTTTGAGATGCTAATCGTCTGGCTTTAGCACGAAGGTCGAAAATTGATAGAGATGGTGTATCATCAATATAGAGAGGAGCTTTTTCTAAAGACTTTACTTTAACATTAAGTTGTTCCCATTCATGTTTTTCTAACCTTCCAGTTCTGAGTTTATCAGAACTTAAACCAGTTTCAGATGAAATTAAGCGAGTGATTAACTGCACAGATGACATTTCAAGAGAAAAAAAAGCGACAGGAATATTTTGGTTGACCGCTATATTCCTAGCCATTGATAATGTTAGAGCAGTTTTACCCATTCCTGGCCTTGCAGCAATTATTATTAAATCACTCTCTTGCCAACCAGATGTGATTTTATCAACTTTTTCAAATCCTGAAGGTATACCACTCAGACCTTCTTTATTAGAAATTTCCTCTATTTTCCTCTTAGCCTGAAAAACTAAATCTTGAGCAGTTTCAGTAGACTTCTTAATATTACCTTGAGTAACATCGTATAATTTTGACTCAGCTTTATCAAGCAAGTCAAATACATCTTTTGTTTCATCAAAAGAATCTTCAATAATTTCATTTGAAATCTTAATTAAGCTTCGTTGTATAAATTTTTGAAGAATAATTCTTGCATGAAATTCTATGTGGGCAGATGAGGAAACCTTTTGTGTGAGATTTATCAAATAAAAATCTCCTCCAACAATATCAAGTTTTTGATTTTTTTTAAGTCGTTCAGATACAGTTAATAGGTCAATTGGCTGGCTGCTTTCAAAAAGTTGAAGTATTGCTTCAAAAATATATCGGTGAGAATCCTTGTAAAATGAATCAATGCTTAAAATGTCTATGACCTCATCGACTCCTTTCTTATCAATCATCATAGCTCCTAAAACAACCTCTTCAAGGTCAACAGCTTGAGGAGGTATTTTCCCTTTTTCAAGATTAATTACGTTACTTGCAGTGCTTTGTTGAAAATTTGTATAAAATTCTGGTTTCTTCATTATTGCTAATGTACATAAAATTTAAAATGACCGAACAAATTTGATGAAATATAACTTAACAAACGATGTGTTGATAAGTTTTGAAAATTGTTAATAAATAAAAAATTTAATGAATTAATAAATTATTAAGAGACACTATTGAATATCTTAACTATTAAATACACCCATGTTTGCGTACTTATTCATTCGTTGTTCAACTAAATCTTTTGCAGATAAGTTTTTTAGTTCATCATAATACTTTACAATAGCTTCCTTGGTAGAGTTGTAAGTTTTCTCAGGATTTTTGTGTGCTCCTCCCAAAGGTTCTTTGATTATTTCATCAACAAGATTCATTTTTTTCATGTCTTTGGCAGTTAATTTTAATGCTTCTGCTGCTTGCTCTTTAAATTCCCAACTACGCCATAAGATTGATGAGCAAGATTCAGGTGAAATAACAGAATACCATGTGTTTTCGAGCATAAGTACTCTGTCACCAACTCCAATGCCCAAAGCACCCCCAGATGCACCTTCGCCGATGATAACAGTAATAATGGGTACTTTAAGTCTAGTCATTTCTAAAATGTTTCTTGCAATAGCCTCTCCTTGTCCACGCTCTTCAGCTTCTAAACCTGGATATGCCCCAGGTGTATCTATCAAAGTTACAACAGGAATACCAAATTTTTCAGCTGATTTCATTAAACGTAAAGCCTTTCTATATCCTTCTGGATTAGCCATTCCGAAATTACGGAATTGGCGAGTTTTTGTATTATATCCTTTTTGCTGACCTATAAACATAAAGCTTTGATCTTCAATTTTTCCCAAACCACCAATCATGGCCTTATCATCCTTAAAATTTCTGTCTCCATGAAGTTCTAAAAAAGATTCCTTAAAAATTGCTTTAATGTAATCAAGAGTATATGGTCTGTTAGGATGTCTTGATAATTGAACCCTTTGCCAAGGAGTTAAATTCTTATAAATTTCTTTTTTGGTAGAATCTAACTTTTTTTGAATCTGTTTACATGTCTCAGTTACATCGACTTGACTTTCATCTCCAATAATTTGGCATTTTTGAAGCTGATCTTCTAATTCTTTAATAGGCAATTCAAATTCTAAATATTCCATAAAAAATTTATAGGTTGGTATGAATTACAAATATATGAACTTTATCTTTTTTGATTGATTTAAAAAGTTAATTTTTGTTTTTGTTGTATTTAATGATAGCATTTAACAAAACTGTTAAAATAATTAGTGAAGATCCAATGTAAAAAATGACAGGCATTCTTTCTTTTTCAGGAAAGATAATAAATGCCATAATGATACCATAAACAGGCTCTAAATTATAAGTAAGAACAACTGAAAATGGAGTAATGTGTTTCATAACATATACAGAAGCTATGAATGCATATGCTGTACATACTGATGCTAAAATTAATAGATAAATAAAATCATTAAATGTAATATTAAAAAAAGATGCCGAAAAACCATGTTCATGATCAAATGCCAGAAATATTGATATAAATAAAATACCACTAATAAATTCATAAAAAGAGATGGTTACCGCATTATAATTCTGAACAAACTTACCATTTATAACAGCAAAAAGTGAAGACAAAAAAGCAGATAAAATTCCCAAAATAATTCCATAAAAATATTTACCCTCAATTTGCATTATCATTGCTACCCCAACCATAACTAGTAAACCAAAAATAATTTCATATGAAATAATTCGTCTCCTGTAGAATAATGGTTCAATAAGTGAAGCAAAAAAAGCACCTGTTGAAAACATTGCTAATGTTATAGAAATATTTGAAGTATTTATTGCTGCAAAAAATGTTATCCAATGCAATGCTATTACTATACCTGCTAAAAAAAATCTAATTTTTACATTTAAAGGAACACGCAGCTTTATTCTTTTATATCTCAGAAAAATAAACATCAAAATTCCAGCAATGGTCATTCTATACCAAACCAACGGAACTGATTTAAGATTGATCAACTCACCTAGAATTGCTGTAAAACCGGCAATAAAAACTAAAAAATGAAGATGTATTTGATTTCTTAATTTAACGTTTAGCATTTTTTAATAAATAAATAGCAAGAATTCCGAAAATAAAATTTGGAAACCAAACAGCTATAACTGGAGAAAAATCGGATTGCTCAGCCATAACACCAAAAACTTTATCAAAAAAAACATATATCATGGCAATACTAATACCAAAAGCTAAATTAATACCCATACCTCCTCTTCTTTTAATTGAGGAAACAGCTACAGCAATTATTGTTAGGATGTAAACTGAAACTGGTAAACTCCATTTTTTATATTGCACAACTTTATATCTGTTGATATTTGAAGAACCTCTCGCTTCTTCTCTTTCAATAAAATCTGCTAATTCATTTATGTTTAAAGTTTCTGCAACGTAATTTGGTGGAGTTAAGTCTAATAAATCAAATCCAAACAATGTATCTATTGATCGTCTAAATGTAATAGAATCGTTTGATTCTCCGATTTTTCTTAAGTAGAAGTTAGATAATCTATATAAGCTATCTTTTTGAATGTACCTGATGGCTGAAGCATGAATTTTATATTTCAATTTATTACCATCAAAATGCTCAAGTGAAAAATTGTTACCGCGCATTGATTTAGTATCAAAATTACTAACATATATGAATTCATTATCATTAATTTGCTGGTGAATAAATTGTGTTTCTACAACTTTTTTATTTTTTAAATACTTATAAGTAAATTCATTAAATCCTTTACTTGCTTTGGGAGCCCAATACATTCCAAGCATCAAAGCAATTAATGCAATTATTGTCCCACCTATAAAATAAGGCCTTAAAAACCTTGAGAATGAAACTCCAGAACTTAGAAAGGCTACAACTTCCGTATTGTTTGCTAATTTAGAGGTAAACCAAATAACTGAAAGAAATAGAAATAATGGAAAAAGAAGATTTGCAAAGTAAATTGTAAAATCAAAATAATATGAAGCGACTTCTTCAAATGGCACTTTATTCTCTAATATTCTATCAATTTTTTCAGCTAAATTTACTGTTATCCCTATAGGAATGAACAATAATAACATCAAAAAAAATGTAAGTAAATATCTTTTTAGTATGTACCAATCAAAAATTTTCATTTCATAAACGCTTGTCCATATTTTTTGTCATCATATTTTTCCATGACTTAAAATCACCATCTAAAATACGCTTTCTTGCCTCTCTAACTAACCACATATAAAATCCTAAGTTGTGAATAGTTGCAATTTGTTTACCTAAAAGTTCGTTAACAGTGAATAAATGCCTCAAATAAGCTTTTGAATATTCTGTGTCCACCCAAGTAATACCCATTTGATCAATTGGAGAGAAATCCTCACTCCATTTCTTATTTTTAATGTTAATTGTTCCATTTGCAGTGAATAACATCCCATTTCTGGCATTTCTCGTTGGCATCACGCAATCAAACATGTCAATCCCTAAAGCAATATTTTCCAAAATATTGATTGGGGTACCAACACCCATCAAATACCTTGGCTTTTCAATCGGTAAAATCTCACATACTAGATCTGTCATAGCGTACATTTCCTCCGAAGGCTCACCTACAGATAATCCACCTATTGCATTACCCTCTGCATTAGTATTAGCTACGTATTCAGCAGATTGTTTCCTCAAATCTTTATAAACACTTCCTTGTACAATTGGAAAAAAAGATTGAGAGTAATCATATTTACATGGTGTGACATTCAAATGCTTAACACAACGATCTAACCATCTATGAGTCATTTGCATCGACCTTTTTGCATAATTATAATCACACGGATAAGGTGTACATTCATCAAAAGCCATTATTATATCTGCACCAATTTTTCGCTGAATTTCCATTACATTTTCTGGAGAGAAAAAATGATAGCTACCGTCGATATGACTTCTAAATTTAACCCCATCTTCCTTTATTTTTCTGTTTGCTGATAATGAATAAACTTGATATCCGCCAGAATCAGTAAGAATATTTCTATCCCAATTCATAAATTTATGTAGACCTCCTGCTTTCTCAATTATATGAATTTGAGGTCTTAAAAACAAATGATAAGTATTTGATAAAATTATATCTGGATTAATATCATTTTTTAACTCTCTTTGGTGAACTCCCTTAACAGTTGCTAATGTTCCAACTGGCATAAAAATTGGAGTTTTTATTACTCCATGATCAGTTTTTAAAGAACCCGCTCGAGCTTTTGAAGATGAATCAGTTATTTCTAAGTTAAATTTCAATGTAAAGCAATGAATTTAAAACAAAGTTAGCTTATTAAAATTAAATATTTACACTGTTGTAACTTGATATTTTTTAGTTAAATAATTTGTTAGTTAAATTATGATAAGTTAGAGGCTGAAAAATTTTGACGATTAAAAATTAAATTTATTTTTGATTAAAACAAACTTTAAAATAAAATGTCCACAACACATCTCAATAATTTAGTAATTCAAGTTCGACGCGATATACTAAGAATGGTTCACAAAGTAAATTCTGGACATCCTGGAGGATCTTTGGGTTGCACAGAATTCCTTGTAGCTCTCTACTCAAAAATCATGTTAAAAAAAGATGGGTTTGAAATGAATGGCCTAAACGAAGATATATTTTTTCTATCTAATGGACACATATCACCTGTATTATATAGCGTCTTGGCTAGATGTGGTTATTTCCCTATCGAAGAACTCAACACTTTCAGATTATTAGATTCAAGATTACAAGGTCACCCAACAACACACGAAGGATTACCAGGAATTAGAATAGCTTCTGGATCTCTTGGTCAAGGAATGTCAGTAGCAATTGGTGCAGCAATTTCAAAAAAATTAAATAATGATAATCATATTGTTTATAGTTTACATGGTGATGGTGAATTACAAGAAGGTCAAAATTGGGAAGCCATTATGTATGCAAGTTCAAATAAAATTGATAACATTATATGTACCGTTGACCTCAATGGGAAACAAATAGATGGAGCAACAGATGATGTTCTAAATATGGGAAACATTAAATCAAAATTTGAAGCATTTGACTGGACAGTTGTTGAAATTGAAAATGGAAATAACATTGAATCTATATTAAATGGTATGGAGATTGCAAAATCTAAAACTGGTAAGGGAATGCCAGTGTGTGTCCTTTTGAAAACGATTATGGGTAATGGTGTTGATTTCATGATGCACACTCACGCATGGCATGGCAAGGCTCCAAATGATGAGCAATTAAAAATAGCTCTTGATCAAAATCCTGTTACATTAGGAGATTACTAATTCAAAACCTTATTTATGAAAACTTACACTTACAATAAAAAAAAAGATACAAGAAGCGGTTTTGGAGACGGCTTGACTGAGCTAGGCCGTAAAAACAACAATGTTGTTGCGCTTTGCGCAGACCTTACTGGCTCATTAAAAATGAATCAATTTCAAAAAGACAACCCTGATCGATTTTTTCAAATTGGAATTGCAGAAGCTAATATGATGGGGATTGCAGCAGGATTAACTATTGGTGGCAAAATTCCATTTACAGGAACATTTGCAAACTTTTCAACCGGGCGTGTTTATGATCAAATTAGACAATCCATTGCCTATTCAGGAAAAAATGTAAAAATATGTGCATCTCATGCTGGTATCACTCTTGGAGAGGATGGTGCTACCCATCAAATTTTAGAAGATATTGGGTTAATGAAGATGTTACCTGGCATGGTAGTAATAAATCCTTGTGATTATAATCAAACCAAAGCAGCAACAATGGCAATCGCAGATTATTTTGGACCAGTTTATCTTCGCTTTGGTCGTCCAGCTGTACCTGTATTTACACCTGAAAATCAAAATTTTGAAATTGGAAAAGCAGTTAATTTAACTGAGGGGAAAGATGTTACTATTGCAGCTACTGGTCACTTAGTTTGGGAAGCATTAGAGGCATCTAAAGAATTAAATTCAATTGGGATATCAGCTGAAGTCATAAATATTCATACGATAAAACCTCTAGACAAAGAAGCAATTTTAAAATCCGTTTCAAAAACAGGATGCATAGTAAGTGCTGAGGAACACAACTATTATGGTGGTTTAGGCGAAAGTATAGCTAGAGTCCTTGCCCTAAATGATCCATTACCTCAAGAGTTTGTTGCAACAAATGATACTTTTGGCGAATCTGGAACTCCAACAGAGTTAATGAAAAAATATGGGCTTGATAGTCATACTATAGTGAAAAAATCTAAACAGGTAATTTCTAGAAAGTTAAAAGATTAATTATCTAATGTTCCAATGTCATTTTCATCTAGATAATTGGGAATTCCATTACCATTAGTATCTGCTAATGTTATAAGTTTAACTGAATAAACATCGTCATCACTAATCTCAATTGGTGTAAAAAATTGATCTAAGTTTAAAGGCATTAGCTCCTGAATTTGATTTTCCAGATTTTGTAAAGATTGATCAGTTAACTCAAGTGAATACACCTCTCGATATGTACTGTAACCATCACCATCATCGTCAGTGTCAGAGAAATCATTTAATTGATCTGAATCCGAATTATCATTTAGAATATTAAGATCTCCATTAATATCCTCCATGTAAGTTGGAATATAGTCATTATCATGATCCATTATTTTGTATTGATGTAGCTCAAATTTAAATATTAAATTGGAATAAGATGGAATTCCTGGAGCTGCGCTATCAAAATAAGATAGCCCTGAGGGTAAAAACATAACACCAATACCATAATTAATAAACGATACGGTACCATCACCATTAATCAAATAAGTTTCTGCAGTTTTAAATTGGGATAAAACTCTATTCCAGCCAACAATCGAAAATGCTAAATCGATATCCGTTGAAGTTACTGATTCATCAAACACAGTATTATCTAAAAGGAACCCTTCATAATTTACTCTAACTTGATCTGTAAAGTGAGGTTGATCCCCTTGTCCTTCATTGATCTCAAGTACATAATAAGTATAGTTTGTTTCTTCATATATTGTATGTCTTTGTTCTACAGCATCAATAAGTAAGGTTGTATTTGGAGGTAGCTCATCGCCTTCATTTAGTTTAGAAATCTCAATATCGCCAATTGTTGGGTATGTCTGTAAATCATTAATATATCCCGAATTGAAATAATGAGAGTTTAAATAATTTTGTAAACTATCTAAATCTGCAGATTGTTGTTCTGTTCTATCGCGTGCTGGAGAAGACGATTGCGATTCGCTTTGATTTTCATCACACGAATAGCAAAAAAAGCTAAAAATTAAAATATTAAAAATATAAAATATGATTTTCATAATATTGTAATTAAAATTGCAAGATACAATATTATAGTATCTTTGAATAAACCAATTAAAGATTTTAATTAAATATGAGAGTTGATAAATTTCTTTGGTGTTTGCGCTATTTTAAAACAAGGTCATTAGCAACAAACGCTTGTAAAAATGGCCATGTGAAAATTGACAATAGTTCAATAAAACCAAGTCGCGAAGTTTATCCAAACGAAAAACTTACAATAAGAAAAAATCAAAAAAATTATAGTTTAACAATTTTAGATTTACCTAAAAGCAGAGTTAACTCAAAATTAACTGATTTATATAGGGTTGATACTACACCAAAAAGTGAATTTAAAATAAATGAACTTTCAAAGCTTTCTAAAGGCTACTATATAGACAAGGGATCTGGACGTCCAACAAAAAAAAATCGAAGAGATATTCAAGATTATCTAGACTACAATTAAATTATAAAAATTAACTCTAAATTAAATCCTTTAACTATGGCACTACCCAAAAATTTCATTTTAAATAATTTAGAAATTGAACATAAAATTTTAAGAATAGCTTATCAAATCTATGAATCTAACTACAACGAGAAAGAAATTATCCTAGCTGGTATCCTTGAAAATGGTTATATATTATCCGAGAAAATTAAAAAAAATCTGGAGAAAATTTGTAAAATCAAAGTTATTTCATGCACTGTAAAAATTGATAAAAAAAACCCTAGAAATGAGATAAAAATAAACTTAAAGCCAGAACAATTTAAAAACAAATCTATTATATTAGTTGATGACGTTTTAAACTCAGGCGCAACTCTTATTTATGGAGTTAAGTACTTTCTAAATTATCCTCTAAAACAATTTAAAACAGCTGTTCTAGTAAATAGAAACCACAAAAAATATCCAGTTAAAGCTGATTTTAAAGGAATATCGCTTTCAACTTCTATAAATAAACATGTTGAAGTCACATTTTGTAAAAGTAATTCAAAAGTCATTTTAGTTTAGACCATGATTCCAATTGTTTAACAAATTGATCTATCGTTAAAAGATCTGTATTAATTATGTGATTAGCTCTGTCATAAAACTTTGATCTTTCAAATAAATGTTTTGCTATAAATTCTTTCAAATCACTATCATCAATATTTGATATTAAAGGACGATTATTCTTTTCAATTAAAAGCCTTTCAAAAAGACTATTAATTGACACTTTTAAAAATATTGTCATGATATGATTACTTAATAAATAGTCCATTGTATTACCATAGCAAGGAGTTCCACCTCCTAAGGCAAGAACAAAATCTTCATTATTTTCACAAATTTCTACTACACAATCTGCTTCAATTTTTCTAAAATAAATTTCACCACGATGGTTAAAAATATTATTTATTGAAGTGTGATACTTATTTTGAATATAAACATCAAGATCAATAAAATCGAAACCTATTTTTTTTGCTACTTTTTGACCAATAGTTGATTTTCCTGAGCCCATATAACCTAACAATACAATTTTCATAACAAGTTTTGATTTTATTGGATAATTCATAAACAAAAAAACAAAAAAATATTGAAAAAAAATGATTGCATTATTAATTAAAGGCATTATCTTTGCAGACTTAATATGAATACGATTAAGACTTGGTAGCTCAGTTGGTAGAGCATCTCCCTTTTAAGGAGAGGGTCCTGGGTTCGAGCCCCAGCCAAGTCACAAAAAAGTTAAGATTTATCTTAACTTTTTTATTTTAAAAATAAGCGCACGTGGCGGAATTGGTAGACGCGCTAGCTTGAGGGGCTAGTGAGATTTATCTCGTGGAAGTTCGAGTCTTCTCGTGCGCACATTTTTTTCAATTCTAGTAATATTTTAGTTAAAAATTTGTAAAAGTTATGATTGTTAATCGTACTAAGTAGTTTTTCATTAATTTAGTGCTCATATGCGAAAAAAAATTAATATAATTGGATCCGGTTTTTCTTCTTTGTCAGCCGCTTCATATCTAGCGAAAGCCGGTTTAGATGTAGAGGTTTTTGAAAAAAATAAAACTATAGGTGGGCGAGCAAGACAACTCAAAAGAGATGGATTTACATTTGATATTGGACCAACATGGTATTGGATGCCAGATGTATTTGAGCGTTTTTTTAAAGATTTTAATAAAAACCCTTCTGATTATTATAAGCTTGAAAAACTTGATCCTGCATATAGTGTATACTTCGGTAAAAAGGATTTTATAACAATTGAAAACACTTTAGAAAAAATATTTTCCGCTTTTGAAAAAGAAGAAGAAGGTAGCTCAACCAAACTTAAAAAATTCATAAAGGTAGCTAAAAACAACTATGATATAGCTATTAAGGATTTGGTTTATAAACCAGGTGTTTCTCCTTTAGAATTAATAACACCAAAAACTATGCTAAAAGTAGGACAGTTTTTTAGCACTATTAAAAAAGATGTAAGAAAGAATTTTAAAAATAAACGCCTCGCTCAGATTTTAGAATTCCCAGTCCTTTTCCTAGGTGCAAAACCTTCTGATACACCTTCATTTTACAGTTTTATGAATTATGCAGATTTTGGCCTAGGAACATTTCATCCAAAAAAAGGAATGTATCAAGTCATATTAGCTATGGAAAAATTGGCAAAAGAACAAGGTGTAAAATTCAACACTAATTCTAATGTTGATTCAATTTGTGTAGAAAATGGAATAGTTAACGGAATAGTTGTTAACGGTAAAAAACAAAGTTGTGATTTAGTCCTAAGCGGAGCTGACTACTATCATACTGAATCGTTACTAGAAAAAAAATATCGCCAATACTCTGAAAATTATTGGCAGAAGAAAATCTTTGCCCCCTCATCACTTTTATTTTATGTTGGATTTGAAAAAAATTAAAAAATGTAGATCATCACACTTTATTTTTTGATGTTGATTTTGATGAACATGCTAAAACTATATACGATAATCCTAAATGGCCCGAGAAACCACTTTTTTATGCTAGCTTCCCTAGCATAACCGATGATTCCTGCTCACCTAAAGGTAAAGAGGCTGGTATATTTCTGATCCCTTTAGCTCCTGGATTGAATGACTCTAATAAACTTCGTGATAAATATTTTGAGAAAATAATTAATAGATTAGAGTACCTTACTGAGCAAAATGTAAAAAATAATATTATATTTAGGGAGTCGTTTGGTGTAAATGACTTTATAAATGATTATAATTCATTTAAAGGAAATGCATATGGAATGGCCAATACCCTATTACAAACTGCATTTTTAAGACCAAAATTAAAAAGTAAAAAAGTAAAAAATTTATATTTCACTGGACAATTGACTGTCCCTGGGCCTGGAGTCCCACCGTCCCTAATCTCTGGAAAACTTACATCTGAACTGATTCAAAAGGTGATTTAAGCTTTTGTTATATTTAAAAAAAAAAAAAAAAATGAAATCAATTTACGACATCGTTTCCAAGGATTGCAGCAAAATTGTTACAAGAACATATAGTACATCATTTTCTATGGCTACAAAGATGTTATCTAACAGTATTCGCCAAGATATATATAATATTTATGGTTTTGTAAGATT
>Ga0160423_10001780_pt1 | contig 18005 bp, 14 predicted proteins | sample CRUFie14St8metaG_FD_108191 | JGI IMG/M metagenome (GOLD analysis project Ga0160423, IMG submission 108191) | Marine microbial communities from the Costa Rica Dome - CRUD Field 142mm St8 metaG | ecosystem: Environmental > Aquatic > Marine > Oceanic > Photic zone | place: Costa Rica: the Eastern... | reverse complement strand
GCTGCTGCTGGTGGTTGTTCTGCTGCTGCCCCGCCAGCCGCCGCGCGATCGCGGCGCTCCTCTCCTCCTCGGCGGCCTTCCTCTCCTCCTCCGCCGCCCTCCTCCTCCTCTCGGATTCCTGCTGCTGCTCCTCCTTCCTCCTCAGCTTCTCCTGCTTCTTCTGCTTCCTCAGCCTTCTCTGCTCCTTCTTCTGGGCCTTGTCGTCAGAGTGCTGGTACACGACCTTGGGCCCCGCGGACCTGGAGCGCGTCGAGTCGCTGATGATCTCCTTCACCACGCTGGGCAGCTGGAAGTCCGCGACCACCGTCTCGTCGATCTCCAGGGCGAAGGCCTGCTTGGCGGGCCTCGAGGGCTCCGGGGCTCTGCGGGGCGGGGCCACGGCGGCCGGCTCGGGCTCCTTGGCCTCCTCGACCTCAACCTCCTCCTCCTCCTCCTCCTCCTCCTCCTCCTCTTCCACCTCGATCACCACGGGAGCGACCTTGGGCTTCTTCGACTCGAGCCAGTCCTGGTTGGCCTGCTCGAGCAGCGCTGCGACCACCTCGTCGGGGCTCTGCAACGGCTCCGCCTCCGCGCTGCCGGACCCCCTCGTCCCGCGTCCCCGCCCCTTGGCCGCCTCCTTCAGCTCGCTCTCGATCTCCTCGATGCTCGTCTTCTTGTGCCTGTGCTTGACCATGTTCGCCACGTACTTGTCCCTGTACGCCCCGTCCGCGTTCCACTTCTCCTGGAACCACGCGTCCACCGAGGACCTGCCGAGCTCCACCGCCTCGTGGTACTTCTACCCCTCCACGAGCTCCTTCACCTCCCTCCTCGTCTGCCTGAACTTGGAGAACTCCGCGATCAGCTTCCTCGTCCTTTGCCTCTCCGCCTTGACCCTCTCGTAGCACTCGTCCGACTGCCTCTTCAGGTCGTTCCTCTCGTTGATCAGCTCGGTGAGCGACGCGGAGACCTTCTCCTCCTCAGCCTTGTGCCCGAGGAAGACCTCCCTGTGGCCCGTCTCCCTGAACTTGAGGATGTCGAGCTCCGAGTTGAGAACCTTGAGGACGTCCCTGAACTCGTCGATCTCCTGCTTGGTCTCCGTGAGGGCCTCGCGGCTCACGTCGTAGACCTTGATGCTCTCCTTCTGCTGGTTGAGCTTCTTGATCCTCTTCACCACTTCCTTCTCCTCGTTCAGGGTCATGCTCCCGTGAGCGATGCTGTGCTCCAGGAACTCGATCTTGCTGAGCAGCTCGCCCTCCGTCTTGCACTGGAGGTCCCTGCCGATGTCCTTCATGGCCCTGACCTGCTCCTGCTGGCGCTTCAACTTCTCCCTGTACGGGGCGAGCTCCTCGATCTTGACGCGGCTGGCCGCGGAGCTGACCTTGAGCTTCTCCAGAGCGGCGCTGGTCTTCTGGTAGGCGCCCTCCTTCTCGACGCGCTTGACGCGGATGACGGCGTTCAGGGCGACCACCTGCTTGTTCAGGCCCTCCAGCTCGGCCTCGAGGGTCTTGAGCTTCGTGTTGTCCACGTCGACCCTCGGGATGCGAACGATCCAGACCCCCTTTGGCTTTCCCGCCGCGGACTCGGCCACGGCCTCGACCTCGGCCGCCGCGGAGGCCCCGGAGCCCTTCCTGCTCCCTGGTCCTTTCTCCTCCTCGCTGCTCTCCGGCTCTGCCTCCTCTTTCTCCTCCTCCTCCTCCTTCTTCTTCTCCTTCGCCTTCTCCTCCACCACCGTCTTCTCCGCCTCACCCGCCTCCTCGGCGGCGGCCGCAACCTTCTCCTTGGCGGTCTTCCCCTCGTCCAAGACCTCCTCGCCGGCGGCGACGGGCTGCTCTAGCGTCTGCGTCGTCATCTTTGCCGATGTCCCTCGAGAAGATTTTTCCAAGATCCAAGCTTTTTCGTTTCTTTCGCTCCAGGTCCGTGAAAGGGGAGACCTCTCCGGCCGTCGTCACCAAGTCTCACCACAAGCGCAAGCTCTCTCCGCTCGGCCCCCTCCCTCGCACCCCCGCGTCCCTCGAAACCTGACCTGTGGTCTGCTGACTTCGCTACTGCCGCCCGCCAAGCCGGTTGCCCACTTGTGTTCCCCCTGTCTCGGACCGTAAGATGTGAAAACCAACTTTGTCGTAAGTAAGTACGAAAATCTACGCGGAACCTCGTAGCTTCGCAAGCTCCATTCAGCAGCTAATTAGATTCGCCGTCCAGCTGTCCCCTGGCTGTCCCCGATCTCCGAAAGAGGAGGGTGGTGTCCGAGAAGAGAGAAGGGGTGCAGGTGTCTGACATCAGAACATCCTTCAAGAAAAAGGAGTCCTTGACAGGCGGCGAGAGGGAATGGAGAGAGGCGGAGCACCGCTGGGTGCTTCTTCAGCCGGAGGATAGTCTGCGAGCGGCAGAAGTTCTCCGTTGGAGAGAGATTCAGATGCACTACATCAAGCCAATGATATTTCCGTCTTCGTCGATGTCGATGTCAAAAAAGCAAGGCCGCGTGGGGAGTCCAGGTATGGTTGGCATCTTTCCCAGGATGGGAAACAGGAACCCCGCCCCGACGCTCGCACGGATATCATCCACCGAGATTACAAAGTCCGTGGGCGCACCCTTGAGCTTTGGGTCGTCACTGAAGGAGTACTGCGTCTTTGCCATGCACATCGGGAGCTTGTCAAAACCCTGCTTGGTGTACAGCTCAATCTGCGATGGAGGGAGGGACGGAGAGAGATGGAGAGAGTTAGCTAGGTCCCCCTTTAGCCCTCGCGCCAGCCAGAGCGCTCACCTTCTTCTCGGCCTCCTCCGAGTACTTGATGTCTGAGGCGCGGTAGATCTCCTTTGCGATGGCCCAAATCTTGTCCTTGATGGGCAGGTCGAGAGGGTACAGGAAGTCGAAGCTCGAGGCGCCCGAGCAGGCCCGTCGGACGGCCTCCGCGAGGTCGAGGGCCCCCTTTCCCCCATGGGCGTGGTGGCTCGACACCTGGACCTCGAAGGCCCCGGCCTCCAGGGAGGCCGCCTTGATTGCATCCTGCTCCGCCTGGGTGTCCCAGGCGAAGGCATTCAGGGCCACAACCACGGGAATGCCGAACTTCTTGATGTTCTCGATGTGCCTCACGAGGTTGGAGCAACCCCTCCTCACCAACTCGACGTTCTCGCTTAGGTACTCGTCTGCCAGGGGCCTCCCCGCAACGACCTCCGGCCCGCCGCCGTGCATCTTGAGCGCCCTGACCGTGGCCACGATCACCGCGCAGTCCGGCTTGTACTCGCTGTACCTGCACTTGATATTGCAGAACTTCTCGAAGCCGATGTCCGCACCGAACCCGGCCTCCGTGATGACGTAGCCGCCCTCCCCCACGAGCCTCAACGCGATCTGGTCCGCGACAATGGAGGAGTTTCCGTGGGCGATGTTCGCGAACGGGCCTGCGTGCACCAGCACGGGCGTTGCCTCCAGCGTCTGCATCAGGGTGGGCTCGATCGCGTCTTTCATCAGGACGGTGAGCGCGCCCGCGACGTTCAGGTCCTCCGCGGTGACCGCGTTGCCATCCAGGTCTGAAGCCACGACCATTCGGCCCAGCCTCTCCCTCATGTCCCCGAGGGAGGTGGTCAGGGCCAAGACGGCCATAATCTCGCTCGTAACGGTGATATCAAACCCGGTCTCCCTGTTGTAGCCCTTCTCCGCGGGGCCCTGCCCCACAGTCAAAGCCCTGAGGAACCTATCGTTGGTGTCCAGGACCCGCCGCCACGTCACCGTGGCCTTGTCGATGTTGAGCCTTGCCGCCCTGGCCATGTCAGCCTGAGTGAACTCCTCGATCGGCTTGTCCCCGAGGCCGAGCTTTTCGAGCCTCAGCCGCATGGTCCTGGAAAGGACGCGCTCGCCCTTCTTCAGGGGGACCAGCCTGTTGAACAGGGCCTCGTCCTTCTGGGTGGACTCGTGGAAGATCCTGGTGTCGATCGCGGCGGCGAGGAGGTTGTTCGCCGCCGTGATCGCGTGGATGTCCCCCGTCATATGGAGGTTGAACTCCTCCATCGGGATGACCTGGGAGTACCCGCCGCCCGCGGCGCCGCCCTTGATGCCGAAAGTCGGGCCCTGGCTGGGCTGCCTGACGCACGCCACCACCTTGTTCTCGAGCTCCGGGAAGTGGGCCCCGAGGGCCTGAGCGAGCCCGACCGTCGTCGTCGACTTTCCCTCCCCAAGAGGTGTCGGGGTGATCCCCGTCACCACCACGTACTTTCCCGTCCCGGACGCATCGCCCGACCGGTTCTGGTACGCCGAGAGCTTTACCTTGGCCTTGCACTTGCCATAGCAGTCGAACTCCTCTTCGTCGAGCCCCAAGCCCTTTGCGATTGTCCCGATGTTCACGGGGGTCACGCTGTGCGCGCACTCGATGTCGCTGGGGACGGGAAACCTCGTCGTGAGGGGCGCCATGATTCTCGCCTCCCTCGCTTCCCTTCTCCGCGATCCACTCAGGATCCTCCAAAGGTGATCTTCGCCCTTCCTAGAAAATTCATATTTCATATTTTAATTCATATTTCGGGAGACAGGGGCTCGGCCGGGCCCACTCGGCTGGACGGGGGAATGGGTAACGAGTGGTTGGGAACGCGTTGGTTGTAGAAAATCCTTGGCGCCCCAGACTACGCGCCCCATACATGCTGATAATACAGATAATGCTTTTTTTAGCATGCGAGGAAGTCTTCTTTGCCGAAAAAGGGATTTACGCTCTGTGTGGTCCTCCTGTGGTGATCGACGAGAAAGAGATTCGGGGGCCCAGATCGGTGAGGGGGAGGCTACCAACCACGCACCCCCACGAGGAGACGACGAGAGAACGATCGCGAGCACGACACGAGCCTGCGAGAACTGTTCGAGGATGAACGCCACTACTAACGCCATGAGACCCACCAAGGTGAGACGACGACCTCGAGGGCGAGGGGGAGAGCGTGACCTCGAAACGAAACGAAAGCCAACGAAAGATCGCGCCTTTCGATAGCATGTTCCCGCGATCGGGACACCACGTGTCGGTGGCGGTCGTCCGGGTGCCTCTCCAGGGGGGTCCGAGAATCTTTGCCGACGCTTTCGACTTTCTTTTTTCTGACGCCCCTCCTCTTCCCTCCTCCTTCGCGCTCGCACAGGGAGCCAGGGGTGTCCGCAGGGCCGCTGTGAGGTACGTTTTCGAACCGCACCCGGCGGCTTCGCCGTCTGACCTTCTTGGAGTCGGAGCCTAGGGACTGACGACGCGCCCATTCCTCTACCCTATTTGCACTCGCTCTCCACAGGGCCAACGCCACCCGTCAGGTGACCAACGCCAAGGTGAAGGTCGCCATTAACGGCTTCGGCCGCATTGGAAGGAACTTCCTCAGGTGCCTCGAGGGACGCGAGAACTCCGAGCTCGAGGTCGTCGCCGTGAACGACTCCGGTGGAGTCAACCAGGCCTCCCACCTCCTCAAGTACGACTCCACCCTCGGAGTTTTCGACGCGGACGTCTCGATCAAGGATGATACCACCTTGACCGTGAACGGCAAGGACATCAAGGTCGTGTCCAGCAGGGACCCCTTGCAGCTCCCATGGAAGGAGATGGGCGTCGACCTCGTGATCGAGGGAACCGGAGTCTTCCTCAACCGCTCCGGAGCCGGCAAGCACATCGAGGCTGGAGCCAAGAAGGTGCTGATCACCGCCCCAGCCAAGGGCGATGACATCCCAACCTACGTGGTTGGAGTTAACGAGGGCGACTTCGACCCCGCCGCCGACATCGTGTCCAACGCCTCGTGCACCACCAACTGCCTCGCCCCCTTCGCCAAGGTCATCGAGGAGAAGTTCGGAGTCGTCAAGGGCCTGATGACCACGACCCACTCTTACACCGGAGACCAGAGGCTCCTTGATGCCTCCCACAGGGACATGAGGAGGGCCAGGGCCGCCGCCCTGAACATCGTCCCCACCACCACCGGTGCGGCCAAGGCCGTCTCCCTCGTGGTCCCCTCCCTCAAGGGCAAGCTCACCGGAATTGCCCTTAGGGTGCCAACCCCAAACGTCTCGGTTGTCGACCTTGTCGTCCAGGTGGAGAAGAAGACCTTCGCTGAGGAGGTGAACGCCGTCCTCAGGCAGGCCGCCGAGACCGACCTCAAGGGAGTCCTCGCCGTCTCCGACGAGCCCCTCGTGTCTTGCGACTACAAGTGCACGGACGTGTCCTCCACCATCGACTCCTCGCTCACCATGGTCATGGGAGACGACATGGTCAAGGTCGTCGCGTGGTACGACAACGAGTGGGGCTACAGCCAGAGGGTCGTCGACCTCGCCGAGCTCATGGCCACCAAGGGAGAGTTCTAATCGATGTCGACCAGGACACCCGCGGGAAAGCGACTTGGGCGCCGCGTCAGCAACTGGCAGCCCCTAAACAAAAATAAGGTTTTCATCGGCATTCATCAAAACGTTTAACGCGCCCAACTTTTGCATGATTTTCCGCGGGGAAAGCTCGCTCCGCTCGGTCGTCAGACGACCGTGGGGTACGGCACCGCCGAGGCCGCCTCCTGCCCCAGAAGGGGCCTCCCCAGTCCATCCTGCGGCGCTGGGCCCGCCTGTTTGAAGGTCTCGGCGTACTTTTTCTGCAGGTTGCTCAGCGTGCGGTTTGGGGCCTCGGGGCCCCCCTCCCCGTACTTGGAGAACTCGAAGGAGTCCTGGGTCGGCGGGAGCGGGGCGTACTCGTACTCGAATTCCTCGAAGTCCTCGTGCGCGTTGGGGTCGTGGCCCCCAGCGCGGCAGCAGAGCCGGACGGACCACGCAAGCAGGAACCCCGCCAGCTGCACTGAGAAGACCGTGGCGGCGATGGCGATCGAACCAACGGAGTTGTGCTCTATCCAGGCGATGGCTGCGGTGAGGTCGCCGTAGGGGTCCTTGGCCCCCAGGCCCTCCAGGGCGCTCCGGTCCGCGAAGAAGACGCAGACCACGACGGACTGCGCGGAGACGAGCAGGATGGTAACGAGGGCGTGAAGGTCGAGGCAGAACCCTTTGCACTTGCTCGACCCGACCATGCCGAGGCTTCCCGAAAGGAGCATGAGGAGGCCGTACAGCGCGACCGAGTCCACGAACCAGCTCCGCCGCGGGTGCTTCCAGTCCCCGCTCTTGAAGACGTCGTCGCGCTCTGCCATCATACCCGCGAGAGCAAGAGAGGCAACCGCGGCAATGATCTCGCAGAGCGCTACGAACCGCACGGCGTCGTCCACTAGGGTCCTTATGCAGCTCTTCAACCCCATGGCGCTCCAGGTGCCCTGTCTCCCTCCTCCCTCTCCTTTTCTCCCCCCGCTGCGCCTTTTTCTGCTGCTGGGCGTTACTCCCGCGGCCGGGCAGCAGCAAAATGGCCGCGAAATCAGAACTCGAGCGGAGAGACCTTTGGGAGCCGATGCGGTGATGGCGAGCGATGCGTAGTTGCGTCACAGTGCGAGGGGCTGGGGTCCCTCTATCACCTGCGAGATGGCCTCAGCCGCTCGTGGAGCGGGAGACTCCCTTTCCTCGGCCCCGACGGGGCCAACCTCGGGTCCTTTGCCGCGCGACCTGGACTCCCAGGGAGAGCGAGGAGCTTTACAACATGGACGACTGGGCCGAGGGGTACTTCTCGGTGGCGGAAAGTGGCGAACTCGTGGTGAGACCAACCAAAGGTGAGACACGTCGGCCCCCTTCTCATCCCTCCCAACCGACAAACCTCGCCCGCCGCTGACCCCTAAAGCCGATCGTCCCGCAGACTCCGAGGCCTCGCACAAGCTGTCGGACCTCGTTGAGGCTTGCGTGGGTGCCGGGGCATCCTTGCCGCTCCTGCTGAACTTTCCCGACATCTTCAGGGACAGGATCCGGACGCAGCACGCCTGCTTCGCGGACGCCATAGAGAGGTACTTGTACCACGGCTCCTACGCGTGTGCCTTCCCCGTGAAGGCGAACCACTCCGGGGACCTCGTCAGGTCGGTCCTCTCGGCCGCGGAGGAGGACTCCCTGCGGTGCAGCCTGGAGGTCGGGTCCAAGCCCGAGCTTCTCGCGGCCCTGTCCGAGGTCTGCGCCTCGGGCGCGCCCGGATGCGCCCAGATCATCTGCAACGGCTTCAAGGACCGCAAGTACGTGGAGCTCGCGCTGCTGGCGAGGAAGGCACTGGGCGCGGACGTCGTGCTGTGCGTCGACCGCTACGAAGAGCTCGAGCTCGTCATCGAGAGTTCATCCTCGCTCGGGGTGGAGCCCGCCCTCGGGGTTAGGGCCAAGCTCAGCACCAGGCATGGCGGCCACTGGGGGGCCACCTCGGGGCCGGGGTCCAAGTTCGGGCTGGGCGCGCGCGAGATGGTGCTCCTGGTGCGCCGGCTCCGCGACTCGGGGATGCTGGGGAGCCTGAGGATGCTCCACTTCCACCTTGGGTCTCAGGTCGCGGAGATCTCCGTGGTGAAGCGTGCCATGAGGGAGGCCTGCGCTCTGTACGCGGAGCTCGTTTCTCTAGGAGCCCCTCTGGGGTACCTGGACGTTGGGGGCGGGCTGGCGCTAACGTACGATGGCGGTGGCGGCCCGTGGACCCCGGACCACACCGCCCAGAACTACGCCAACGACGTGGTCGCCTCGGTGAACGACATGTGCGTCCAGAAGAAGGTGGATGCACCGGTGATCGTAACAGAGAGCGGTAGGTATCTCGCCTCCCACCACTCGGTGCTGGTCTTTGAGGCGAGTTGCGGGCAGCCGTCCCTCCCGCCGGGTCCCGAGGCCGAGATCCGCGCGGCGGGGGGCGCCATGGGATACTTTTTGGACACCTTCGAGGAGGTCTACGAGGAAAGCGCTGGCGCCAGCGACCCGGAGGAGGCTTATGCCGACGCGCACCAATTCAGGGCAGAGGCGCAGAGCGCGTTCTCCCTCGGGGTGATGACCCTGGAGGAGCTCGCCAGGGCCGAGGAGCTCTTCGATGGGATCATGGAACGCGTCTCGCGCAGGGCCCCCGGGGTGGGTAGGCTTGAGTCTGCCAGGACCTCCGGGGCGGTGCCGTGCCTGGCCAACCTCTCCGTCTTTCGCTCCGCGATCGACGCTTGGGCGGTGAAACAGACCTTCCCACTGGTGCCCATATCGGGCCTCGCGGAGGAGCCGGACGCCCACGCCCGCGTGTACGACCTCACCTGCGACTCGGACGGCGAGTTTCGGTCCGTGGCGACCTCGAGAGACGCGCCGAGCTCTGTGCTGCCATTCCGGCGGGATGGGTCCGGGTGCCTCACGCTGGGACTCTTCCTGGTGGGCGCCTACCAGAGGTCGCTGGGGTGCGACCACAACCTCCTGGGGGGGACGTGGGAGGCCACCGTGGCCATGCGGGAGGGCGGGGGGTGGGAGGTGGAGGGGCTGGTGGGGGCGGAGGGTGCGGAGGAGGTCCTGCGGAGGGCGGGGTATGACGCGGGTAGGATGAGGAGAGGGGTTGAGGCCGCAGCAAAGGGGGGCGAGCTGCAGGAGCTCTTCGACGAGGTCCTGCGGGACTCGGGCTACCTAAAGTAGGCGATAATATTGTAAGTTGGAGTGAGGCTCAGGCCTCGTTGTCTTCATTCCTCTTCAACCTCTTCTTTTCCCGCTCGAGCGCCTTTTTGGTCGCTCGCTTTTCCTCTATCCGCTCCTTCTTCCGCAGCCTCTTCAGCCTCTCGGCCTGCTGCAGCCCCGCCTTCACGGCTTCCTCGGTTCCCTCGTTCGCGGCCCGGCTCGTTGCCTCCCGATCGGCGGCCGTCCTCGCCGATTCCCTGGCGTGAGCACCCCCCTTCCCCCAAGTCCAGTTCTCTTGCTTTTTGTTCTCCTCCTCCAGCAACACGCTCGGCCCCGAACGGTACCCTTGTTTGAACAGGGACTCCACGCTCAAAACCGGCTTCTTCGGCGGGGACGGCCCCTCCCGCGGCTCCTCCTCGTCGTTCCCCTCGCTCGTGCTCGAGGACCCGGAAAGGTCCTGCAGACCGCGATCGGCGAACGGCATGACCTCTCTCGAAAGAGACAAAGAGAGAGAGACCTCTCGAAGCGAACGATGTTACGCTAGGGTGCACCCTAGCGATCGCAGGGTCCAGTGCCTGTGCCAGCTGCAGACAGCTTGATGAGAGTTTCGCGGGAATTCGAAACAAAAAAAACGATCGCAGGAAAGAGCGCAGAGCCTGAGCTGGGCCTTCTGATGGGGGCCGAGTTGGACTTGGAGCGCCTGGGGGCGCCCCGGGCGGCGGGTTTAGGGATGAACGCGACGGAGACAGAGGTGCAGATCGCAAGGAAGGAGGTCCAAGAGGCGCGGGAGGCCAAGGACCAGATCCTGCTGGGTCAGGCCGCCGCCCTGTGCTCCAGCACGGGCAGGGGGGAAGAGGTGGACAGTCTCCTGCGCCTGGGGTTCGGCCACCTGGAGCGCGCCCCTGGGTCTAACTTGAGCGCCCTCCTGGATCAGTATAGGTCCACCTCGCGGGACCTCTCCCTCGCGAGGGACGAGGCCCATACGGTGCAGAGAATGGCAGACTGGTGGTCGAACCACGCGTTGTGCAAGGCGAGGAGGGAGCGCGGGGAGTACGCCGAGGCCGTTCGGGCGCTCGCCGACCTCGAGGTGACTTGGGGCGACGGGCTGGAGAAGTTCGGCGATCGGGAGACTTTCGAGGAGGAGCACGGGCTTCTACGAACCGCCCTGACGGAGGAGGTCCGCGGTCACGTGCGGGCGCTCTTGGAGTTCGAGACCAACCCAAGCGGCGGGTCGGTGGCCGCCGCGAGCGATAAGGGGGACGGGGCCTGTCCCCGCGACCTCTGGTCCGCCTGCGAGAACCTCGGCATCCTCCCGGAGGAGCTCGAGCGCGCCAAGGCGAGCGTCTCGGCGAGCATGGTGGCTCCTGCGCTCGCCGGCCTGGCGGGCCTCCGCGTCTCCGTTGAGGGGCCGGGCGAGAGCGGCGGCGGCGGCCTCCGCTGGGAGGCGGGAGGCCCGGCCGGCGATGACCCCCTCCTTCTCCCGCAGATCCGATCCTACGCCGCGCTGGCGTGCTTCCTGTGGGACAACGTCTTCGGAGCCTGCGACGTCTGCGCGGCGGCCGCAGTGGAGGCCGTCTGGCTTCCGGTGGTGGCCGCCGCCAGGGCCACGTGGGACGCCGCCATCACGGCGGAGAGCTTCCGGGAGGCCGGCGAGTATGCTGGGCTCCTCGAGGCGCTGCAGTCGCTGGAGGCCGACCTCGCGGGGCGCGGCCTGCTGCGGCCGGGGGACGGGTGCCCTTTGTCGGGCCACCTGTGCGAGAGGCTGGATTCGCTGTGCGAGGGGGCAAAGCGGGGCTACCTGGCGGAGGCGAGAGGTCTGATCGCGGGGAGGTACGGCAGAGGTGACGGGGGCGTCGTGCTCGTCGGCTCGTGGGAGGACAGCGCTGCGGTCGCGGCGGGCCTGCTGGGAGGGTCGCAGCCAGAGCCCGTGGGGCTGCCGGCGGCGCGGGGAGGGGCTCTCCTTGTCTCTAGCGTCGCAGCCGAGGTCGCGTCGCTGCTGGAGCGCGCCATGGAGGACGCTGGGTCGTGTGCAAACCCTGTCCTGGCCCCGAAGCTGGTGGAGGCCGTCTCCGACGTCTCCCTCCTGTGGGCACACCTCCCTGCCCTCCTCCTGAGAAAGGAGCTTTGCTCCGCGGCTCACCACGTGGCGTCCTACTTCAACGACACGACGCACGTCGTGTGGACGGTGGCGCGCTTGGCGTGCCGGCAACACGGCCTCGCCCGCAGGTGCGGCAAGGCGGCCGAGCTGGCAGCCCAGGCGGGCAGGCTGAGTGGCGCGGCGCTCTCTCACATGGAAGGGCAGGTAGCGGGCCGGGCAGAGGAGCTTGAGCTGCTGCTGCGTGGCGGCGGGATCTTCCGGGGGACGCACAAGGCGAACCGGGACGCGAGGGCGAGGGAGGCCCTATCGGACGCAAAGGGAAAGCTGACAAGGCTCGCCGGAACTTGGAAGTCCGTGTTGCAGCCGGAGCACTTTGCGAGGTTCTTTGGGGCGGTCCTGGAGGCGGCGTGCGCCTCGGTCTACGACGAAGTCACTTCCGCGGACGATATTTCCGTTGCAGAGACGGAGGCCCTGCCGGGAATCCTGCTTGTGCTTGTGGGGGACGGCCTGGGCCCCTTTTTGGATCGACGGAGCCCGGGTCAGCCGGAGGGTCCACGCTCTGGCGACTTCCTGGCCCCCCTCCTGCTGGAACGCGCCCCGAGCTTCCGCAAGCTGGCCGAGCTCGTGCCGATGTTCACCATGGGCCTGCAGGAGATCGAGGAGGAGTGGCGGGCTGGGAGATTCGGGGGGGCCCTCACGGCGGACGAGGTCTGCCACTTCATCGCCAAAGTCTTTGAGGAGAGCCCTCTCAGGCGGGAGAAGGTGGGCGCGATCCTGGGGCGGGGGTGATGTCGAGAGAATCCCTTCTCTTGGCACATGCGCGTGCAGTGGAGGGAAGGCGTGGTGAGAAGGGAGGAACTCCACGCCTTTAGCCCGCTAGAGTATATATTGAAAATGAAAAATAGGGGCATCGCCTCCAACCCCTTCTCACCAGAACTACTACACACACCACCCTTTCGCTGTTGCGGTATTGTACAGGGCGAGGCGCGCCACACGCCCCCGCCTGGAACCTCTTCTCGTCATGCTTTATCGTTACGATTGCGTCCTCAGATGTCATCCATGGAGAAGAACCTCCCCTCGTGGTCCTCCAGGTCATCGAGCTGCTCGTCCGAGTCCTCGTAGGCCTTCGTCTTCCCCCGGCAGCTGAAATACAGTATCCTCTTCATCTTCTTGTTGTAAAAGAAGTAGTTGAAGGACCAGATGTACCCGTCCTCACCGAAAGGGTCCGACTCGTCCGGGTTGTACGAGTAGATGTCGCACTCGTACATGTTGATGACCTTGTCCACGGCGCTCCAGAGCTGCTCCGAAAAGGAGAGGTCCCCGCCGTTCTCGTTGGCCCAGGCCTTCGTGGTCTCCAAGAGCAGGGTGTCCACGTTGGCCTTCACCCGCTCGGGGCCCTTCTCCTTCGAAAAGTTGTGAGCCCTGAGCAAGCTGAAGTCGTAGTCCGGGTAGATGTGTTGCATGGTGAGCAGGAGGTAGATAAGCGTCCTGCGGCTTCCGGCCTCCGTGAGGGGGCCCACGGGTGAGGCGGACAGCACCACGCCCTCGGGCGACACGCTCAGGTCTTGGGCGACCTCCTGGTCCAGGCTCCGCGACAGCTTCTTGTCGCTCCCCGCCAACTTGCAAGAGTAGGCCTCGAGGATGCCCTCCACGCAGTAGTCCCCGACGTCCACGCTCCGCACGAAGGCCTGGAGCTTCTGCAGCCCGATCACGTCGAGGTACTTCATGCCTGGGTGCTTGGTTCGGTCTCGCTCGGGCGGGTGTCAGGAACACGCGCACCTCAACAACAAGGAAAAAAAAAAAAAAGATGTCTCCCTCCTTTTTTTTTGGATGTCTCGCTTGCACGCGCTGTCTCGCGGTGCGTTCCCTCGGTTCGAGGTCCGAGGCGGTTTGGGGCGAACGGAAGAGGTTGGGGGGGTGGGTCGGGGCGTCGCAAAAAGCGGTCGCTCCTTGCCCTTTAGTGCTTCAAGGTCCTCGGCTCCATCATCACCGTTCTTTCCGACTCTTCTCTTCCCGCAACGCTCGCAAACGCGCGAAGCTAGTGTACCTTTTCCCACCTCTTACTCGAATTTTTGAAATCCGTGTTTGAGAGTACTAAACGCGTACTGATGCATTCTTTCACGATCGATCGAAGATGCCACGAATGGCCTTGCTGGAATCCAAGCCCAAGCAACAGACGATTGGAGAAGGGAGAGGGGAGGGCAGACATGGGACATCCTCTCACGAAGTCCGAGGCGTGGGGAGGGGAGCTGCGGAGGGGACGTCGGCCTGGAGGCGAGAAGGCCAAACGGGGGTATTCCCACGAGTCGGAGCCCGGCCTCCCCGTTCCACTGCGGAGGAAGCAAAAAAATGAACGTCGTCGTCGTCATCGTCCTTACACACGTGCCCCACGTTCTCCACACGCGCGCGCGCGTTATCGGCCGCTCACTCGATCCTCTCCAGGATTCCGAGCCTGTCCAGAATGACCTTCTTGCTGCTCTCCTGGAGCTCCCCGCTCAGCACGAGCTCGTCGGTGATGACGAAGACCTTGTGGAAGTTGTACACCAGGTCCAGCTCCCTCACGTTGCCGAAATAGTGGTCCAGGATCTCCACGAAGAGGTGGATGATCTCCAGGCAGACCAGCTCGTTGTCCGTGGAGTCCACGCACAGGGAGAAGTACAGCCCGGCGTACCTCCTGTAGATGATCTTGCCGTTCTGGTAGTCCACGAAGTTCGTGAACTTCTGGTCCCTGTTCAACACCATCCTGTGCACCTCGTGCTCGATCTTGTGCTTCTCCGCGTCGGTGAAGGGCACGTAGTACTTGGCGAGCCGCGTCCGGCCCTGCCGGTTTTGGAGGAGAATGAAACGTATCATGGTGTGATGGGAAGCGAGCGCGGCCAGGGGCTTCGTGTTCGGCCGTCCGCGGACCCTCGCGACCAGCGCAGTCGGCCGGGGTCGGCGCCGGGGGTTTGGAGTCGCGGTTGGGGTAGCGCTCGGGGGCGACCCTCCCTCTAGGTTCCGTTCGCCTGCGGGAGCCGGAGATTCTCTGTCTCGCCCCCCCCCCAACCCAACCCCCCTCGAAAAAATCAATCGCGACAAGATTGCGGGGGTTACTTCAATTTTCAATTTCAACGTCAATTTTCAACAATTTCGTGTTCGTTTTCCCGAGAGTGGGGCAGCCGAGCGGGCGCAGCGAACGAGGTCTTGGCCTCCTGCGATGGCGCAGAATTTTGAACACAAGAAAAAGGATGCTCGGTCACAAAACAAAGGGGCCGGTCCCACAGAATCGAGAGTCCCGCCGTGGCCAAGGACGACTGACGACTGACGACTTACGACGACGGTGCGCGAACGCAAGCGAGAGAAGAGCCCGCGATCGACCATGTCCACAAAGGAGCAGACCAAGGGCGTGGCGGCCGAGAAGAAGAAGCCCCTGTCCCAGGCCGAGCTGGCGAGGCAGATGAAGGAGATGCAGGAGCTCGTGGCCAGGCAGAGGGCGATCGAGAGGGAGATCCAGGAGAAGGGCGGCGCGGACGACCTCAACGCCCTGTCGGAGATCCTGAGCTGCATCAGGGGCCTGTCCATCCAGTTCAACGAGAGCATGAGGTCGATGCCCGGACCCGAGACCGTGATCAGGGAGAAGTTTGAGGGCCTCAAGGCCTCGGTGAACGAGGCCAGGTCCTCCATTGACCGCGTGTTTGAGGTGGACAACGTGCGCAAGGTGATCCAGATGTCGGACGGGTACGCCCCTCACCTCAGCTCGCCGGAGAAGGCCATCCGCGCCCTGATCCGCGAGAGCTTCGAGTGCATGAAGGAGCCCAGCAGGGCGTGCATCGCGGAGGTGGGCGAGGTCCTCCTGGAGGCCATTAACGACGTGGTGGAGGCCATGGCTGAGGGCTGGGCGGAGTCCTACCCCGAGCTCAAGAAGTGCCTCTCGGAGGTGTCGTGCGACTGTGTGGAGGATTGGAAGAGGGCGGGCCAGGCTCTCGTGGCGAACTTCATCGAGATCGAGCAGAACGCCCCAGACTACAACTTCTTCAGGGAGATCTCGCGCAGGAGGATCGAGTGCCACACCGGGGACAGGTCTCAGGGGGCGGTCCACCCGCTCGGAGCCCAGCCGCCCAGCAGCGGCGGCGGCGAGAACGAGTACCTGATGGGGTACCTGGAGAAGAGGACCCACAGGTCCCAGAAGTGGCAGAGGAGGTGGTTCGTGCTGAGCGAGACGCGAAAGGTGTTGTACTACTTCAACAGGCCGGAGAGCGTCAAGCCCTGCGCGGCGATCAAGCTCGAGGACGTGGAGGTGGTGGAGCTGGTGAACACCCCGAGGACCAACCAGTTCGGCCCAGGGGCGGCATGCAAGGTTTTCCGCTTGAGGAGCCAGGACTCAACCAAGTCGGTGCTTCCCCACAAGCAGTCCGGCCAGCCAAGGACGCTCACCGTGCTGGCGCCCAACCCTGAGTCCAAGCAGGAGTGGGTGGAGGCGATCAGGAAGTGCTGCGGCACGTTCTCGTCCATGGAGGAGGCCGACGCCGAGGTGGCGGACGACGCGGAGGAGGAGGAGGAGCTGAGGAGGCAGGACGCGCTCGCCAAGGACTCGGACGCCGTGAATAGGATGCGGGCGCTCAAGCTGGTAAAGTCGGTGGCCGACGACGAGGACGAAGAGCTCTCCCCTAACGACCAGGACGACCACAGGGACGAGGTCAGGTCCATCGCGTCCGTGCACTCCTCGTTCCAGGACCCCAACGGATTTGGAGACGGCAGGACTCTCCACCTCGTGGTGCCCTTCGTGCCCGGGATCGCGCACTCTGCAAACCCGGAGGAGGCCTACCTGAAGAGCCTGATCTCCTCGACCAAGACCTACGTGAACGACATCTTCACCCAGCTCATGCACAAGATCCCCAAGGCCGTGTGCTTCTCGGTGGTCGACGAGTGCAAGAAGAGGGTGGAGCACGAGATCTCGGAGCACCTGTGCGGCAAGACGGAGCAGGAGCTCCAGGGACTGCTGGGCAAGGACCCGCAGACAGTGGATCAAGTCCTCGGCCTCAAGGCGGAGCTCGGGCACGTTAAGGAGAGGCTGGACTCCATCCTGGAGTGCACCGCCGCGGCGTGAGCTTTTCACATTTTTATTCCCTTTGCTTTGCTTTGCCCAATCAGGTGGCTACAAGGATAGAATACAGGTTTAATCAGATTTTTCTTTCTCTTTTGGAAGTGCGCTCACTGCGCGGCGACGCAGGATTGAATCTCTTGAATTCTCTTGGGCCTCTTGAACTCCCGGCCTTCCTGCGCGAGGTCCCCCGCGGGGCCCAGCAGCCCGGACTGGAGGACCATGGTGAGAGCCTCAAGCTCCTCAAGCTGCGCTGCCTTCCTCTTCAGGTCGGAGTTCAGCCCCTGGTTCTCGATCTCCAGGATGTGGCTCTTGTACTGCGCCTTCTGCAGCGTCTCGAGCATCTCGGTGATCTCCTCCCTGATCCCCATGTGAGTGGACATCTCTAGCGCGTTCCTCTGCCTCTGGCGCTTGTTCTGAAACCATATCTTGCTCTGCTTCTCCGTGAGGTCCAGGGCCTTGGCGAGGGCCTTGTGCTGAGCCCTCGTGGGCTTCCTCGTCATCTCGTACGCCGACGTTAGCACAGCGACCTGGTAATTGGTGTACCTGTTGGGCGCTTCGCAGTGGGTGTCCACCTCCATCACTGCGGCACTCTTCGATACAGTTTTTGGCTTCTCCAGGCACGACAGCGCGACCTCCAGCGGGCTGGCCACCGCGGGGCGGTCGGCCTGGGCCTTGGGCTTGGCCGCCGCCTTCGTGGCTGAGGAGGTGGCGGTAGTACTTTTCGGCTCCGGGGTCATGACGCTCTCAGAGTCGTGCGTGGTCGGGCGGTGGCGGGCAGCTACTTCTCGCCCTTTCAGTGGCGGTTACATTATTGTCCTTTTTTTTTTTTCGCCCCCCGTCCCAAAACGCGATTTCTACATGGGGCGTCCATTTCGAGACGAAAGATGCGGGAAAAGCCATCAAAATCGCATGCGATCCTCAACTTTTCCAGGAAAACAACCAGCAGGTTTGCGGGAGCCCAGAACGGCGAGGACAATGGCGGACCCCACCGCCAAGGCCTCCTGCGAGGTGATCGCAGCCCTGTGCGAGGAGGAGGAGGCCATTGCCGTGTACTCCGCTTCGACGGGCGCGGCGCAGGCCCAGGTGTTCCGCGGGAGCGCGAGCGCAAGGACGGCCCTGGTGTCCTTGCACGACCGGTACCTCCTGGCGCCGCACAGGACCAAGCCCGCCATCACGGTGTGGGAGTGGGGCAGGGAGACCCCGGCACACACGTGCTACGTCGCGGAGAGGATCACTTGGTGCGCGTCGACACACCCGCTCCCCCTCTTCCCAGATCTCGATCCCGTGCCGCCTTGCTAACTCACTCTCTCTCTCTCTCTCTCTCTCTCCTGCAGCCTATGCGCCGACTCGACGGGGGCGTACGTGGTCGGGGGATCGCCCTCCGGGTCGCTCTACCTGTG
>Ga0160423_10001779_pt1 | contig 18006 bp, 19 predicted proteins | sample CRUFie14St8metaG_FD_108191 | JGI IMG/M metagenome (GOLD analysis project Ga0160423, IMG submission 108191) | Marine microbial communities from the Costa Rica Dome - CRUD Field 142mm St8 metaG | ecosystem: Environmental > Aquatic > Marine > Oceanic > Photic zone | place: Costa Rica: the Eastern... | reverse complement strand
GAATGTAAAATTAAAAGATGAGTATGATAGAAGAATAATTAAAGTTCCGCCAAAAAAATCATTTCTAAATAAGCTTTGGCCGGCTTTCAATGAAAGTTTTGAGCGTAATAAAAATTTAAATAAATCCCTACGAAATAAAAAGAAAGAAAAACAATATATAAAACCTGTGCTAAAAAGAATTAAATCGGATTATCGCGTTAATGAAAAATTTAATTGGCATGACGAAAATATTTTTATCAAACAGGAATCTCCTTTGAATGAAAATGATATTGAATTTTCATGGGCAACAGAGAATGCCAAGCACTCTGGATCAATCATTCACCGGTGGCTTTACAAATTTTCCTTGGAGAAGAAAATAACTCCAATAAAAAAAATTAAAAACTATACGTCAATAAACAATAAACTGATAAAAAGCTATCTTATTGAAAAAGAGCAAATTCCTGATATTTTAAAGAGGATTGATTCTACGCTCTCAAATGTGATCCAAGACAAAAACAACCATTGGATTTTCCTGGGAGATGGATACTCTGAAATACCTCTTACAGGACTTTATCAGGGTAGAATTGAATCAATAATTATTGATAGGGTAAATATTGATGAAAATGGCTATCATTGGCTAATAGATTATAAAACTGGTTCACATGATGGTAGTAATATTGATGAATTTATTGAAAATGAGATCATTAGATACAAACCGCAACTTGAAAAATATGAGTATATGTACAAGGCCTATTCTAAACAGACACCTAAACTTGCTTTATATTATCCCAATCTAAAAAAGTTAATTCAATTACAAAATTCAACCTAGATTTGCCCTTCAAATCTGAATGATCTCTGGCCATTTTCATTTTCAGCACCCAAATAACTCAAAATAATTTTAATTTGGTTATTTGTATTCTGTTTTGCAGAGACAACCCCATCGATAATATATTTTCCAGATAAAGTTAATGACAATGTTGCTGCGATATCAATTTCACCAGAAATTTCATCTATGCTTCCATATATTTCACCTTTACGTTCAAATAAGTCAATCTTGAAACTACCAATAATTCTATTTGATATTCCCTTGATTACTAAATTGTTTAATAGTACCTGTCCTTCAATTTGACTGATGTCTTTCTTATTTATGTTTAAGGACTTTATATTCATGATGACTTCAGAAGAAACACCGAGAAATGGCGCGATTATCTCTAATATGTCATTTGGAAAATTACCTTTAATATCTGTTGCCCTTATATTCATTGGGCTTAGAATGAGATTGAATTCTAACTGACCGTTAAATGGATATGTTGATACATCAAAAGTAAGGTTGCCTTTTAATAGTTCGCTTGGAACGATTTCCCATTTTGTCTGTCTGAGATAAATTTCATCGCTACTGATTTCACTTGCACTGCCTTTCCAAACTGTTCCATTTACACCGTTTACTTTAAGGCTATTTTTTTTTATCGAATTAACTGCTGTTATTGCAGGAAATTGCAATATCATCATAAAGAATAATATTAAAAATGATATGAGTGATCGTTTTTTATTAATTCTTAATCTCATATTTCTATCAAGGTAATAGTTGCATTTACAAATCCAGGACTATTTATCTGAGATTCGGATATATTGGCATCACCTATGTCAATATTATATTGATTACTAAATTGGACTAAACTCTGAATTAAATCATTAAACAAAACGTCTTCTAGATCAATTCTGATCTGGTTTTCTCCAGTTGGTTGGCTTCTTTGTAATGTTGAAAGTATATTATTTTCAGTCAACACACGATCTACAATAATAACCATTGATTCACTATTTTGTTTGATAGGCAAATTATTAGATAGACTAGATTTGATTTTTTTTAAGTGCTTAATCTCAACAATTGACCATTCTAATTCAGCGATTCTTTTTTTTAAATTTTGCTGCTTTGCAATGAAGGGATTAATTACATAAATAGGTGTGACTAATGTCATTAAGACTATTAAGAGAATTAATATCAGTATTTTCTCGCGTTTTTGGAGTTGTCTAAATCTACTCGTGATCATAAATTTACCTGTATTTCAATTCTACTCTCAATTTTACTATTAGACTGATTAGTAGTTTGGATTATTGCGTTAAGAGAATTATTGCTGTTTATATTTTTGATCAATGAGTCCAGTGATGTCAGGGTTAATGTAAGTATTCTCAGATTAAACCGGTTATCATCAAAACTAATTGAAGACAACTGAACATTATTTTCATTTGCAATTGATTCATTAATTAAATTTAATCCATTCAAAAAAATTGAATTTTTCATAACTAACTGAGTATCATTCTTGATAGAATTTATCACCCTTATGGGATCATCAGCATTAATCGCATTATCATTGAAATATCTGTATTCATCTAGAAAATAAGCAGACAAATTTGCCTCATAATTAACTAATTTATTTGTTGTAAGCACATTATTTATTATTATTGATATCAGGAGCAGAGCAACAGAAGCAGCCAACTTCTTCCATGGCTTAAAGATTTTTTCAAATTTGATTTTGGGTTTGAAATCACCCTGAAGAAGGTTTATGTGATCCTGTGAGAAGTAATTTTTTATAAACTCCTGAAAAGCACCTTTTGAGAGTATTTTAGTATCTACGCTCTTGTAATTTTCTGTAATACTCTTTATTTGCTTAACCTGTGAATCGTTATTTTCAGAAAGTAAAATTTGTAAATGATTAACTTTATTATTGCTTTCTAATACTTTTATAATATTGATCAGCTCCATATCGTCCAATGTATATGATTCTCCCAGTCCGCTTCTACCATGTGCTTTTGTATCTTCAATGATTAAGTTAATTGTATCTTCTATCATTGAGATGCATGAATTTTCTGATACCACAAAAGACGGAATAATATTATTCTCTTTAAGTCGGTTTAAATAATTTTTGAAAAGTTTTTTATAAATGACATTTACGATTATTGATTCATCAATTTCTGATTTCTCAAATGCAAAATGACAATCATTTATATCACTTGCAATATCATCCTCCAGTGCGAAGGGGATTGCTTGTCTCAATTTTGCATCAGATTTGATTGGCAGTGTTAAAGATTTACTCAGTATTTCTTCACCAGGGAGCATAATAATTACAGTATTATTTCTCTCCTGATCTGAAATTTCGTTCAAATTTCCATACTTAATCGAATCTTTTATCTCACCTTTTTCATTTGTTACAGCATATTCACACCGATTTTTATTATGATGATGGAATCTTATTATTGTGTAATTCTTTGTCATAATCTAAATTGTCCCAAAACTCCTATAAACTATTGAAGCAGAATTTTGTGGTTCTCTCTTAATCATGCTGTACATTAAAATTGAAATATTATCTATTTCTACCTGCAATTTCAGTTGAAAGTAATTTGTTTTGTTTGTCACATTGAGCAAATTATTAGAATCAAGTATTGGTTTAAATGTGACTGTAATGTCATCGTAACCAGTCCCACGCCTTTCTTCTATTAGTCTTTTGATTTGACTTTCAGAGATACCATCATCAAGAGATTTCAGTATAAGTGGTGGTGCAGTATTCACATTAATTTTTGAATATTCAGGGATTGAAGTCACATAAGGTTCCATTATCTCGTAAACTTCCATATTAATTGAACTTATAGCTAGAAGCTCACTTACAGATATTATTTTTTGATTAGCAGCTCTATAGGCTGGATTTAACTTTGTGTAAATATCATCTTCTGCACCATCGGGATAAGTTGTGTATTGATCAGAATCAATCCAGTCAATTATCGCATTTGCAATTATAGGATTAAGATTAAGATTTGAGAGTATACGTTCGAAAAATTTAAGTTGATTTTGATCTACCTCACCATTTTTTTTGACTAAATTATTAATATTAAAATTGCTCTGAAGATCATATATCTCTCCTTTTATCAACCCGCCATCGATTGGTAAATTTGGCAATTGCCTTGCCCAGAATTCACCCAAATGATCAGATTCTGAAATTTTAGCATCTTGGATCAGAAGTTCTTTAACCCAGCTCTCGACTCCTATAGCAACCTGAATTGCTTGGTCTCTATTTATATTTGTTATGACTTTTCTTGTATTTAGCGTATTTTCCCAGAGAAGATTAATAGTTATTAGGCTCACAATAGCGACAATCATCATCGCTGTTATCATTGCTACACCTTTATTTTTATAGTTTTTAATCATTATGTATTAATTTCAATGATACGCTCTACTTCACCAATATCATCAAAAGTAATAGAAATTCTAATTGCTTTCGGAAGGGCACGTAATCCTTCTTCCTGTGTCATATCAATAGGAGGCCACTGGTCAGTCCAATCATTATTATTTTTCAAGAATAACAACTGTATTTTATCAATTCCGTCAAATAACTCATTCTGTATTAACTCATTACTGTATGTCTTATCTAATACATTCCAGTGATATCTAACCAACTGTGAATCTATAAGATCATAAGCTACTCTCTGTATCGATCCTCTATTCATACCCAATCGATTTGGCCAGCCATGCCTTGAAAACTCAACTAAATACCCATTAGCAAGACTTGATGTTAGCGCGCCTATATGTGTGTTACCTATTTCACTCCTTATCGGTCTTCTCGCTAATTGAATATAATCTTGATCAATTTGACTGAAACCTCTCTGCAATGATTGCATTCTTGTATTTTGTTTTTCAAGTTTTTCAGAGGTGATTATAGATTGATTTAAAGTGCCATAGGCTAAGGCAGAAAGAATTGAAAAAATAGAAATTGCAACAAGAACTTCGATGAGTGTGAAACCTCTTACCGTGTTATTCATTTTCTATTTGACCATCATCAAAGATAAAACCAACAATTGATCTAGAGGGCACATTATCTCCAAGAAGAGAAACAGATACATCCAATCGATAGAATTTATCCACAGTTGTTTTCGAGGTAATTGTTTCCCATTCCCAATCATAATTTGCAAATCTGAGCGTGCCTTTTCTTGAGCCTACTGAGACTTTATTTTTAAATAACCGCTCTTCGGCCAATTGATTTTGAGCAATCATATTGGAAAACAATTTTTTTTGAATTAACTCTGCTCTTATTATATCTTGTGTTGATACGGCAATCAGCGCGCCAAGAGAGACAGCTACAACTGCCAAAGAGACAAGGACCTCTATTAGTGTAAATCCAGAGTGCTTATTTTTACCTAAATTTAAAATACTACAACCCCAGCTTCATAATTCTTTGGTTATCATCGTGCCGTTAATTTTTGCTTCAATCGTTAACTCAGCATTTTCATCTGCTAGCTTAATAAAAAATGGACTGATTTCTCCGCTCGAAAATAGAATAATGTGAGGAACAAGACTTTGTAATTTAGTTTCTTTTTTTTTCTTAATCTCGATTTCATTGTTTTCAAGCTTAATCCCAAAATCAATCTCTTCAGAGAAATATCTCTCTCTGAAAATATTATCATCTTCTCTTGCATTCCAAATCTCTAAGAAAGGGTCGAAGTCCAAAAAACGATAACCTGTGTTTATGAACTCTATCCCAATTTCCCTTCCTTGTAATACTGCTTCATCACTTGCCATCTGAATTAATGATTGAAGTGCACTGGACTCATTCTTCAACCTTTGATTTGGAGGGGGGTTAAATAATACTAGGGACATCGAAGTAATAACTGCAATGATCGCTATGGTTACTAGTAATTCTATCAGTGTAAAGCCACGTGCGAGATAATTATTACTACTATAAATTTTTACTTGTAACTTCTTCTGCATAAGAAGTGATTAATTCATCCAGTTACCAATATCAGCGTCTTCTCCTTCCCCACCTGGAACACCATCCCTTCCATACGTAAAAATATCAAATTCACCATTAATTCCTGGATACATATATTGATATCTGTTTCCCCATGGATCATCAGGAACTCTATCCAGATATGGACCTTTCCAGTTTCTTGCTGATTGACCAATAGGTTTGCTGAGGAGTGCATTGATGCCTTGCTCTGTGGTAGGATAATTAAAATTATCTAAACGATACATCCTCAGAGCACTTTCAAGGCTCCTGATGGTTTGCTTAGCAGCGGTGATTTGAGCATCTCCAACTCGACCGATGAAATTAGGGGCAACAATAGCTATTAACGTGCCAAGTATGATCACAACCACCATAATCTCAATCAATGTGAAGCCTTTATTTTTTTTGGATGTTTTCATTTAGCTTCCAATATTAAATTATCAATTAAAAATAATATCCAAGATAGACTCTCAAAGAAAGTACAGATGTATTAATTATGTTAATATTTTTGTCTAAATCGTATATATAAATTATTTCAGAGGTTAAATGGTGTTCGCAGCAATTTTTCCAGGACAAGGTTCGCAATCGGTAGGTATGGTGCAGGAGCTTTACCAATCATCAAGAAAAATTCAAAATTTATACGAACAGGCATCTTCACTTCTGGGATACGATCTCTGGGTATTAACATCCTCAGATTCTAATAATGAGTTAAGCAGTACTGTATACACACAACCGGCAATGCTCGTTGCAGGCATCGCTTGTTGGAATCATTATGTTGACAATTTTAATATCAAACCATCCTATATGGCAGGACACAGTCTGGGTGAATATACGGCTCTTGTTTGTAGTGGTGCAATTAATTTCAACGACGCTTTATCATTAGTAAAAACGAGGGCAGAATTAATGCAAAATGCTGTTCCTGACGGTGACGGAGCAATGGCGGCAATTATTGGCCTAGATGATAAAAAGGTAATTGAATTATGTGATAGATACAAAGACAAGAATATTGTTGATGCAGTTAATTTTAATGCTCCGGGTCAGGTTGTAATTGCTGGAGAAAAAAAAGGGATAGAAAAAATCATAGAAAATGCAAGAGATTTTGGCGCCAAGAGAGCCTTACTTCTCAATGTCAGCGTCCCTTCTCATTGCAGTCTGATGGACAACGTGGCAAGCGAACTTGAAGCAAAACTAAATTCAATTGAAATCAACGAAACTAAAATACCGGTATTGAATAATTTAGAGGCATTAATTTACAGGGATCCATCGCACATAATAAAGGGGTTATCCAATCAAGTCAGAAAACCAGTAAGATGGACACAGACAATCCAATTCCTTGTCAAACAGAATATTAATATTCACATAGAATTTGGTCCAGGTGGTGTCTTGACAGGACTAAATAAAAGAATAAACCGATCTATACAATCTGTAAAATATGATTCTCCAGATTCTATGAAATTGATTAAAAAAACATTTTTTGAAAAGGAAACGTTATGAGTATTTTTTCTAAAGATATCCTTAATGACAGGGTAGCGATTGTGACAGGTGCATCTAGGGGTATAGGAAGTGACATTGCAAAAGCACTATCCGAGTCAGGTGCTTTTGTTATAGGAACAGCTACTACCCTTAGTGGTGCCGATAAAATAAAAGAGACTCTTCAGGATAAAGGTGAAGGGAGGGTACTTGATGTAAATGATGATAACGATATCGCTAAATTAATTGATGATGCAAAGAAAAAGCATGATGCTATCCATATACTTGTCAATAATGCTGGTATAACAAAAGATAATTTGTTGATCAGAATGAAAGATGATGAGTGGGATGATGTTTTGAATACAAATTTAAAAGGGCCATTTAAAATCTGTAAATCTGTAATTAAAATTATGATGAAACAAAGATATGGCAAGATAATAAATATAAGTTCTGTTGTTGCCATATCTGGAAATCCTGGACAGACAAATTATGCCGCAAGTAAAGCAGGTATGATCGGTTTCACAAAATCTCTTGCAAAAGAGGTTGCTTCACGCAATATTACGGTAAATTGTATCGCTCCAGGATTTATTGAAACCGACATGACAGATGATCTTTCGGACGAAATCCAATCTACCTTAATGAGCGGTATTCCTATGCAAAGATTAGGCAAATTGAGAGAAATAAGCAATTCTGTTGTATTTCTGGCATCAGAGGGAGGGTCCTATGTTACCGGGGAAACAATCAATATTAATGGCGGTATGTTAATGAATTAGTAGAATGATTCTTAACTTTACCTTATAATCACGCACCATTAATAATTTGATTGGTAATAATAATAATTAATGATTTAAATTTTTGATCAATAGGAACTTCAGTGATCGTGGTTATTGTTCTATGTATTGATCCTTAAGGAGATAAAAATGAGTAATATTGAAGAGCAGGTCAAAAGTATTGTTGCAGAACAACTAGGCGTGAAGGAAGAGGAAGTTACTAATGAAGCATCTTTTGTGGATGATCTTGGAGCCGATTCTCTAGACACAGTTGAGTTGGTCATGGCCCTTGAGGAGGAATTTGATACTGAAATTCCTGATGAAGAAGCAGAAAAAATAACTACTGTTCAACAGGCAATTGATTTCGTGAATACAAAAAGTCAGTAATACCTAATTATTTCATAATTCAAAAAAACGCCTTTTGAAAAGGCGTTTTTTTTTGAATCAAATCTTTTAATTTATTCATCAATTATAATTTAATAAAATGATATGATGATTTTGTGAAACTTCTTGCCAATAAAAGAATATTATTTCTTGTTATCGTAATTATTGCATTTTGCATTTATTTGCCATTTTCGTTCCTTCAAAAAAAAGTAGATATAGAAGTTGAATCAGTTCTTTTTGATATTAATCAGGGCGATAGTTTCGGAAAAATTCTTATAAATCTAGAGAAACAGAACATAATTTCCAATACAAATTGGGTCTATCTATACATAAGACTATTCAATAAAAGCAATCAGATTAAAGCAGGCGAATACCTGATATTAAAAGATGATTCGCATTTTCATGTAATAAATAAATTTATTTCAGGAAAAGTACACCTCCATCCATTCACAATTATAGAAGGATGGGCATTAACAGATTTAACTAATGCGATATCAAACGCACCATTTATTAAACAAAATAAAACATTGCTAGACCATAAAAAATACATAGACAAATTTGATTTAGATAATTCAGAGTTTACTTCTGAGGGAGTATTTCTTCCTGAAACTTACTTTGTAGCAAAAGGAACAACCCCAGAGATGATATATGACATATCTCATAGAATGATGATTGATGAATTAAATCAACAATGGAATAAGAGGGCTCCTAACCTACCATTAAAATCGCCATATGAAGCTTTAATCTTGGCGTCTATAATTGAAAAAGAGACAGCTGTGGATGATGAAAGACCGAGAATTTCTAGTGTTTTTATTCAAAGACTCAAGATTAATATGCGACTACAGACAGATCCAACCGTTATATACGGACTGGGCAAGGACTTTAACGGCAACCTAACAAAAAAAGATTTAAGAACCGATAACGTATACAATACCTATACGAGATATGGATTACCTCCTACACCAATTTCACTTCCAGGAAGAGAATCAATTGCTGCAGCACTCAATCCTTCTAATGAAAAAAACATTTATTTTGTTGCTACAGGTGATAAAGATGGCCGTCATAAATTCTCTCAAACAAAAGATGAGCATGACGTTGCGGTGAGAGAATATCTTTCTAAAATTAATGCAAATTAATCAAAAATAAAAAATGTCAAAGAAAGCGAAGTTTATAACAATTGAGGGTACAGAAGGAGTAGGTAAAACTACCAATATTGAATACATATTAAACTATATGAATGCGAACAGTATTGAGTCAACTGTCACAAGGGAGCCTGGAGGAACATATAATGCAGAAAAAATACGCGATATACTGTTAAATTCGAATGATGAAAAAGTTCCTGAAATAGCTGAGTTACTGTTGTTCTTTTCTGCGAGATCATTTCATGCTTCAAATTTGATCATCCCTGCTTTGCGAGATGGAAAAAGTGTTATTTGTGATAGGTTTACCGATGCTACGATCGCATATCAGGGTTATGGGAGAGGATTTAATGTCAATCAAATAAATATGTTGTCTAAGTGGGTGTTAAAAGATCTAAAACCCGACATTACAATACTATTAGATGCACCTGCTGACATTGGCATGCAAAGAACAATGAGTCGAGGTTACAGCGACAGAATGGAATCGGAAGATATTTCTTTTTATGAAAGAGTGAGAGAGGGTTATTTGCATCTTGCTAATGAAGATCCCGAACGATTCCTTGTTATTGATGCAACTCAATCACTTCAGGATGTGCAAAAAGATATAAAAAATCATCTTGATTCATTATTCCGGATAGCTTAACTATGAATGATTCATCTATCAATCAAACACAGATCCCATGGTTAAATCGCTATGAGAAATCATGGGAAAAAATAAGAAAAAATAACAAAATCCCGCATGCAATCTTAATATCAGGTAATAGGGGCATAGGTAAACGCTCCTTTGCAGCTTGGTTAGCGACTGAGCATCTAGATATCACAAAAAAACATAAGGGTTGTGTCTTTCCCTTTTCTATACCCTCACATGCTGACCTCAAGTGGATAAGCCCTATTGAAGGAAAACGAGACATTAATGTAAATCAAATTCGTCAAATAATCGATGATCTTACAATGAGTAGCTATGAGGGTATTGGTAAAGTGACAGTTATTGATCCAGTAAATAAATTGAATATAAGTTCGGCAAATAGTTTACTCAAAATTTTAGAAGAGCCTCCTGGAAATACTCTCATAATTTTAATTGCGGACAAAATGAAAAACATACCTGCAACGATTATTAGCAGGTGTCAGCATATAAAAATCCACCCACCTGAAGAAAATGAGAGCAAAGAATTTTTAAATTATATGCATCTTGATGCCGATACAAAAAAAATAGATCCCTATATTCTTGCCTCTCCATTAATATATGAAAGACAAAATAATCACTCTCAAAATATTGAATCGATTATCGTTGATTTGAAGAATATGCTAAATAAAGAGAACTCACCTCTGGATATAGCAGCAAAACATTCTGTTGAAGAATCCGAAATTTTTTTGGACTGGTTTTCGTATTTTGTTTATCTGCTTGCAAGAAATGCAGATAAAATAGACATACAACACACTAAATTTGAAGAAATTTTATATAAAATTGAAATAAGCAATTTATTTATCTATTTTGACAAAATTAATAAAATTAGAAATCAGCCCAAAGGAAGTTTCAACTTTCGAATGATCCTTGAAGAATTATTTATCGATTGGAGTAGGGGTTTAAAGGACTTATATTCATCAGAAGTAAGATATCAATCTTTGCCTGAAATTTAATTGATCATTTTCCATCCGATAGCTGGTTTGAATCTCTCACCATATTTATTTTCAAGTATTTTGAGAGTTTCAATGACGTTGTCTACACCTCTCTCCTTTGCATATTGAATAGGGCCACCCCTGAATGGTGCAAACCCGGTCCCAAAAATTACACCTATATCAAGTAGATCAGCATCATCTACGACTCCATCATTAAGGCAGCTGACTGCTTCATTAATCATGGGTAATATTAATCTATCTTGAATATCTTCTGGAAGTTGATCTGGATGCGAGGGTTTTTCTTTGATTGCTTTGCCTGATTTCCATTTATAAAAACCATGACCAGTTTTCTTTCCAAGTTTTTTTTCGTCAACCATCTTTACTAATTTAGATGGAACATCTCTATTATAGGCTTTGCCTAAAACTTGTGAGACATTCAAAGCGATATCAATACCAACAGTATCAACAAGCTCTACAGGACCCATGGGCATCCCAAAATCAATGGCTGCTTGATCTATATCTTCCATGGATATTCCGTCATTCGAAAGGTGCATTGCTTCTGCCATATATGGACCAAGGAGTCTGTTCACAACAAACCCTTCTGAGCTCTTACAGATAAGAGGTGACTTGCCTATTTTGCGGACAAATTCTAATCCAATATCAACAGCTGATTCATCGGTATCTTCGCATTTTATTATTTCAACCAGAGGAAGTTGAGAAACGGGATTGAAAAAGTGTATGCCTATGAATTTTTTTGGATTAATAAGATCAACTCTCAAGTCCTCTAAAAGAATGCTTGACGTATTCGTCGCTAGAATCGCTGTCGGTTTCATCTTACTTTCAAGTGATTTATAAAGATTTTTTTTTGCTTTGGTATTTTCGAAAATTGCCTCAATGATTAAATCTGCATTTTGTATTTCTTCTCCATCAATATCTATTTTAAATCTTGAAAAAGCTGCCTCCCTCTTTTTTTCGTCTTTTATTTTCTTTTCATATAATTTCTTACATCTCTCTAATGCTGGCTCAATATCATCTCTGGATCTGTCCTGTAAGGAGACATTTAAACCTTTAAGTGCGCACCAACTCGCAATATCACCTCCCATAACACCAGCACCAATTACATGAACATTTTTAATCTCAGCATTTATTTTTTTGAACTGCGACTTTAATTTATTCTGAAGAAAGAATAGCCTTACAAGATTTTTTCCAGTAGAGCTACAAATTAGCTTCGCCATGGATCTTGCTTCGGCTTCGTAGGCTGAATTTTCGTTAGCACCATATTTGCGCCATAAATCAATCATCGCATAAGGCGATGGGTAGTGTTTTCTTTTCGCTCTCGAAGCGACTTGTGCGATCAATTTTTTTGAAACAAGCCCTCTCAAAAAAGAGAGGTTGAGGACTTTTTCAGTTATAGGGGGAGTCTGAGTTTTTGGTTTGGATTTAATTAATGATTTGGCATGATTTTGCCAATCTTCTTTATTTGATATTTTGTCTATTAATCCAATTTGTTTGCCTTTTTTTAATGTGATCGATTTGCCCGTTAACATTAATTTCATCGAAGGTCTTACACCACAGATATTGATTGTTCTTATAGTCCCACCAAATCCTGGATGCAATCCAAGCTTGACCTCGGGTAAACCCAATATTGGTTTTTTATTTTCTATACCTATTCTGTAATCGCAGGCCATCGCCAACTCAAGTCCTCCACCTAATGCATAGCCATTTATTATTGCAATCTTAGGACACTTGATGGCAGAGAAATTATCTAACACTCTTTGTCCTTGTCGAATTAAGTCATAAGCACTGTTTTCATCATTCATCTCTAAAAAGCCATTTATATCTGCACCCATGATAAAACCATTGTCTTTGCCTGAATAAATAACTATCCCCTTGGGGGCCTCTAAGGATAGAGATTCTGTAATATTATGAAACTCTTCAAGAACCGATACTGACAAGACATTTGCAGTGCTTTTTTGTACATCTAAACACAGCCATACAAATTTATGACTATCGATATCCACAGTCCAATGTTGAAATTCTTTTTGTTGTGCCATAATTAGTTCTCAACTCACTTTATGTTTTATGAATATTAAGTAACAAATGATATAACAATGCAATTATTTTGGAATAAATTGTGACAATTAAAATCGCACACAGAGGCGCCAGTGGTTATCTCCCTGAACATACTCTGCAAGCCACATCATATGCTCATGCTCTTGGTGCAGATTATATTGAGCAGGATGTGGTTCTTTCAAAAGACTCTGTTCCTATCGTTCTCCATGATATTTATCTCAATTCTGTTACAAATGTCAGAGAAAAATTTGCTAATCGGAAGAGGGCAGACGGCAAATGGTATGTTTCTGATTTCACATTATCCGAGCTCAAAGAGTTAAAAGTGAATGAAAGGCTTCACTCTAACGGAATCGAAGCTGTTTATCCTGGTAGATTCCCAATCAATAAAGGAAATTTTCAGATCTCAACATTGGGAGAGCATATTGAGCTTATTCAGGGTTTAAATATCTCTTCCAAGCGCGATGTGGGCATTTATCCTGAGATAAAAAGACCGAAATGGCATAGGAGGGAAGGCTTAGATATTTCGGGAGTCACCATTGATATGCTAAAAAAATATGGATATTCAAACCAAAAAGATAAAATTTTTCTTCAATGTTTTGATTCAAAAGAGCTAAAAAGAATAAAAAATGAGTTGAGCTCGTCACTCCCTCTTATTCAGTTAATAGGAGAAAATTCATGGGGTGAGTCGGAAGATAATTATGGCTATATGATTACTGAAAATGGCATTAAGGAGGTATCGAAATATGCTGTTGGCATAGGCCCATACTTAGAGCTAAGCTATAATGTCAACATTATAGGTAGAGATTTCAGACCTTCGCCGATGGTAAAGTATGCAAGACAAAATAATCTTCTAATTCATCCATACACGATACGAAAAGATTCCATTCCACTTGATTTTTTAGATTATAAAGACATGCTTAAATGGTTCATAAATACATTGAAGGCAGACGGCCTTTTCACAGATTTTGTCGATCAAACAGAAATTCAATAAAAAATTTACTTTGTATAACTAATTTTAGATTTTTTGATGTTTCTAAATAAATTTTTTTAGGTACCAAAAACTCGCAATTATCAATTAATTGAGGTATTTTAGTCGTGTATGTATTGAGCAGAGGTATGTATTTACGACTGCGCATGGTCCCACCTGAAAATTGGTGGGTAGGTATAAAATGGTAAATACCGAACTTTATTGTTTTTATAGAATTAAAAACTGAGTTTTCGGGGGGAAATATGAACTTAAATATTAAGCGTTATTTAGCACAATCACTTTGCACTTTAGTTGCTTTTTCTGTTATTGGTATTCAAGCTCAAGAAATTGAGGAAGTTACAGTAACAGCTCAAAAGCGTGAGCAAAATCAGCAAGATGTTCCTGTTGCACTGGATGCTTTTTCAGCAGAAATGTTGCAACAATCAAGCATCAAGACTATGTCTGATCTTGCCTCAATCACTCCAGTTCTTGACTCTTATCAAAGTCAAAATTCTGGGTTTTCTAGCTGGGGCATAAGAAGTCTCAATACAAGCTCACAAAACTTTGGATTGGAATCAGCTGTCGGTGCATATGTTGATGGTGTATACCGATCTAGGCAGAGCGCAATTTCCAATCAGCTAACTGATATTGAAGCTGTAGAAGTCCTTCGTGGACCCCAAGGCACTCTTTTTGGAAAAAATACGTCTGCCGGGGCTGTAAATATTCGAACAGTTGCTCCAAGTCACGACAAAAATGGTTTCTTTGAAGTTGTTGGTGGAGATTACGGTTTAGTAAATCTCAATGCCGCAATGAATACATCACTTATCGCTGACAAATTAGCCATGAGAACAACAATTTTTACAAGCGATCGTGATGGATATGTGAAAAATCTTTCTGATCCGAATGGCCCAAAACTCAATGATCGTGATCGTCAAGGTGGAAGATTGCAGTTCTTATTCACGCCAAGCGATGTAACATCAATGAGAGTTATTATGGATTATGCAGAGCTTGACGAAATGTGTTGTGCTGCTTTAACTAAGAAGAATAATCTTGCTCATATTCATACAGGTTCAGTTGTTGCTGGTACGGATGCAATTATCTCCACAGCACCACCTCTCGGGTTTGGGTTACCAATCACACTTGAAAAAGATTTCAATAAGCAAGAAGTATACCTAACTCATCCTCCTCGTTCGCAAGCGGAAGACTCTGGATTATCGCTTGAGATTAACAGGGACTTTGAGAACTACTCGTTAACTTCTATCACAGGGATCAGGAACTTCGAAACGGAAGATTTCGGTGATGTTGATTTTGGTGCCGCATCTGTAATTACTGATTTAAATAAATTGGACGTAAGTTCATTTACTCAAGAGTTGAGAATGGCAGGTGATTTTGAAACACCATCTGGCAGAGACGGTAACTATGTTGTTGGTTTCTTCTACCACAGTCAAGATGTGGATAATCACTCTACACTGACTGCAGGTATTCACACATCTCCAATGTTGAACAATGATCCAACAATTAAACAGGCCCTAGATGCAATCAATGGAATCTATGCTGGAACGCAAGCTGCCTTGATTCAAGGTGGAATGACTGAAGCGCAAGCCACTGCTGCAAATCCCTACAAGCCAGCAGCTGATACTTTTCCAGCAGGTGCTTACGTTGATGACATTATGAGCCAAGATCACAGCAGTTATGCTTTCTTTGGTCAAGTTGAGGTTCCTGTAAGAGATCATTGGTCATTTACTGTAGGACTAAGATACACAAACGATGAAAAAGACATGTCAGGTAGATTCCCAATAACCATTCCAGGTAATCCAAATAATACTATCGGGCCAGTTGCTGATGTTTCCAAAACAGGTCCAATTTTTCGTACGTTGGGTGGTGTTGCCTTAGGTGCACTTGATCCCGCTACTGATGCTGCAACAATTGCTCCAGTATTAGGGCCAACATATGTAAATGGTTTTGGATTTTATGCGCAACCATCACTTGCTCCTAGAGCTGACATAACAGCTTCATTTGAGTCAGATAAAGTCAACGGAAACATAAAAGTCGCTTATCAGCCTAATGATGATTCACTTTACTATGCTTCATATTCAACTGGATATAAAGCAGGAGGAACCAACACGGATAGACTAGGTCCGGGACTAGAATATGTTTTCCAGCCTGAGCATGTTGAATCTCTCGAGATCGGAGCGAAACTCGACTTATACGATTCATTGAGACTAAACGTTGCTGTTTTCAAGATGGAAGTAACAGATCTTCAATTAGCGATGTTCCAGGGGAACGCATTTAACTTAACAAATGCTGGTAGAACAGATGGAAATGGAGCTGAGATTGATATCATCTGGAAACCAACCGAAAGCACGACAATTCAATTGTCTCACGCAAACGTCATCGGAACGCTTAAGGATATGGAGAAAGGCTCTTGCTGGATAGCCACTCCGTGGCACACAGGAACGATAGATCCTGGTGCGGCTAACGCAAACCCTGATGCGGCATTCTGTAATCGTAATGGCATATCAAAACTTGAGCCAGAAGACAGAACTTTTGCAGCACTTACACAAGGTTTTAGTCTTGGAGGGGCAACTGGTTATCTTAGATTGGAACACCAGTCAGTAAGTGATTCTGATACCTGGGGTAATGGTGATCCATTGCACTTTAGAGAGTCATTTACATTCTCAAATGCAAGATTGGCGTTCATGTTTGATGATCTTAATTCTGAATTGGCGTTTTGGGTAAGAAATATGTCTGATGAGAGGTACTATCAGTCTGTGTTCAACACTCCACTTCAAGATGGAAACTTAAGAGCTTACACAACTGAGCCAAGAACTTGGGGTGTGAATTTCAGGATGACATTCGATTAAAGTCAAACTGCAAATGAAAAAAAACAGCACGTATATCGTGCTGTTTTTTTTTATAAAAAACTTACTTTTATGAACTCTTATAAAAATATAATATTGTTTTCATCTTATTAATTAAGTAAAAAAATGAGCGATAACACCAACAAAATGCTGGATGTTTTGATTATTGGTATGGGCTTTTCAGGAATTTGTGCTGCAATTAAGCTTATTCAAAATAATATTACCAATATACAAATTCATGAAAAATCTGACGGTATTGGTGGAACATGGCACGATAATATATATCAGGGGCAGCCTGTGATGTTCCATCACACCTTTATTGCTTTTCATTTGAACCAAACCCGAATTGGTCAAGGCGTTATGCAAAGCAAGCTGAAATAAAAGAATATTTAGAAAACTGTGCAGAAAAATACGGTATCTTAAAATACGCAAAATTTTCCTCAAAAGTAGTATCTATGTTATATCAAGAAAAATCACAGTCATGGGATGTCACATTTGAAAATGGAAACGCCATTTCTACTAAATATGTAATTCATGCAGGTGGAGGTATACATAAACCTAAAATTCCAAAATTCAAAGATCTTAGTAAATTTCAGGGAAAAATCATGCACACAGCAAAATGGGATAGACATGTCGAAATAGAAGATAAATATATCGGCGTAATTGGAAGTGCAGCAAGCGCCATTCAAGTAATCCCTGAGATTGCAAAAGTTGCTAAAAAGTTAAAAGTCTTTCAGAGAACTCCTAATTATATAATGCCGAGGGGTGATAGGGCTTACACAAGATCCGAAATAAGGCGTTTTCATAAATTTCCTTGGCTATTAAAGCTGCTCCGTTGGTTTTTGTATATGAGGCATGAATTAATAACTTTCCCAGTCATAAGAAAAAATTCGTTTATTGGAAAAAGAGCGGCTCAAAGCATCACAAAATACATGAAATCATCGATTAAGAAAAATACCTTAAAAGAGTTTTTTG
>Ga0160423_10001778_pt1 | contig 18008 bp, 10 predicted proteins | sample CRUFie14St8metaG_FD_108191 | JGI IMG/M metagenome (GOLD analysis project Ga0160423, IMG submission 108191) | Marine microbial communities from the Costa Rica Dome - CRUD Field 142mm St8 metaG | ecosystem: Environmental > Aquatic > Marine > Oceanic > Photic zone | place: Costa Rica: the Eastern... | reverse complement strand
TAAAAATATTTCTAACTTTTTCTATGCTAATTTAGAAGAAGACGAAACTATTACAATTGTTTCTCTATTGCCGGGTTCTGATGGTTCTAATTGTACTATTGCAGTATCGGGTAGCGGTATTAGCAAGACAGATTTTACAGATAAAGAAACTTATGATAGAAATGGAGATTGGTGGGATATGAAAGATACAGGAGATATATTCTTTCGTTCAGAATATCCCTATCATACAAAGCATTCTATAAAGGTTACATATTCTTTTGGAAGTACAAGAGTACCAGCAGTTATTGAAGATGCGGCTACAAAACTTGTTGCTTGTGAAATTATAGCGGCAGATGATTCTTATGTATTATTGGGAGATGATAATACAAGTGGGTTAGATTTGAAGTCTAAATATGATTCTTATAAGGCTGATGTAGATAAGATTCTAAAAATGAAAAAGAGGATAGTATATTATTTGGATAGTGATTAATGTGTGGGAAACAATATTAAAAAGAGATGCTTTTCCTGAAGGGGAGATATTACCCGAATGGATAGTAGAATATATTGATATTCCTAAAAAAGGTATTACAAAAATCAAAGGCGTTGATGTTAGTCATCACGCATTACTAAGAATGATGGGTGTTGATGATTTACCAAAAGGTCAAGAAAGACAACTTGGTGGTGTTTGGTATTTTATGAACTTATTGGATGCAATAAAAAAATGGTATAAAAAAAATCCTGAATATAACGGTAGGGTAAAAGTAGGTGTTGAAAATACTGAATACTATTGGATTATTGAACTAAATAGAAGAACTAAAAAAATAGGCGTATTGACTTATTTAGGTAACAAGCGAGATACCTATATGCCAAATACCGTAAAGATGTTTGTTAGTAGGGATAAGTTTGAAATGGCCCCGACAAGAAGTGAATTAATGCAAAAAAGACCTGAATTATTTAGGGTTGGTAGATTTGCAGAACAAGAAGAAGAGAAAAAATATACATCTTTGCAGTTAAAACAAATGGCCGATAAGATATTAGCAAAGCCGGTATTTAAGAAAAATAAAAGAAAAACCAAAAAATACCTACAAAGAATAACGACACAGTTAAATAATAAAACAAAGAAAGAGATTATTAGAGAGTTAAATGAAATATTACAGGGAGATGTAGAATCGTTTAAGCGTATGGCATTATCCGATTTAAAAAGTTCCGTAAATTTATTGAAAGGAGATACAAATATGAGTTGGAAAGACATACTAAAAATGATGACACCGAGAGAGTTTATGACTGAAGTAATAAGACATATAGGTGGAGGACAGATAGACGATGGTTCTTTAAAAACTAGAGGAAAAGCATATTCTGGAAATAGACCAAGACAAAGTATTAAAATGACAGTTGAACATAATAATAGAAGATACCGCATTTTATTTGATACAAACCAAAGAGTAAATCCAAAGGGAGAATATATTTTTAATTATGAGGAAACTGCTGGTAGCGGTAGAATGATTTCTATTAAAGGTTATAGTCTAAAGAAAATGCTGGAAACATTTAAACAACAATGGAGAGAAGATTCTAATATTGAAAATTTAGCACCTTTACTTGGTGCGGCTCTTACAGGTACTGCGATTCAAGCAGGTAAAACTGTAGCAGAACAGATGGAAAAGGCTGAAGAAGAAGGAGAAAAAGAAATAGAATCAGAACTTCAAGTACAAGAGGAAGAAGATGCGACTAGAGAAGAAGTAGAAAAACTATCACCTGCGGTTTCTGCTTTTGTTGCTGGTAGTGCGATACAAGCAGGTAAAACTTATATGGAAAATGTAGAAATGTTAGACGATGAAGAAGAAGTAGAAAAATTAAATTTTTTATCTAAAGTTAGGAATTTAAGTTCAGGAAGTAATTACAAAGGTTCTGTAAAGGCTAGAGATGGGGGTGCAAAACCCACTCGTGTTCCTAAAGATGCCAATGAAAGTTTTGACAGATTGAGAAAACCCCCTCGGTGATTGAATGTTTAGAAGTGTCATTAAAAAGTTAAAGTTAGCAGTTGACGAATACGATGATACAGTTAAAAGAATTATTAAACAAAATCAAGACTTAGAAGAATTATCTGAAGAATTATTGGGAGAAAAAATGTCCGATGAAATTATGGAACAAGTTATTGAGCAAGAAGTAGTGGCGGCTATATCAAAAAGAATAAAGGAGGCTTTTGAATGACAGATGAAGTTACTTTTTTAGTTAATCTAATTGAAGAAAATTGGGATAACGCAATTGTTAGTATGCTTGCTAATGGACATACAATTCCTGCTGAACATAGGGTGCATCCTCAAATTATGGATATTCGTTCAATGGCTTCTACTCGTAATACTACAAAACCCGGAAGAGGTGGAAATAGAGTTAGAATTAGTCAAGCCTCAGAAACTACTGTAGGTGGAATTACTAATTCTATGGACTTAATTGTAGTTATGGAAAGTGGACAAACAACAGAATACCCTACTCGTGATTGGTCTGTTAGAAATGAAACTTATGACATGTCGGTAAGTATTAGAACTAAACAAGACGATAGAAGAAAAAATGACTCTAACCGTATAGCCCCTTCAGGAGATACTTTTGGAAGAGATAGAATAGAAAACCTTTATAAAATATTAAGGTTCCTATTAGAACAGAAGCGGAGGGGCTGGTTAAGAACAGTTGGTGCATTGGAAGATAATATTTCTCACATAGTTTTTGGGAATAGAACCGAGAGCAACGACAAAAGAGCAAGAATTTTTGGATATAAAGTTGGAGTAACTTTAAAAAGACACGCAGTAAGTTTGTAAGTAAGGTGTTAAAAAATGGTAAGTAATGAAATTTGGATGGACTCAGGGGCGATGGTATCAATGATACCTGAACAAGACATATATATTGGTGACTTTGTAAGTTCTACTACCGCAAGTGGTAAGACAGAACTAACATTAGATACCGAATTTACAAATAGATTTGCATTTGTACCTAACTTATACATAGGGTGTATTTTGGAAATTTACGAAAATGGTTCAGGAGGAACTTCCGATGGTACTTTTCACGATAAAGCAGTAATTATAGAAAATACCGGAAATAAAATTTCAGTAGCAGATACTTTATCTATTGGCTCTAATGAAACTAATTATTACGGTATTATTAGAAGATTTGGCGCACCCGTACCTGCACCTAAAGCATCAGGTACTTCTACTTTACAAACTGCTACTATAACAATTCCGGGTGATAATTTGTTAGCAAGTCAAGCAATTGTAGCAAATACGGCAATTAGTGGTGCATTAAGTGGTTCTTCAACAGGTGCTGAATTAACACTAACTCTTTCTTCACAATCGGGAGATATTACTATGGCTGCAAATGCATCTGATGGTGCAAATTATCAAACAGGATTTATTACTATCCATTTAGCAACTGCAACGGGTGATTCTACATTAGGTGTAGTATTTGATACTTCTGCTGGTACAACAAAAGCGGGAAGTGCATTTGACGACTTTGTAGAAGTAAATGTTCCCGATAGTGCTACTGCTATACAAATTGCTAGTGCAATACAAACTGCTTTACTAGGTAAAGATGTTACAGTTTCAAGGTCCGGTGCTAAACTTAGTATTTCAAATAATACAGGTGGATATGTTAATAGCGGAACATATATGACTATGGAAGATAGTGGAGGGGCAGTTACAGACTTTGGTACTCTATCTGCTGATGTAGATGGTGGAGTAGTTACAGCAGTTACAATTACTAATGCAGGTTCTTCTGTTTCAGGTTCAGGTAATTTAACAATTACAAGTGCGGCTGGTACAGATGCAGTTTTAGCATTAGCGGCTGGTTCTTCAGGAAATGCTAGACTATTATCAGATACATGGATTGGTCTTGCAGATTCTGTTACAGTACCTACAACAAGTGTGGAAATGAAACAATTAAATCTTGCTTCTGCTGGAACACGCAATTATGTTTATCAATTTAAGGGTGCTGAATCTACCGATGGTGGTAGTATTAACTTGTTTGCTAATAACTTTACATTCTTATATTATGCTTTAGGAAAGCAATCATTTAGTGTTAATAGTGAAAAGGCAGTACCTAATGCAAGTGGCGACCCTTCAGATTTCTTTACTTGTAATGCAAGTACTAATGATTTTATTTATGATACTACTACCGATAATAGATGGTATAGAGTTATTAATGGAGATGTTTGTCCACCTATTAGAAGAGGTATTGATAACCATACTAATACATTTAAATCGCCATCAGATACACAAACTGATTTTATTACATATACATATACAGAAGAAAATGGTGAAGAATTGCCATCCTTCGCACTTGAATATACGCTAAAGAAGGGTTCACAAAATGCTACTGTTGCTAATGATACCGCAAAGGAAAATGTTTATACAAAATTATATCCGGGTTGTCAAGTAAATACACTTACAATTACTGCTGATGAAGGACAGGAAATTAAAATGGATGTTTCATTAATGACAAAAACTACTGTAATTGCTGGCAATACCTACGATTCTTTTAATAACAAAACAAGTGTAGAAGAATTTACTAATTATGGTTCTCGTAATGGTGGTGCGTCTAATGTAGATGCAACACTAATGACACCATACTTCTTTAGTGGTGGAACTATTGAGTTGTTTGGTAATGAATATATGCGTATTCAAAACTGTACAATAACAATTAATAATGGTCTACAAGATAAGAGATTTATTGGTCGTACTAATAAAAGAATCAAGAGCCATGTAACAGGTCAAAGAACTTACGAATTATCATTCACAGGCTATGTTACAGATGGGGCTATTTTTGATGAACTAAGAAATGAAGCGGCTACTGCTCTATCGGGAACTACTTCAGATATTTCCCTAAATTTCTATAAGGAAAATGGTGAATCAATGAGTCTTAACTTCAATAACTATATGGTTAAGTCTGCTGATTTCCCACTTACAAATGATAACTCGCCTATTAGTGTTACTTGGGTTATCGAGCCTCTAAAGTTAGGCACGATTACAGAAAACACATATTGGGTTAATCAAGGGTAATTATTATAACCCTAGCCAATAAGTTATACACATTCCTACATAGTAGGGAGGTACGAATATGCAGAAAAAAACAGTTAGTAATAAGTCAGCCCTATTTGCAATTGCAGATAGCAAACTACATTATATTAGAGTAGCACCTGATAGCGAAGAATATCTAAAGGTTTGGATTAAGGAACCTACATTCCTACAATTAGAAAAGGCACAGGCCAAACTAATTAATCTAAACTCTCGGACACAAGATATTTCCTTAGAAATGGACACACTTTTCCGTTATCTATGGGAAGCGTTTGTTGAAAAAACCGAGCCAGCGTTAACTACAATTGAGATTTTAAAGTTGAGTCCTTATGTTGGTTCACAAATTAAGGAAATTCTTCCGGACCCATTTGATATGAAAGGGGATGAGAATTTAAAAGTAAATTCAAAAACGCCTTAAATGGGCAAAAGGTTACAGACCCACGAATTGCTTCTAGGATAACTTTATATATCTTGGCAAAGGAACTTAATATTAGTCCTGCCGAGGCATACCAAATGCCTTATTCAATGGTACAGGATTTATTCTTGTTATTTACCATACAAAAAGAAGAAGAAGCAAAACAAATGAAACGGTGATGTAATTGGTTAATCAAGACCTAAAAGATGTTATTGAAAGACTTCAAGAAATGGAGGGTGGTTTGGGTCAACTTCAAGACCTAATGGAAAGCACACAAACAGTTTCAGATAGTCTATTAAAATCATTTAAAGAATTTGCTACGGCAGGTTCTTCAAGTACTCTATGGAGTGCAGTAAGTCGTTTTTCATCCGGTATATTTCCCGGCTTTTGGTCTTTGCAAAATAAAGTTCGTGCAGTAGCAGTATATATGCAATATGTAGAAAAGAAACAAAAAGAACAAATTAAAAAAGAAAGCGAAATTGCTAAAACTATTAATGCACAAGCAGAAGCAAGAAGTAAAGCCGCTAAAACTTTACAAGTATTAAATAGCAATAATATTAGTGCTATGGAATATACAAATTTATTAGAAGATGATTATTTTAAATCTTTAGTAGCCCGTCTTGGAAAAGAAGAGGCATTAACACAATATAAAAAGGTATTCAATAAACAAATGCGTGAAAGCCTTGCTATGGAAGTAAAATTAGCAAAACAAGTAAAAGAAAATATTGAAGGTAATATATTACATAAACAAGCATATAAAGATGTGGGATTGGCAAACAGGGATAATTTAACTCAACTTATATATTTTACAGAACAACAAGCAGAAAAAGAAGAACGGCTTAACGAATTAATGGAAGAAAGAAAGGGTATTTTTAAAGATACTAGACCTCTAACAAAAGCAGGTACACCGGATAAAAGATTTAAAAATACGGCCCCTCAAACTCCTGAAGAATTATCAGATTCAGAGCGAGAACTTTACGATAGTATGACTAAAGCAATTGAAGAATTAACAACTGCGCTTGAAGGTGATAAAGCCGCTTCTGAATTTATAAGTAGAAGAACGGGTATAAGTATAAATCAACCTACAGGTGGAGTAATAAAAGGTAAAAGTGCTACATCAGTAGATATACAAGAGGGAGAAGAGGACCAAGAAAAAGAAGAACAAGAAGGTGTTGGGGCATTATTAAAATCAGGTTTTATAAAAAAGTTTAATGGTATTCATAAAGTTACAAAAGCAATATTCGTTACTCTTGCTATGATGAAGAAAAATAATATAATGAAATCAATAAGGGCTTTCCTAAGACCTGCTATTGCAGTAATGGCTAGTCTTTTCATGTGGATAACTATTGCTGGTTTGCTTGTATTTAGTCTTATACAATCAGGTATAATGGGGAAAATAATTGAATTATACGAATGGTTTAAAGAATCAGAGTGGTTAGAAACTTTGGTAGAATCTGTAATGACTATTTGGGAAGGTATAAGTGAGTTCTTTACAGGAATGTTTGATTTTATATATGGATTATTTAGCGGAGATTTAGATAAAGTTATTGAAGGTTTAACAGGAATATTTACAGGTGCATTTAAAATGGTTATGGGTCTTGTAGACTTTGGAATAAACTTACTTCTTGGCTGGCTTTATGATTTATTCCCCGGTCTGTTTGATTGGTGGAATGAAACTGCTAAACCATTTTTAGATAAATTTGATATAGATGGTGATAAATTAGTATATCTTATAAAATCATTATTAGCCATAACTGCCGCTTATTATATTGCTGGTGGTGGATATACAGGTGCAGCAGCCGCCGCCGCAGTAGGAATAGGTGCTTATATGGCTTATGCTGGTGGTGGAAGAGTAAATCAAGATGGATTTGCATTAGTAGGTGAAGCAGGACCTGAAATTATTTCATTACCTAAAAATTCAGTTGTAACTCCGAGGGTACAATCAAAAGGAATGATAGGTAATAATATTACAGTAAATGTTAATGGAAGAGTAGGTGCTTCTGATGCAGAATTAAATGAAATTGCTCGCAAGATAGGGCAAAAGATTAATAGGGAAATGAACAAGTATGGTTCATCGGGATATAGGGCGTGATTAAATGACATATACAACAAACAATATTACAGGAAGTCAGGCAACTGCATCCGGTCTTGAATATCAAGGAACTCTCGTTTATTTAAGTTTTAAATCAAGGGGTAGTGTAAGTGGTGATGCTTCATTTATTACAAACCGTATTGCACTAAAAGCAGAAACAGTTGATATAACTACAACAAGAACAGTTCCTTCTTTTCCCCTACCATTTAGCGGTGCAATTACAGGAGAATCTACTGCACTTGCAATTGATTTAGGTATGGCTACTAAAAGTGTATCTGTGTCGGGAATTATTACAGAACAGGTAATAAGCAAACAAGCAGATTCTGATACAGATATAAATACTGTACAAATGACCGCCTACGAAGTAGCCCAACTATTACATGCCTCCGTGGATTCTTCTTTCTTACAAACACACCAAAATATAGGAGAACTTACTATACTATTTCCATCAAGAGTAGGAAATAATTATTCTTATCATGTGGGGGTAGATGAACATACAAGTGTAGACCAATTACCTTTAGTTCCGTGGTCTTGGGCATCTCGTGATTTAGACCAAGCAGTTACTGTTGGGGCTAGTGATTTTCCACCTATTGCTTCAAGTTCTTCTACTGTTGAAGGTCTTGCTGGATTTATTCAAACTTTTAATACTAATATTGTAGGTGGGCAACCTTATATTACTTTTAATTTAACATTTGAAGTAGCACTAGTACCGGGAGGTTTGGGAAGATGACATATACTGTATTTTCTGAAGATAGAAAGTCTTTACAATTTCCAGCATTTTGTGATGGTTATGTTAATATTGATTATTCAGAAGCAGTAGCGGGAGAACCTACAGGTCTTTGGGCTAATGAGGGAAGTTTTACAATAGAAATGTTAGTAACTCCCTACGATGTAAATGGTGATTTTGATAAAGATACTTGGCCAACTTCTCGTAAATCGTTAAAAAGTTTAGGCTCTGGTGGTGACTATTATTTTGATACAGATGAAAGAAAAAATGCGGTAATGACTTTATTAAAAAATACAAATATTAAAGTTAGTTTAAATAATACAACTTTACACAGAAAACAACAACCTGCTGAATATTCTATATCCTTTACTATGACTATTGGCGGTACAACCACTACTTTAACTTCACCAACGGTAATAACTACTAATCCTCTTTTTAGAGAAGTATATAAAGACCCTACTAAATATCTTTTTAATGGACATGAACCATTTGCAGAAAAGGCAAATCATTTAACTTCTTATGATAATATATCTAATATTAATACAACTACTAATAAATTTACCACTGATAGACCAAAGGCATATAGAAATGGTATAACTATTTATGATAATAATGGAACTAACTTAGGAGTTAATCTAAGTTCTGACAATAGTTCAAGAATTGAAGTTGCTAATATTGACCCCCTTAGTGGTATGACAGATGCTTTTATCCCACTTCCACAAGAAGCACTATATGTTGAAACAGTACACCACATAGCAGTAAGTTATGATTCTAATAATAAACTAATGAGTATTATTTATAATAATAATTTGGTAGCACAAACCGTACATGATGCTGGGGGCAAATTTATATTTCACCCTTCAGATATTTATTTAGGAAAAGACCCATTTACAGGTTCTGCACAAGATAAAAGAAAATCACAATTTATTGGAGAATACCATGAAATAAGTATAACTTCAATATCTTCAACAAAATTTACAAACATTAATACCTTAACTCCACCGTTTAGAAGGCTTTTATTATACTTAGATTTTGAGGAGAGTAACTTAGATGGCTGATGAATTATTTGTATTAAACGAAGGAATACATGTTCCTACAGATTTTACTGCAAGTCTTACCGCTAATACATTTAATACTAATACTTCTGTAAATCCAAGAATTGTTACTAAGTCTTCTTCAAGTGGCACTACATACTTAAATTGTTATGAAATACATGATGAAGATGTGATTAGTACTGGGGCTTCAATGGCCGCTAATATGTCTATAGGGAATATACTAAACAGGTATCATCCTCAAGGTTCTACTGTTGAAAGTTATGAACCTAACTTATTTGAAACTCCGGGTCACAGAGTTGTATTAGATAATATAAGTTTAACACAGGCAGATTTAGCAAATCACGATTATTTTGTAGTTATTTACGCAAACAACCCTAAAAAACACCATGTTGCTAAAATTACAGATGTTTCCGTCTATACTACCACTAAAGTTAATATAGATTTTACACCTGCATTAAAAGAAAATATTTCCGCAAATACTAAAGTTGCTGTATATCAAGGTTCAACTTTAACAGGAACTGTTGTAAATAGTCTTGTAGCAGTAGGATATGGTTTATTAAAGACCGATAACGGGGATGATAGACATGGTAACTATGTAGAAGTAAGTGAACCTACATTTTATTTTTACAGGCAGTTAGAAGCAGATAGAAAATATGTAGTATTAAAACAAACTAATACAGTAGGTGTTAAAGCAAGTGTGTTTAAAACTGCACCTTTAACATCTAATTTTATAATGGATAAAAGTCAATATACCCAAAATGCTACCATAGTAGATAATAATAAATTAGGTGATGAAGCACCTACAAAAACTAACTACACTCAGTATGACGGAACTCAAGGAACATATACACATGATGTAACCACTTGGACAGGTAGTTGTAAAAATTATGATTTCCAAAATACTAATTTTTCTACTTATATTAAACCCGTAAGTTCACCACTTAAAAATCAATATATGGGTAACATGATGAATTTGGCTTTAAACAGGTCCATTACAAATAAAGGTAATATGGCAGAAGTTAAGTTTATGGATTCCGAAAGAATGTTAGAAAGAAAAATAAATGACTTTGAAAACTTTAACATTAAAGAAAATATAAGTGGTAGGGAAACTGTTAGTTATGCGCCCAATGCCGCTTTACCGGGAGTTTATAACGGAACTTCTGCTAATACAATAACTGTTACTGAATTAGAAGAAGGTGAAGATTTACGAGTTTTATTGGGTTTTTCTGCCCCTTATGAATTAATCTATATTACTGATGCTGATACTGAAAGATATTATGTAATAACTAACATTACTGCACCTACGGGAAATTCTCAAACATTAACTCTTTCACATAGAAGAAATGTTACTACAAGAAAATTTGGTACTTTTTCAGTAACACCACCAATAACTAATGGTAGTGCTTTTAGAAATAGGTGGTCTTCTAAAGTCAACAATCTAATTGTACAACACGATATTGATACAACAATAGAAAGTAATGGTGATATAAAAAGAAATGGTATAACGCTAGATGATTCGGGAATAGAATCTGATATAAACGGTTTAGAATATATCTTTACCAACGGTTTATCTTTTGAAGCAAATAAAGGAGATAAAAAACTTAACTATGTAGAATTAAAAGACGCTAAAGCCTCACATTATTATGAAGACCAAGTTCTAATGAGTTCTATATTAGATACTGCTACTACTAATAAAGAGGTATTTAACGGTAATATAGAATATATTGAAACTGATACAGAACATGGGATGTTCACTATGACTATTTCAGGCAGAGATGAAATATCTACATTGTTATCTTACCCAATTAATAAAAACTTTATATATTCAAAAGAGTGGGTTGCTTCTACTATTTCACCAATTACAGATACTTTTACATATATAGGGTTAAGTATATCTCCACATGTAGGTATGTTAGAAGACCGTTCAATAAATACAAGCGGTACTCTTGGAATTGCTTTAGAATATGGAGATGTTTTATATTTAAAATATGATGGTTTATATATTCCGTTGGGAGTAGTTAAACAGGGCTATGATGTAAATGCTTCATCTCCTACTATAAATTTTATTACTAATTGTTTGCTTGATTATGATTCAGATTTCCGTGGTTCAGTTTCTACTACTTCAATAGATTCATATATTTATGTAGGAAAAAATAAACTACTTGCTGGTAAATCTTTACATAATCACAATCGTACCACGCCTCATTCTTCATTGTATGGGGCGGCAGATAAAGGAATGGTGTTTTATGGAACTGCTAAAACTATAACTAAAACTGGCAGTACAAGAAGTAATGATGTAGTTATTAACAATTTAAATAGCGGTACAAACTCTAATGATTATGGATTACCGATTACAGGTATTTCGGCACTTGAAGGTTCATCTAATGACCCTAAAGATTCACCTTATGGGGTAGATTTTGATTTTAGAGTTGTAGGTAGTTTATCAAACTTACATATTATCGGAGAGCCTACTGAATTAGATGATGGGGAAAGTTCTTTAGAAATGGGAAATGTTTCTCCTATTGTAATGGCTCGAATGGATTTAAACTCTAATGATAGTTTTTATTCAAATAGTGTAGGTCTTTATTTCCTTAATAAACAAGGGATAGATAGAGGGGGCTTTATACATTTATTAGACCATAGTAATGATATTGAAGGAAAAGGTTCTACATGGAGAAGGTTATGTGTAGATGATAGAAAGTCACAAACTAATACGACAAATTATGCCTTTAGATTTGGTAGTCCTATATTTAGATATAGTAATTTTACAGATACTAAACTTACAGGAATAAGAAATATTCAAACTAATAGATACCCGAATAATACAAAAGAATATATTAATAGATTTTATAAAAATAAAAGTAGCATGATTAGCGGTTACGCAAGTGCAATAAGAACAATGGGTATTGGGGCAGTTTCAAAAACATTTTATAAAGACTATACTAACTCGTGGCAAAAAGAAAAGCCTGTAGAGCAAACATGGCGACATCCTGCAAATGGAAGTACACACCAAGATATTACGATTTATGATAATAGACATAGAAATGCTAGATATAATTACACCAATCGTATAGCAACTAGATTTTTGAAATACAAACAGATTAGAACAGGTAAGCAATTAATGGAAATGGATGACCCTATGTGCGAACCGTTATTTTTATTTGCACCGGGAGATATGTTACCTGATAGCCAAAAAAGAGTAGACCATGTATTTTTTAATGGTACTAGTATAACTAATACATCTGATTACTTTTTATTAATTAAATATAAAGATAGTGAAGGTGAAACTGATATAACACACGAAACATATGAAGGTTCTACTAATTTTACTGTACCATTAGATAAAAATTATGACTTATTACCAATTAATAGTGATTTAACTACAAATCCTAAAAGATTTAACATACTTAGAATGGTCCCTGTAACTTACGATTCTTATATGAATGAGGTAGATTATGAAACTTATCCTTTAGATGCTGTTAATGAAAAACATACATACGATAAAAATACTCCCCCCGGTTCTTTATATCCTATTGCTCATAGTATTCCTACTTTGGGTTATTCAGTTTACAGAGTTAGTACTAAAAGTGCCACTTCTACAAGCACAAGTAATGATTACATAGAAGTAACTACCACTATACCCTTTGCTAATATCGCATATGATAATAGCGAAACAGGTGGACTTTCTTCAACGCCTACAGTAGTTACCTTATATACAAACCCTGCTGATGATTCAACAGGATATTCTAGATTTTTAGGATTTGCTAATTATACAGATAGCGGTACAACTGCAACTAAAATAATGTTACAAAACTCTTTAGCCTCCGGTGGTCCAAATCCTAATTGTGCAATAGATGGTTATCAAGGAGAAATATTAATACAAGAAGTAGATACTACTTTTGCTAAAGATGCTACAACAGCATTCTATAATTTACAAAATCATGAAATATTAAGGAATAGAAATGAGTTTAAATATCCTTTTGAATTTTCTGATGCCGTTAGTTTTAATCACAATATACACAGACTTAATGGTTTTAATGAATATATATCTGATGGAGTATTTGAACATGAAAATACTCAAGGTTTTGGTGCATCAAGTCGAGTAATATTTCCTCCCGGAGATGCCGCAGGTTTATTTGATAGTATGCTTTTGAATACTAAAGCCGGATATGATGCGGGTTTTAGTAGCACAAATTCTACTAATGATGTTACCATGAGAATTGACGATGTAACAGTTTCTGTTCAAGATACTGGTAATAATTATTTTAAACAGAATGTGCTTGGTAGTCCGGGTCCTATATTTGATGGGGCTACAGGTAGATTTAGGAAAAGAAAAATTTCTTCAAGTTCAACGGGTAGTGATAACTTTATTTTCTTTAATTTTAAACAAGAAAATATGTATAGGGGTACAAAGCAATTTAAACACAAAGGTAATATTAAGTTTGAAAATAGAACCGAAGATGGGGCTACGGTTGATGGCGTTGACTATGATACAATTGAAATAATATTTGAAGCATTTTCAGGCGTACAGATAGATTTAAGAAACCATTTTGCTGTAAATGATACAATAACAGTATCGGGTATAACGGGTTCAGGATTAACCGTTAATAATACAAATTATGTAGTAACTGCGGTTAATAATTCAGGATTGCCAAGTGTAGGGTCAGCAGGTACAATAGTAGTTAGAGCAACGGACAGTACTGATTTAGTAAATATTAGTTCATATATAAGTACTGCATTAATTGTAAATACAACTACAAATAAAAGCGTAACTAACATGGGTTGTCACCCCAATAGATTTATTCATAATATGTGTAGGAGAGTAAGCACTAATAAATGGACTTATGGTAACGAATTTGTAACAGAAACAATTAATACATTTAATGGGTTATCTCCTGTATTAGTTTATGCTGGTGATTCAAAGGTTAAAAATTGGCAAATGAATAATACAAATGAAAAGGCCTTAGAAGCAGAAAGAAAAGACGCTTTAAAAACTATCACAAATATAGGAGTTAGATTAAAATATAATTCTGCTACTCCTGAATCAACTGCTAAAAACTACGGTGGTATGTTTGATGCTATTGGTTTAGAAGCGGAAGCATATTGGAATAAAGACCCCCTTACTAACCTTTCTACTGATGATGTGCCTGTATTAGATGATGCGTTACTATTATTTACCGGAAGTATATCTGCAACTTACCCTAATGTTGAAGTATATGCCGGTACAAATAGTCATTATACTACTACTGAGGGTTTTATTAGAATAGAAATAGAAATGGATTTAGATAATGCAAATAGTTCTTGGTCGAATGCAAATTTGACATGGATAGACTATGTACCTAATTTAACAGGAAAAACATTAGTAAAAACATCCCTAGAGATATCAGATTATTTAAGAACGGTAAAAGGTAATGAGTCAAATACTCACAATATTCTTAATCACACAATATCAAAAACTGAATCAAGTGCGGGAACTACTAAAAATATACATTACCTACATATAGATAATTATAATAATTTTAATTCTGTTGCTGTTTATGATGTATTTAAATTTGCTACTAAAACTTTACAAGAAGATAAATTAGATTATACCTTGTATCATTTTACAAGAGCAAATATAATTAACCCCCTTACAGGTAAATTCTTTAAAAAGAACAAATCGGATGCGAATTGGTTTGGTTGGAATACAGATGGAGATAATACAGATGACCCTGAATTTTATATAGATTTTGGTACAGAAAATAATGGTGCATTATTAGGAATGTATGTAGTAGCGGAATTAGATGGTGCAGGTTCTAGCAAATTAGTTCATGATTCCGACACTATTTTATTTAGAGCAAGTAACCCTGCTAGTAATCAATGGCAACATGGAATTACCACACAGGTATATATTACAGATGGGATTAATAAACTTAAAACACCAATGCATATATCATATGGAATTGTACCTGATATTTCTTCCTCATCACAAAGGGTTACATTAAATTTTTCAGATATGAAAGATTTTATAGGGTCTGTATCTATTGGTACTGTATTTAGTTTAAATGTGTCTGGTAATATTAAATCCGACATAGAATATGTTAAAATTGTAGTGCCTTTTGATGTAGTTCCTGAAGTAGAACAGGCAGTGGACCAAATATTTTCAGAAAATAATATTTCCTATACGATAAGTAATAATACAAATAAATATTATGCTGGTAATAATTTTACAGGAGAAGATTCTTTCAATGCTTCTAATAAATTATTAGAAAATAAAAACTTAAAGGTACATGTAAAAGGGTCTGAAATAAAAGTAGTTTCTAATGAAGAAGACAAATTATATAGGTCAATTTCTATAGATGAAGGAAATGATAATGTAAAAATAGTACAGATTAAAAAAGATAAGTCTTTATTAGACAATTTTAACGAAGTTATTGTTTATGGTGATTCGCACAAAGGTATTGCTAGAAATTATAAAAATATTAAAAAAATAGGTAAAACAAGAACTAAAGAGATATTTGATTATTCTATTGCAAATCAAGCAGAAGTAGATAGAAAGGCACTTAAAATGTTAAAGTTATATAATTCAAGTGCTTCGGCAATAGAAATAACTCTTGGTGAAGACCTACCACTTCTTGAACCCGGAAATATAATATCAGTTAATTACCCATCAGAAGGTATTACAACAAATGACTATCAAGTAATTGAAATAGAAAAGGCACTGGGCCAACCAACAAAACTTTTATTAGGTGAGTATAACAAAGACCTAAGTAATACACTATCGGGGCTACTTTCGATAACTAAAGATTTGCAGGGCAATACAAAGAGAAAAATTTATTCTTCAACATATATACCAAATGTAAATCTTCAGAGTGTAAAATTAAAATTCGTACAAGCAAAGGTGACAAAAACTACCGGAACAGGGGCAATAGGATTTACATATACGATAGGATTTGATGCGGGGATAGGACCATGATAACAACAGGTGGAAGACAATTTTTAAGGGACCAAATTACTACTAATGTGGGTTGGAAAATAGGTAGTGGTGGAGATAGCACTAACCCTAATGCTTCTGATTTAGATTCACCTATAACATATAGTGGTTCTACTGCAATACAAACTTCAGGTATTACTAGAGTATCATCGGGTGAATCCGCAATAGATTATACAATAACTATTTTAGGTTCAGCAATTGTAGGAGAGATTATTAAAGAGATAGGTTTATATGAAACGGGTGGTAGTACTTTAATATGTCGTGTTCCTTTAGACCCAATCGGGCCGGTTGTTAGCACAGATGAAGTACAAATAATAATTACATTGGAGGTAGATTAATGGTATCGAATATAGGAAAAATTACAAACTTAGCGGGTACGCCCTCAACAGGTTTAGTAGATGGAACAGATAAATTGCATTCAGGAATCCTAAAAGTTTTAGAATCGTTTTCACAAGGAGATATGTGTATTAGCCATGCAGGATTTACAATTACAGGTGTTGGTTCTCACACGCAATATAATTTACTAGAACCAATTAAGTTTCTAAAAAGGGGAGAGTTAGTTAGTCATACTTCAGATATAGTAAAGGCATATACAGGCACTACCCAAGATGCTTCCCATACAAGATATGATTGGGTATTAATAAATCCAGCCGACCTTTCAGAACTTGTAATAGTACAGGGTACTGCGGCTTCAACCCCTACTGTTGCTGATATTACCGCAGGTCATATTCCTATTGCTTTAGTAGAAATTACTACTACAGACCCATTAGATAACGATAAGGCCGATTATTCTTTTCAAACTTATACATTAAATGTAACAAAGAAATCATTATCAATTATGCATGGTGGAAATGAAGTAGGTAATTTAACAGGAGATGCTAATGGTATTACAATGACAGGTTTGTATAAATTAGATACCCTACCTACTGCTACTGTTGCTACTGATGATAAAGTACTTATTCAAGATACTAATGATAGTGATATAATTAAAACTGTAACAACACAGGCTATTGCTGATTTGGCAGGTGGAGGTTTAGATATTGATGGTTATTCAGCATTAGGTGGAACAGGACTACATCAAACTCAAGACCATTTTGTATTTTCAGACAACGGTACTGAAAAGAAAATTAGTTTTACTAATTTAGAAGATGCAATATTTGGAAATGTTTCGGGAGATATAGCAATTGCCGCTGGAGGTGCGGCTACAATACAAGCAAATAGCGTTGCATTAGGAACAGATACAACAGGAAATTATATGACAGATATATCCGTAGGTACAGGATTAGATGTATCGCATACTCCGGCTGAAGGTTCAACTGCTACTATAAGTTTAGATTTAACAGAAATTACAGTTAGTGATGGTTTAACTGCGGCAGATGCAACAACACTTAATTTAGATTTAGAAGAAATTATTGCCACAGATGGTGCAAATAGATTATTAACATCAGATGGTGATGGTACTTTAACTGCTGAACCAAATGCTACCTTTGACGGTGCTACATTAGCAGTTTCAGGTTCTATAACTGCTGCCGGTTCTGTAACTGCCCCGGAAGTAGAAGGTACTAATATTCTAAAAGCATTAGGTCTAGAAATGATTGGTGCTGAAGTATTAGATGATACTGGACAGACTCAAATTTCTGGGATGAAATCTATAATATATGTTAATGAATTAACACTAAGCACAATAGGAGGCTCACCGGCCCCTAATAC
>Ga0160423_10001777_pt1 | contig 18013 bp, 12 predicted proteins | sample CRUFie14St8metaG_FD_108191 | JGI IMG/M metagenome (GOLD analysis project Ga0160423, IMG submission 108191) | Marine microbial communities from the Costa Rica Dome - CRUD Field 142mm St8 metaG | ecosystem: Environmental > Aquatic > Marine > Oceanic > Photic zone | place: Costa Rica: the Eastern... | reverse complement strand
TTGCCGCAGGTGATAATGCTGTTAATGCCGGTATTGTAGAAACAGGGCCAATATTTAGAAGAACAGTAGGTAGTAAAATATGTCCTCCTATTACTCCTTTTGAGGCCACTGATGCTCAACTAGACTTTTATCATAAATTAGATAGACCAACAGGTTCTACCACATTAACAAAAGAAATTACATATACATTCGATGAACAAGATGGAGACTTGTTGCCGTCCTTTTCACTAGAACAAAACTTATCTAAATTAGATGGAACGAATTTATACAGAACTCATGTTGATACAAATGAAACTGATGAATCAAGAAACTTTGTTAAAATCGCTAGAGGATGTAGAGTTAATACCTTGACTATGACCGCTAATGAAAATGAAGAAGTTAAGATGACTTTGGACTTATCAACTAGGAATGTTCACAATCTTGAGCATGATGAAGTATATGATGCTAGAAGAGGAGTTACTGATGAAACAGCATTCATTAATTACGAATCTAGCACTAATGCAGATGAAACAAGAGAACCTTTCTTCTTCTCCGATGGAACATTCAAACTACTAGGAAGCACTTTCTTGAAGATTAATTCATTAACTCTAACTATGAATAACAACCTACAAGATAGAAGATTCTTAGGTGTTGGTTCAAAGGATGTTCAAGAATCTATACCTGCACAAAGAACATATGAAATATCTTTTACTGGCCATGTTACTGATAATGCACTATACAAGGCTCTACTGAATGATTCAGAAGATACTTCTCAAACTATAGAGTTAATCTTTACTAAGTCTAATGGAGAAACTATTACACTAAAGTTTGAAGATTATTTCATTACAGCCAATAACTTCCCTATTGCAGAAGATAAAGGGCCAATTGTTGTAGAAGCAACAGTAATGCCAAGAAATCTAACGCTTTGCACAGTTAAAACCCATTGGGTATTACAGGGGTGATTAAGTGGTATCAAGAACAGATTTAATTAATTTGACGCAATTAGAGAAGGCTAAAAAGCCAAAGCGTCAAGCAAAAAAGACAACTACGAAGGCTAAGGAGGAGAAGAAAGAAACTCCAAAGGCCGAGTAATTATAAATTCCACCAACACCGTTTGTTTGTTTGTTGGTTTTGAAGGTGGATGAAATGACTGAAAAGAAAGTAATAAGTGATAAGAGTGCTTTATTTGCACTACAAGAGCCTACGCTACATTATATTAAGGTAGCACCCGAAAGCGAAGAATATCTAAAAGTGTGGATAAAAGAACCCACATGGTTAGAAACTGAAAAAGCGTTAAATTCTGTTATGAAGATTGACGCTAGAACACAGAATTTAGATATAGATTTGAATGCCATGTATCGTTATATGATGGATAATTTCATATCTAAAACTGAACCATCTCTCTCAAGTATTGATATGCTAAAACTAAGTCCTTATGTTGGCAATCAAATTAAAGAAATATTACCAAACCCTATGATGCTCATGCAGGAGGATGAAGAAAAAAAGGAATGATTAGGAAGGCATTGAAAGGTAAGCCTTCCGATATTAAGACTATTAGTTTAATAATGGTATATACATTATCTTCCGCATTAAGCATAAGTCCCTTAGAGGTGTATAAAATGCCGGTTAGTTTAGTAAAAGATTTATTAACTGTTCACGGTGTAATTGAAACGATAAAGGGCGAAGAATTAGAAAAGGCAAAAAATAGACGGTGAAATCAATGAGCGAACTCGACAAGACTGAAAGAGAAATCGAAAGTCTTGGAGATACATTGGCTAGTTTAGAAAAGGTTTCTTTTCGTTCCGGTATTGAATTCAAGGGTCTATTCAAAGAAATAACTAATGCCGCTAACTCAATAAATGGTGCAGGTAAAAAGTGGACTATTTTTAGCAGATTAGTTTCGGGAACTCCTTTATGGAAAGTCCAAAACTATCTAAGAGGAGCATTAGGTGTTCTGTCCGAATTTGCTGAAGCCTCTAAAGAAAACACTAAGGCTAGAAATGAGCAAAATGAATCTATTGTTAAAAATATAAAACAATATGATAAACTGAACCAAGCCATGAAAGATGTCAATAAAGTATATGAAAAATTCAAGGATGAATCGGGACAAGGATTTTTGAATGATGATGAAGAAAAACTTTTACAAGAACACATCAAAGATACTGCCGCTTATCAAATAGCACTTAAGGCTACAGGAGATGAAATGTATGCTATGGCTAAGGCTATGGACGGTGTTAGAGAAAAGCATAAACAAATGAGAAAAGAAGAAGAAGAAGTCATAAGAATGGCGAAAGAATCTCATGCCTTTGATGAAAGCAGAATAGAACTAGCAAAGAAAAGAGCAGAAGAAGTTTTAAAGGCTCAAGGATTTGAGGGTAAGGAATTAAAAAAGCGAGTAAAAAAAGCGGGAAAAGATGAAAAACAGAAAATGTCCGAAGAACAAGGAAGACTAGCCAAAGACAAGAAAAAAGAAGGCTTTGAAAATTTAAGAAAGAGTTTCTTTGATTCTAAACAATTCAAGGCTATTGCTTTACCTGTTGCTCCTTTAGTTGGTATGTTTAAGTTGGCGAAGAATAGAAAAAAGTATCAACAGAAAATATTAGACTTTAACAACATGATGCAAAAGTCAATACTGCCTAATTTACAAAAGATGATATTATTTGTTATATTTGGTGCGATAGCGTTCTTATTATTTGTAAAAGCCGCATATGAAATATTCAAAGTATTAGAAGAAATGGGGATGATAACCGAAATAAAAGAATTCCTTATAGGATTATTTAGTGTAATTATGGACATATTTAATATAGCCTACGCTTTCATTAGTGGAGATTATGAAAAAGCATTTGAACTAATACCACCTATGCTGACCAAGATTAAAGACCTATTATTAGAAGGAGGAGAATTATTACTTGCATTAGCGTGGACTACATTAACGGAAGGTTTTGGTTTAATAATAGATTTCTTTGATGCCTTTGTCAATGATGCTAGTTTTAGAGAAGCAGTAATAGATTATGCTGTTCAAGCGGGAATGTTAGTAGCAGGAGTTTGGATGGCTAAGACTTTACTTGCTATGGCATTACAATTACTTGCTACTTTCGCATTACCAATAGCGATATTTATTTTAGTATCGGCTTTCTTAATAGCCCTGTATGCTAAATACAAAGATGAAATAAAGCAAATGGTAGAAGATATATTCGGGCCGCCTATTGATTTCTTATCAAGTTTATACGATTATATTACTAGTGGTCAGTTCTTTACAGATATTCTTAACACAATAAAGAACTTTGCTAAGGATTTTGTTTTTAAAGTAAAGATATTCAAAGGGCTAAAGAAATTGTTTGGTAAAGCAAAAGACAGACTTGTTGGTGGAGCAAAGAAGATAACGGGCTATGATAAATTAAGTGACGAGCAAAAGAAAAAGGTAGATGATGCGGCTAGGAGACAAAAGGCTATACTCACTGGAGACATAAAGGGTATGTTCGCAAATGGAGGTATAGTTTCTGCCTCCGGTCTACAATTGGTTGGAGAAAAGGGGCCGGAATTAGTTAGGCTACCTGCGGGAAGTAGAGTTCATAGTAATGCTGAATCAGCAAGAATGGGAGATACTAACATCAACATTACTATAAACGCCAAAGATACTTCCGATGCTGAATTAAGAAGAATAGCAGACCAAGTTGGTAGAATGATAACAAATAAAATCAATAGGAGTTCTTCTTCTAGTGGGTTTGTGAGGTGATAAAATGACTACAGTATATTTGAAAATACAGAACCATAAAGCCGGTGATGGGCTAACTACAAATGTAATACCTCTAAAAGTAAATAGCGTAGGCATTAGCGTTAGTAAATCAATACCCGCTTTTCCTATTCCTTTGTCCGGTGTTGCTACTGGTGAATCTATAACAGCCGCATTGGATTTAGGTATGGCAACTAAAAATATTTCATTACAGGGCATAATAATGGATGAAACTATTACTAAAATTGTCAATAAAACATCTACTCTTAGAAGATTCACAGCGCACGAAATAGCACAAATGATTGCTTCCGGTGTTGATTCTACAGGGTTTGCTAAGAATCAAGCGGTGAATGAACTTGTGGTTTTGATACCGTCTTTTGTTGCTAGTGATTATAATTATAGAGGAACATGCAGTATAAGTGACCATAAGAATAAAACAGACTGTGAAGCCGCAGGAGGAACATGGACACAAACTGTTTTTGATAATAGCACTAGAGATGTGGGGCAAAATGTTCCATTCAACTTTGCATCGAGAGGAGACAATAATGATTTAGATAATATAGGAGTTCCTGCTAAAATATCTTCTTTCCCCGACTTTGAAACAGATACGGGTATGACAGGATTCATTAGAAATTTCGGGTGTGACATTAGCGGAGAAGCATTTGAATTGTCATTTAATTTAGAGTTTGAAACAGCCATAATAGTTCCATAGGTGATAATATGTATGATGTGCTTATTGGAAAACAGCGAGGGTTAATCTTCCCAGTTATGTGTAATGGTCATGTTAGAATAGATTATAGCGACAATACCAACTCATCTAATGACAATATAAATTATGGATTATTTTCCCACGCAGGAAGTTTTACTTTTGAAGCCATAGTTACCCCGTATGATATAAACGGAGCAGGTCAATGGTCTACATCGGCAAATTCGATAGGAGTAGAGACAACAACAGAAACACAAAAAGTGATGCCTTCTGTAACTAAAACTCAAAGCGGTGTTAGTGGTAACGATGATTTTAGAAGTGAACGCTATCTAAATGTCACAGATAGATTAACACATGAGATGATGCTTTTTTCTAACTCTAAATTTTCTATATCTTTAGTAAACTCTACTACACATAATCAAAACCAACCCGCAGAATATAAAATAAAAGTGGTGTTAGATTCACAAGCAACTATAACAGATGTACCCGTAATAAAGGCCACTTCCGGTTTTGGTTGGTCTTATCCTACAACTCCTGCAAACCCTTCTTTAACTCCACTAGTCATTGATGGGTTTGATGCTGATGGAAGAATAACGCATTCTTTTGCAGGAACTACAGATGCTTCTAGTAGTGGAGTCACAATAAACATAGATGACACTACTAAATTTCATGAGAATCAAGAAGTTTTTTTGAGGGATGGATTTAATTATACTTCTTTAGGAACTATTGCTTCAATAAACACAGGTGTTAGTTTTGATTTAGTAAATCCGCCTACTAACACAATACCCACATCAACAAAGATATATGTTCACTCTTACAAAGATGCTTGCTATATAAATAATCAATTTCATATAGCATGCTCGTACAATGATATATCTAAAGAGGTTAGATTGTTTTTGAACGGTATTCTAGTAAAAGTAAATGCTCTAACTATTAATGATTTTATTATGCCGCAAGAAGACTCATTTATTGGTAATCACCACAATCCAAGTTTTTCTACTGGCAAAGGTAGCACCACTCATAACAAACAATTTATGGGCGAAATGCATGAAATGTCTATGGTAAATACAGTTAAGAAAAAGTTTCTAATAAATAATTTACTTCCTAATTTAAACGACACATTGTTCTACTTTAGATTTGAGGAGGTAGATGAATGACATCAACAATAGTGGCCTTTACTCCGTCTAAAGACACATTAACCTTCGATAGAGCAAGCACAACTAACAGTAATGCTAATCTAACTGTATCGCCAAATACCGATGGGCTATTTATTGGAATGGTTGTTACAGGAAGCGGTATACCCGATGGAACAGTAATAACTAATCTAAATGCGACAACTGCTTTCTTGAGCAAGTCGGCTACTAATTCTACAACTGCCGATAGAACATTTACTAAGTCAGCGTATGAAGTTCCTCCTAATCCGTTGTTGTGTGCTTGCACATTATCCCCGACTAGTAGTAATTCAGTCGTAGATAATTTTGGTGCTATAATAATAGAAGAAGGTTCGGGGAGCGTAGAATTAACTCCTATAGGCAGGTCACAAATCGCTAATTGTAATGTTACAATAGGTAGCGAAAAAGTTACTTTGTCTAGTGGAAGTACTAACGCATTGTATGTCGGTCAAAGCGTAACTGGGGTCGGCTTTACAGGCATAACTGCTACAATCAAAAGCATACCATCAAGCACTACATTCCATCTAACCGAAAAGGCGAGTGCTACTGCTACCAATACAACATACACTTTAGGCTTAGAACATCAAAATTTACAAAATACAAGAGGCAATTCTATAAAATGCTTTGACGATTTAACTCAAACGGGAATAAACATTAACAGTATTAATTTAAACACACACTATTTGTTTGCTATGATTCACTCCAATGATAGTTCTAAACATCATTTTGTTAGAGTTAAAGAAAAACTAAACGATGATGTGAATGGAGACTCTTTTGAGTTTGAGCCAAAATTAGGGAATGAAGTAAGTAAGGGAGTCAAATTCAAATTATATTCTACTCCTATCCCTACTGATAAAACTATAGCGGCTGTTGGTCTTGGGATAAAAAATAGTATAGGTCATAGTGCGGGTTTATCAAGACCACTGTTTTATTTCTTCGATGAAAACACAGATAAGAGAAATCAACTTGACCATAACAAAAAATATAATATTTTATATTCGGAGTTGGATTTCTTTTCAGCAGGAACAGACACATTAACAACAACTAGTTTCTTCACCACTATGCAAGACTTTGGTTTTGAAGTCATTGATTATAGTAGATTTTCTTTGAGAACTAGACTAGTAGATAGGCTAAGAGAATTAGATAGCCCCCTTGTCTCTACTGCTAATGAAGGAGGAACACCGCTTCCTAATTATACTCCATTTAGTAGAGATAATTGTTTTGGTAATGCTAAAAGAGATGATGATGACACCGTAACAAACGAAGTAACTCAAAATTATACTGGCCCAATTAGATATTTGTCATATAACCTTTCTAAAGATAAAGCAAATTTAAGTTACAATGTAATAGACCAACAATTGTATGAATCTATTGGAGCAAAAGGTAGCCTAGCAGAAGTAAAAATAGCAGACCCTTATAGAATAGTGACCACTAAAATGAAAGACAATGAACCTCTTAGAATTAGACAACAACTGTTTACAGGCGACTTTAATGAATTCAAATCATTTGGAGCAACTATTTTTTCATTTGTTGGAGGTTCTGTGTATAACATAACAACAAGTCACGACTTAAACAGTTATCTAAATGAGGGGGATGAAGTTAGAGTTGGTAATAGAATAATGGTAGTTTCGGGATTAGGTGCTTTTAATAATGCCACACAAACAATTTCATTTACAACTTACCATAGACTAGAAACAGAATCCGAATTTACCGTAGGAAGTTTACCAACATTAGCAAATGGAAGTTTATTAGAAAGAAGGGCTTATAACAAAAAGGATAAAACTTTACTAACAGATTTTCCACTGATAGATAATAGACAAGTGGACTTATATGTAAAACTCTTATCCAAAGAATTTTCCTTTTTATATGCTAGAGTTACTTCTATTGATGCTGTAAAAAAATTAATTACTCTAAGTTTTCCAAACAAAGCATACTATGACTCGGATGGTAACACTAGTAATGAACATGAATATCATGCTCAAGGAAACATGCTAGATTATATGAATGGTCAATATGCTATTTTAGTAGAAAAAATAGATGGAACAGTTGAAAGAATAGATAACTACAAGGAAAACGGATTGACACAAGTTAAGTTAGCAGGTAGAAGTAAGATAAGACAGTTAATATCTCCTATAATAAATAAAAATACTTTATTTTCTCAAGATGTAATTTATTCAACTCAAAGTCCGTATAACAAATTGTCTGCTACTGGAACAAGTTTTACTTGTGAATTTGATAGTAAAACATTAACTACTTTAAATAGTATAACCTTAACAGCAGGAGACAAGGTTCATTTGAGACATGCTTCGGGCATGATGGGATATATAGGAGAAATAGCAACAACAGCGACAGGAACTAGTTTTACATTAGTGGATAAAGCAAGAGCGCAGGGAACTGCACTTTTAGGATTCAAAGAATCCAATAAAGGATTTATGTTAAATAAAGCATTAGCAACTAATACTTTAGTAGATTCTACTACTAGTCTAAGCGGTGCATCGGATAAAGGGCTGTTTTTTGATTCGGGAGTAAAGATAACTTCTTCCGGTGACGAAGGAGATATTTTAATCGGCAGTAGCGCAAGCGACAATGAAGGAGCAGTGGGATATTTCTTAAGTGATATTGCTAACATGAAAAGCGATTCCCACTTCCAAACTATACTAGAGGATGAGAATGGAAATAGTGAAACCTTTGATACTGTGAACACTCTCATTGATTTTGAGATAGTTGAAACTAAATCCGCAGGTGAAAATAAAGGAACTATTGTAACTATTGCTCCATATAATCCATTGACATTGGCTAGAGTTGATATTAACCACGCCAACACTCAAGATACTGATTTTGTTTTAGTCGGTAGACTAACACATTCTATGAGTAGTCCTAGAAGATTTATAGAAGTTGATTCGGATTCTGCAATGTCTTCTGTTAATAATATTAGAGGAGAAAGAAATTTACATCTAAAGCCTTTATTTGTAAACGGTAAGTTTTTGGCAAATATATTACAAGTTGAAAAGGATGTTAATGTGACGGTAAATGCAGCAACATTAGGTGTTGATGCGACATTAATATTAGATACAAGCAAATTATCAGTAGGAATGGTAATAGATGACACAACTCATTCTAACATTCCTTCATCCACTACTATAACTTCTGTAGGTAGTAGTAGTGTTGAAATGAGCAATAATGCTACAGGTGCTAGTACAAGCCCTACCGAATTTTCATTGGCTAGCAATCAATGTAGAATAATGCTAGACCGAGAAGTTGGAGTTCACACTTTCACAAGAGCATCAATAGTTGCGGGTTCTCCTGTAATAAAAAATGTAGATACTGAAAAGTTATTTATTGGAATGCAGGTGGTGGGTACAGGTTTAGCACTTGGAACTACTTACTTAATTAAAAGCATAAACAAAGAAGAAAGAACTGTTACTTTAGATAACAATGCAGAAATTACTGTTAATGTAACATCAATTTTTACTGCTTCTTTTGTCAGTGGGATGTCAATAGATAGATTAGAAGGACATCACAATCAAGATGATGTAAGAGAAACTACAAAGTTTACACACGAATTAAATTTGTTAAATGGCGGTCATTTACACGGAGGAAAAAATATTGCACTGTTACATCCACAAGTTAATCAAACTAATGTGCATAATATAACGAGCGTATTAGACTTCAAGTTAGAAGCAGAACACCCTATGTTGTTTAATACCGGAACTAGAGCATTTGGACTTTCAACTAGTGCTAGAGTTGATAGATTAGGGAGTTATCAATCTCAATTTGGTTCTTCTAACTATAGGCTGATTAACTTAGAAAAGGGCAACTATAACAAGAGTAAACATTTGATATTTGATTCGGATGACACTAGGATGTATGAAAATGAAACTAGTAAAATAAAATATTACTCTAGTGCATATAGATATAATGCGGGACAGTATGTTTTTGGTATTCGTCAAGACAATATAATAGGAACAGATATAAGTCAAAGAAATTACATTGGTGAAGGCAATATAAGAACTTCTAGCGGTAGTTCTATAGTTAGAATAGATGTCAATAAATTTATTTCGGGAAGCACAACTACTCTCTTTCATAATGTGTTTAGGGTTGGTCAAAAAATAGTTAGTCCTGATATTCCTATTGACACTTTCGTTGGTGCAATTGTAGGATTTGGTCAATCAGGTGACTCGCTATTACAAATGAAACTTGTAGACTTAGATGGTAACGCTGTAAATGCAACATCCACTACTAATACTTCAATAGCAACATTCTTCGAGTTTGACAACAAAAGAATATTAGAATCAAGAGGATTTTTGCCTAGTATCGGTGATAGATTCTTTGAACCAACAACATTAGAACAATGCACTATTAATCCACATGGTTTAGAATCTTTTAGAAGGGGAGGAAAACCTCTTATTCTTTTTACGCCTTTTGTTCACGATAAACTAATATTATACGAAAAGGCAGACTATCCTAACTTAAGAGGTTCCGCTAATAATAAAACTAGACTCATAAACAGTCATCAATATAGAGATAAGTTTGAACAGATAGACCCTAAAGTTACTAGAATGTTCTTATTTAGTAATAGTGATTTATTACCTTACTCTTCTACAAGAAAAGATAGTTTGTTAAACATAAATAAAACTAGAGATATAACAAAGTATTCTTTATTAACATTAGGAGAATTAAGTCTTAGCACACGCTCGGATTTGAAAGAAGCCTCTAGGGGAATAACAAATACTGTAACTGCCTTTGATGATTCTTACAGACATCATAACATTCTTTCTGCCTTTGATGGAAAACAAATAAATAAACTAAGAAGATTCAGTATTATGAGATTAACCGAACTAGTTGTAGATGTGTTTTATAATCAATTTGACCCTGAAAATATACCGGAAAACACTAACAATATAGGCATTATAACCAACTATCCTAGACACTTCATGCTAGGGGTTGTTGATGGAGGGTCTACACCTAAACCTATTGGTATAGGTTCTGTTAGCGGTAAAGTCATCAACACTGTTGATAATACAGGTAGTGCGGCAACTACTGGCAATTTAAGCCCCGAAGATATATTAGTAGACAGGGGAGGTAGGTTTATTGGGGTGGTGGCTAGTATAGGAACTAACACTATAACATTAGCAGACAAAGTAAATAGAACTGTCTTGGATAGTTCTAACAATGCCGGTTTTTATAAACCTACAGTTAATCAAGCAAATGGAAACTCACCCAATATTGATTTTATGCAACTTTTCCGTATTAAACATGGCAATACAAATTTAAGTGTAACGGAGACTATTTCTTGCAGTACAGTATCCGGAAGCAAGGTTGTAACTGTAGTTAATGCAGGTGACATGGATAAGATATTTGAAGGCATGACAGTTACAGGAAGTACTGTAGGTAGTTTGACTCAATTTGTAGAATCCATGAACTTTTCTAATAACACTTTCACATTACGAGTAAATGCTACAGGAACATCAACCACAGACTTAACTTTTACAAATCGTGGTGGCGTTGCTACCATTTCGGGCTATAACACCGATAATGATTTTATTCAAGGTAATGGTAGTATTAACCCAATGCAGTATGTTACCATGCGAGGATTAGCAAGTGATGGAACAGGTTTTCCTAATAACTATGTATCGGCATTTACTCCACAAGGTCAAATAACGGGCAGTGGTGCAAATAGAGGGGATAACGACAGGGGTTATGGAGGAAATGATGCAAATTTTTGTGACACTACCTTTTCGGATGTATTTGGTATAAATGCTATGGGAGGAGAAGTAGCGGGGCCAAACCAAGATAATAGTATTGTTTTACCTATTGTTTTATCTAGTCAAAATTTGTCTTTTAACTCTTGGTTAGCAAACAAAACAAAAGTTACTAGTAATAGTAATTTGCACATTGAATCTGTATTTGGTAACATTTTTCCACCATTGATGGAGATAGCAAATACACCCAACTCTAAGGGTTCAACTCAAAACTTTTTTGGAGCAGGAAAACATAATGCCGTTAATACTACATCAGAAAATAATAATAATGCAAGAAGAAACTATCAAGGTTCTATTCCTATATTTTTAGATAGATGGGGAATAACAGGCGGTGATGGTGCTAAAGTGGATACTGGCATGGCCGCTACTAAAGTGGCAAGTTTTAGAAGCATAAACATAGAGGGAACTAATAGACAAGAAGTGAGATTTGGTATTTCTACAGCAACCACCACTAAACAAGCATTTGGAACTGTTGATGCTTCACAAATAGGTTTCGCCACAAAAGTAGTAGGTGCAGATGTGTTTAATGCAACTACAATTAGACGCTATCAAAATGATGCTGATGGTGTGTTCGGAGGATTCAAACCAACTTTGAGAATTGATGTGGGTTATACTGCAAGTTGTGTCTTTAATACAACACCTGCTACACAGGCTAGATTTGAAGACACAAATGATGAAACAGCAGCAGATGAAGAATATACAAGTTTTGGAGGTAACGACCAATTGTATCTTTATGTAGATAGTGAGAAAGTTCCATTTTTTACTAGAACACAAGAAAGAGTTGCCAGTGTTACTCCTCCACTAGTTCATATGTCAAATAACGCTACAAGTGCGGGAACAGATTTAAATGTTATATTTAGCAGAAATAGAGTGGGAACTAAAAAAGCAACTAATGGAACAGATGTCACTGTTTTAGCATTTACTGATTATAATATAACATCACAATTAAACAGTTTCTCAAATGCAGACGGAGTGGTTAGAACAGATAATCCTTTATTCTTAAGCCATTTAGATTTGACTGGCTGTTATTTAGTTTCCGAAGCAGTAAAAATAGACGATACTGATGATGATGAAAACCCAATAGTTAGAGATTTGGGCGTTAGTATCGGTGGAAATGCTGCTGAAGACGGTTCAAGAACTATGAGTGGTTTTACTAATAATAGAGCCTCATTAGATTTAGGAACACCAAACCATATATTATATGTTATATCTCACGAAATAGATACAACTAGAAAAGACAGAACTCATATTTTGACGGTTAGTGGAAATTTCCCTGCGCCTGTAGCGGGTTCTGTAGTTGCAGGTAGACTTAAGACTTTTAGAATAATGCAACCTAATCATACTTGCTTTCATGATTTTAGCCCAAAGAAAATTAGATTGAATCAGTTATCCTCAAGTTACACTAAAAAACCTAGAGAAGATGCAACTTATACCACAATAAATAATTTCGTGTTTGCAGATAGATTGGGTAGTAGGAGCGACGAAGGAAATAATGAAGCGGTTCTTTCAATGTATGTTGTTGTAGATACTGACGGACAAACAGATGAAAGTGATATTGTTATTAGAAACCCTGTAAGTATGAGAAATAATATAATGACAGAAGGTAAATTAAAAATGAACCTTAGTGACGGAGACAATAATAATTTTACTACTGTTGAATTTAGTGACGCAGGAAATGATATAGGCTTTGAGATGACTCTTGAAAAACAAAAAGAACTCTTAGGCATAGTTTCTGTTTCCGAAACTATGGATGTTTTAGTGGGAACTAATAGTAGCATAGATGCAAAAAGAGCAATAATAGGTTCTAGTGTTTCTGTTGCATCCGATACTGATAATCTAATTAATGAATTGTTAGAAGAGAATGATGTAGACTTTACGCAAACAACTACAAATTATCCATTCATTGTCGCCCCTAACTTTAGGGGAGTAGATTTATTTACGGCAATAAGATTCTTAATGACTAAAAAAGATAAGACACTAATAGAAGAGGGAGGTTCTTTTAAAATAAAAGATGAAACTGAACAAGACTTATCTTCGAGAGTTTTCTTTAACACTTTGGATAACAAAACAGAAATATTTTCTTACAGTAGAGAGAAGAGTGAATTTGATTTATTTAATGAAATAGAAGTGTTTGGTAAGTTTCACAAAGGAGTTAGAAAAGAACTTAGAAGTATTAAGAAGAGAGGCAAGAAGACTCTCCAAGTTTTCGAGAACGAACTCATTACACAAGAAGATGTAGATAAAAGAGCCTTACAGTTATTGAAGATACATAATGACGAAACCTTTGGTCTTCAATTAAATGTTGGACATAAAGGAATATCTCAACTAAGGGTTGGTGATGTAGTTACTGTCGAAATACCACAAGAAGGCATTTCGAGAAGTGAATTTATTGTATTAGAAATGCAACATAATCTAACAGGGACTATGGACTTAGAGTTAGGTAGTTACACCAAAGGACTAGAGGATAGATTTGCAGAATTAGCAGTAGCGAACAATGCAGTAAATAATAAGATTAGAGAGAACTCATTTGACGATGTTGCACAAAAATTCGACATAGTAAAGTTGGCTAAAATAAAGCCAATAAAGTTTTTAGTGAGAAAAACAACAGTTCCAACTGGCTCTTTCGCCTTGAATACTAACGCACAAACACTAAATACAAACGCTGCTACATTAAACATAGGAGTAGCAACAACGAGTACATTAGTGGAGGAAGAATTTTGATAACTGAAAAATTACAGAATTTAATTGCGGGACACATAGCGAGTAGTTTAATTGATAGTGCTAAAGTAGGCTTAGGGGGTAACTCCACCTTTCCAACACAGACAGACTTAGATGTTCCATTAACAAGCGTGAGTGCTGTAAGTGCGGCTACAAACGATGCTAATTCTAATGTGGTTCAAATCAAGGTTACTGTAAACTGCAATCAAGCAGGAATGACAGGTCAAGTTCTTAGAGAAGTTGGAGTATTTGATTCTACTGATTTAGTCATTAGACAGAACTTTGATGGAATCGGGCCATTTTCTTCAAACGATACTTTAGAATTTTTCATACTATTGGAGGTAGAGTGATATGCCAACAGAAGCAAACCCGCACCATTTTTCTAACCACACAAAAGATGACACTACTATTAGTCAAATAGAAGACGAAGTAGATTTTCCACACACAGGACTAATTAAGGCTTTAAGTTTAGGAATGAAGGGAAACTATGTAATTAAAGATTCAGTAACAGGATTTGATATAACCCAAAGTGCTTCATCAAGTAGTGCTGTTGTTGTAGAATCGGGTAAAATATTTAGAGATGGTTTTCTAACAGCCGCAACTGCTCAAACTACATTTGCTCAAAGTGATTTTAATAATACTGTAAACGCACATCATTTGTTGGTTGTTGATTCTACCAACACCGTAAGAATACGAAAATTTGGAACAGGCGGTATTTATGGAGGGGCATCTAATGTCGCAAATAAAATACCTCCATATACAGAAGGAGATACTATAATTGCCATTATTACACATACAAATGATGGATTTAATGATATGAAAGTTCAATATTTAACAACAGGAAAAACAGCGAATAGTCTTAGCATTGGTTATCCTAGTGGTTCAGCCCCTAACCAAGTTTATGACCAAACAATGTCTATTACAGGAGGTAGTGGAAAGACAACACTCTTATCCGAAGAAAATCAAGTAGTGTTAAAACTTAATGGCACTAGTTCTTCTAATAATTTTACAGTCGTAGATAGTGCAGACCAAACACAATTTGCTGTAAAAGGAGATGGAACATTAGAAACAGACCTTACTGCTAGTAGGGCATTAGTAACTGATGCTAATAAAAATATTACAGCAAGTTCGGTGACTTCAACTGAATTAGCATTATTAAGCGGTGCGGCTTTTGGCATCGGCAATAATAACATATTAAGAGCCAATGCAAATGTAGTTGATAATGACTTCTTGAGAGTTGATGGTACACAAATAGAAGGTAGAAGCGCAAGCGAATTAGCGGCAGATATAGGGGCATTGACAGGGACATTCGGCATAGCAAATAATAACATATTACAGGCTAATGCTAACTTAGCCGATAATGATTTCTTGAAAGTAGACGGCACACAAATAGAAGGTAGAACTGCGGCTGAAACACTATCGGATATAGCGGCCATGCCATTAGCAGGTGGAACATTTACAGGAGCAGTTACAGTTGATACGGGTCAAACATTTAGAACTCCTAGATTACCTACTGTGGGTGTAACAGCGAATACCACATTAACGGAAGCAACTCACGCAGGAGCATATTTGCTTTGTGCAGGAAATGTAACTTTACCTGCTACTTCGAGTCAAGGAGAACATTATACAATTCTAAATACAACGACTGGTAATATTACTGTTGCTAGAAATGGTAATGATATTAATAATGCGGCTTCCGATATTACAGTCGCTACACATAATGGTGTGACTTGTATCGCTGTTGGTCAAAACCATTGGATTGCATTAGGAGTTTGATTACTTTGTATAACGCTATTGCAGGTTCTTGTGCTGAACAAGAGGCTAATGCCGGAGGTGGTGGCTCTCCCCCTCCTGCGGGAATAGCACCACCTAATCAAATATATACTGCTATTTCTAATGGTGGAGCAGTTGGATTTACAGTTCATACATTAGGAATTAATTTTGCTGAATTTTTTAGCGGCAATACTCCTACTAATATAGTAACGGCATTTAACGGTAATCAAACGACTAATGCAAGTATGAATATTACAAATTTAACAGACCCTTTGATTCTTAATGGAGAGTTTTTTATTAAACTACAACACACTATGCCCGCTTCTGCTTTCAATAGTTTATTCGGAACAGGTTTTACTACATCAAGCGGCTCAACAACCCATATTGATGAAGTTATCTTTTTGTTCGGTTGGTATTTAGAATCTCCTAACGGAACTGCTACACTAAGTCACGGAAACATAGACATAATGGGGGCTTCTCAAAACATGACAGGTATGGGTCTTTTCGCTAAAACTACCCGTTCCCAAGTGGGGCAAACTTATCCTCTTATAGATTCAACAAGTTTTACCAATGCGAGTGAGGCATTTATTGCTCAATTTTCAGGTAGTGGTGTTACCTCCGACTCTCATCTTGGTTCAAATGGCGTTGTAACTGTTGGAAATACAACAGTGTTTGTTCAAGGCGATACTCATTGTATTTGTTCATTAAGAAATTTTGCAGGTAGAAGCGGAGGAACCCCTAGTGCTACTGCCGGACAAGGTATGACTATTCAATTTAGAATAGCGTCAAGTATTGGCGGAAACCAAGAAAGAACGCATTTTTTTTATGAACTATTATTAACTTAGGTGATTAAATGTTAGGAATAAATATACCCGAAGATGAAACAACTAATTGGAAATTAGAAATGGATAATGGAGAACTTTCATTAATTAAAAAAAGTGTAGGTTCTATTATGAAAGATTCTTATTTAGAACATTATACTCATAAATGGCTTTGGGAGAATGCGACGGGAAATATACTTGTGGCCGGTTTAGGAATAGGTTTTCTAAATAAAGAATTAATTGATAACCACACTTTTAATTCTGTTACTATTATAGAAAACTCACAAGAAGTAATAGACATGGTTTGGCCTTATTGTGCTAAGGATAGTAGATTTACTTTAATCAAAGAAGATATAGAAACTTGGAATATTCCCGCAGGTTCGCATTGGGATATAGGTTGGTTTGATTCTTGGATAGTGGATAATCCCTTATCATACGATGGCTATAAAGCGGCTATGATTCACAAATATGGAAGTTACTGCGACAGTATAGGATTTTGGTATGACATTGATTGAGTATCTAGCGTATTTCTTGATTAGTTTCGCTGTCGGCTATTTAACCGTTAGTGCATTATTTGTTGAAGATAAACCATTGGGCTTTATTATTTTAAATTCAAACGACGAATAACTTTCGCCTATCCAGAAAGTTTTCTATCTTTTTTAGAAAATTTTTCAAAAAATTTTGAAAAAAAAATTTAGAAGGAGAGTAGCCTAAACTACTCTCCCTCTATTTTCGTATTTGCTGACCATATGCCGTTACAAGAACGACACTCCCAAAGTTTCACTTGTTCACTCGAACCTACATAGAATCCTAAGATTCTTTTTGCTAGTGTCTTATCTCCGCAATAAGCACATTTTTGTTTCAAACTCATTTCTTCTCTTCCGTTTGACCCATTAGCCTCTTGATGTAATCATCAACACTTTGTTCTGTTATGTTAGTGCCACCGAATGCGGCAAAGAACAATAGTGTTAAGATTATCAAGAAGATAAATAAGCCGAACCATTCTGCTGTGGACATTACCAATCTACCTCCAAATCTACAAATTCTTCTTTCTCTATTGAGAATGCTTTAACAATCCCATGTTCCTTCCCATACTGCCAAAGGTCATAAACTAATTGGGTGTCTTTCATGCAGTATTCTACTACCTCATCATATTGACCCATCTTCCATAACTTAGGTGCGTCGGCACTATCCATAAGTTTGAAATCATCCATAGTGCATTTTACAAGATTCTTTAATTGGAATCTTTCACCATGTTCTTTTAGTAATATCTTACTAGTGTCAATATAATTTTCTTCATTTAGATATTTATGAATACAATATATATCCATAGAATCTCTAAGTATAGG
>Ga0160423_10001776_pt1 | contig 18014 bp, 19 predicted proteins | sample CRUFie14St8metaG_FD_108191 | JGI IMG/M metagenome (GOLD analysis project Ga0160423, IMG submission 108191) | Marine microbial communities from the Costa Rica Dome - CRUD Field 142mm St8 metaG | ecosystem: Environmental > Aquatic > Marine > Oceanic > Photic zone | place: Costa Rica: the Eastern... | reverse complement strand
TGGCCTCTCGATTTTCGCATCCCTGAAAGTCTGGAAAAGTCTGATTTTTCCGCGCGGGAAAATTCTTCTTTTTTCGGCAAGCCCTATGCGGTCCTCCTCGGAAACAGATTTCACAACAACACGCGTATTCTACTTGACCGGCATTTTGGAGTCGTGCAGGAGAGCGCAAGAAGGGTTTCCTACAGTCCCCTGTCTCGCGCCGGCTTTTTTTTTCGGAACGAGAAGTTAATTTTTTTGGGGATGGTGTTACAACGATCTCCACCTTTGCAGCACTCTCAGCAGCTTTCAATGTGGCGGTGCACCGACGTGGCGGGAACACAACAGCACATAGCGTACGCTACAGAGGAAAAACAAGGGGCAAGAGGTGGCGGGAACGAACGCGCGCGCACCTCAAGGAGAGAGAAAGAGAGTAGAAGGAGCCTTTTAGGTCTTGTTGTTCGGAGCCCACGGGACGGACGCGTCTTTCTTTTTGTTTTTTTTTGGTTTCTCACAGAGCGCGGTTCCCAAAACCGCACGAGGTGGGACGGACGCACGCTCTAAAGCAACAGAGAGTCTCGAGGAGGTCAGAGAGTATGGTGACGAGCACGGGAGCCAAGCGGGCAAGGGGAGGGGCGGCGCAGATGCGCGCGACGTCCCACACGACGAGGCGCGCGGCCAGGAGGCCTGGGCTCGGACTCGCCGCGGGCGGTCCACGCCGCGTCGTCGTGAGGCGCGCGGCGCCCCCCTTGGAGAACGACCAGGAGGTTGCCAGGCAGATTCCCAAGAGCATCCACGACATCGACAACGGCAAGATTCTTGGGTTTGACGCGAACCTGAGCGAGGACCACCCGGGGTTCCACGACGAGGACTACAAGCAGCGCAGGTCCTGGATCGCCAGCCTGGCCAGGGACATCGTTCCCGGCGACCCCATCCCCCGCTTGGAGTACAGGCCGGAGGAGCAGGAGACGTGGGCCAAGGCCCTGGGCGAGCTGGAGAAGCTCTTCCCCACCCACGCCTGCAAGGAGTTTCTCGACGCGGTCGACAGGCTGGACTTCAGGCCCGACGTCGTCCCACAGCTCCAGGACGTGCACGAGGTCTTGCAGGAGACCAGCGGCTTCGCCATCAGGCCGGTGGCCGGACTGCTTCACCCCAGGGACTTCCTCAACGGCTTGGCCTTCAAGACCTTCCACAGCACGCAGTACATGAGGCACTTTTCCCAGCCCATGTACACCCCTGAGCCAGACTTGATCCACGAGATCATCGGCCACATTCCCATGCTGACCAACAAGTATTACGCGGACATGGTGCAGCAGATCGGCCTGGCGTCGCTGTACGCCACCGACAAGGAGATCTGGCACCTGACCAAGGTGTACTGGTACACCGTGGAGTTCGGTGTGGTCATGGAGGAGGAGGAGGTCAAGGCCTTTGGCGCCGGAATCCTGAGCAGCTACGGCGAGCTCGACCACATGAAGACGGGAGACCGGGAGCTAGCGCCGCTGGACCCCTGGGCCAAGCAGCCCAAGATGTCCTACAAGGACGGGTTCCAGAAGAAGTACTTCGTGCTGAGCTCCTTCGAGGAGGGGTCCGAGCTGCTCAGGAGGTACTCCAAGCAGTACATTGACCGTGAGCACCAGGGTTGAGCTGTATGGTTTTGGGGTCGCCGGAGGAGGAGGGAGTATTTATAACCTCAAATGTATACTAAGTTTTTTAGAGATTAATAGTATGATGACATTCTCAGCAAGAGGGGTTCGCGCGGGTTGCCACCTCCACTCCCCCTACTGCCGGTGAGACAAACAAAGGTGGTTGAAGCAGGAGAATCTTTATCTTGTCTGGTTGTTCGTAGTTATAGTTACACAGTCATTCTGCCGGAAGCCCGCAGAGCTTAGAACACGAGGGCGACGGACTTAGCCTTCTCGTTCACCTCCTCGTACTCCTTGACGTACTTCTTCACCTCGCTCTTGTCGGTGTCCTTGCTCTCCTTCCAGGGCTTGGGCAGCAGCAGGATGCAGCTGGTGGGGCGCTTTGTGAGGCCGGCGGCGCCGAGCTCCTGCGGCGCGCAAGGATGGCGGCAGAAGAGAGATGGATGAGAAGGCTCGGGCGTCAGTGCCCCTTCGCTTCGTACGTGTGCGCGTGTGCACGTGTGTGCATGTGTGTGTGGGGGGGGGTGCCGTGAGGACCGATGGGAGGATTCGCCAAGCGTTTTCTTACCTCCTTCGACGGGACGAAGACGTACGGAACCTCGTTGTCCTCGCACAAAACAGGGACGTGTGAGAGGACGTCGATCGGGGAGACGTCTCCCGCGATGATGCACGTTCCCTTCGTCCCTTTCCTGACGGCCTTGACGACCTCCTTGACGCCGCGCTTCAGGGCCTTCACCTTCGCAGCCTTCTTCACGGCCTGTGCGTCAGTTTTGCGAGAAGAAAACGCGATGAATGGGTCAGTCCTGAGTTGGTCTCGGGTTGGGGTTCGAGAGAGTCCGCGCGGGTGGGCGGTCGAGCCCCACTGCCCCTCCCGACCCTCCCGACCCGGAGGCCAAGGCCGAGGGCAACAAGAACCTGCCTGGCGGGCACGCACCTTGAGAATCTTCTTCGAGAGCTTTTCGTCCGCCATTGGCTTGGCGATGGCAGACTCGAGCCTCACGGTACCCATGCTCGCGATTGAATTGTATCCCCTTCCCTCTCTCTCTCTCTCTCTCTCTTCGTCGCTCTCTCTCGCGCGCACGACCGCCGCCCCCACTCACAGCAGCTCTGCCGCTCCCAGAATTCTGCCCGAAAAACCGGAAATTTCGATTTGCTGGGACTTTGGTTTTCGGGCGATGGCAAGACTTCGTCTTGGAATAAGGTGCCTCGGCAGGGAGGGAGCTTGAAGCTCCAGGTGAAGCCCAGGAGGGTAACTGCAACCATGGCGGAGGGTTACAACTGGTTCCTCATCCTTGTCACGATCGTCGTGGGCATCCTGGTCGTTGTTGCGAACCTGCACATCCTTGTGCACTTCCAACACCCAGAGGACAGAAACCAAGCGTGGGTGCCCAAGGTGGTGGTCATCTTCGGCCTCAGCCTGGCTATGATGTCCGTCCTCATGTTCCCGCTGGACGTGGCGAACAGGAGCGCTTGCAGCGACCATGTCGCCCTCAGCGCGTGCGACTTCGCGATGCCAATGAAGGTAAGTGGCTCGGCTCGGCTCGGCTCGGCTCTCTCCCGTCCAACTCGCCGCTCACAACAACCTCCCGCCCCGCCCCGCCCCCACTCCGCTTCAACCCTCCGCTTCTCGCCTTTAGGAGCTTTGGTACACCGTGTACATGATTGGCAGCGTCCTTGTCCTCGTCGTCATCCCCTTCGCCAGCTTCTACTACGAGGCAGACCCCGACTTCTCTGCCACGAAGCGGGTGAAGAGCGCCACGTTCTGGGTCGTGATAACCTCGGTCGTCGCGGGGCTGACGCTCGGGCTGGCGTACGGCCTTGCTGGCTACGTCGAGTACCCGGTCGAGCAGCTCTTCTCCGGAATCGTGCCGCTGGACGCCTCGGGCCCCATCCAGAGGGACTGCATCCCACCCACCGGGTTTTGGCAGACCGCGCCGGCTGGAGCCTGCGACACCACCACCGTCACCCTGGAGGAAAAGATCTGGTCGATTCGGACGAGCTTCCCGGTGTACGTCATCGCACTGTCGTCCCTGTTCGGCTGGTTCCTCTTTTCTGTCTTCGCCGGCGTGGGCATGGTTACCCTGCCGGTGGACCTTCTGCTGAGCTTTGCCAGGCGGCCAAAGGCCACAATCACCAAGACGCAGTACATGCAGCAGGCCAAGCAGCTGGCGATCAGGGCCAAGGAGATCAAGGAGGTCGCCACGGATCTGAGGAGGGAGGAGCAGACCCAGGGCAAGTCGAGATCGTGGAAGAAGAAGCTGAAGAAGGTGAACCTGTCTTTGGTTTCGCTGGAGGAGGGCCATGAGAAGCTGAACCAGGTCTACCCTCAGGGCGAGAACGCGGAGGCCGCGTGGATCATGACCGTGCTCGGCTACTGGCTCAGGCTACTCCTCGGGTTCCTCACCACCTTCACGTCGCTGCTGCTGATCGTCCACGTGGTGCTGTACATGATCCTGGACCCACCTGAGAGCTCCTTCCTGAACGACGTGTTCATCGTCTTGGACAAGGCCTTTCCCCTCTTTGGTACTGCCGCCTTCGCCCTCTTCTGCTTCTACATGATCGCCATCACCGTTAAGGGGTGCTCTAAGTTCGGCCTGAACCTGTTGGTGATCTCCCTGCACCCCATGAAGGTTGGGGGCACCCTGATGAGCTCGTTCTTGTTCAACGTCGCGCTCATCCTGCTCAGCACGCAGGCCGTCATCCAGTTCTGCGCCCAGGCCTTCGCGGTGTACGCCGAGAGTACTGAGGTTCAGGACATCTTCGGAAACGAGGTCGAGCACCTGTGGGGCCTGAGCGTCCTGTACATCGAGAACGTGTTCATCTACGCCTGGCTGGCTGTGGCGGGCCTCACCTCGCTTTTTGTCGCGGTCAAGTGGCCCAACGTGTGATGCGGGAGGGACCGGTGTACCAATAGAGAGAATATGTGTGTATACTTATCGTAGTTTTTTTAAAGGTTGGCCCCTCTCATATTGAAATATCGCCATAGATGTACATACCGGACATGACCAGGTAAATGACCCAAAGGGTGATGAAAAAGATTCCCTTGTAGAGCTTCTGGTTGTAGGTCCCACCGAGCTCCCCGCCCCCGAACTTGGGATGCCTGGAAAGGAAGAAGACTCCGATCGCCAGGGCGGCCTCGATGGAGAACAAGGCCACGCTAAACCCAAGCTTGTCAGACCCCAACACCAGGTACTTCTCCCCCTTGGCATTGTAGTAGAGCGACGCGAGGAGCCAAGGCAGGCCCAGGCCGAGGAAGACATTCACGCTGTTCGACCCGGTGACGTTTCCGATGGCGGCGTCCGCGTTGTCGCACTGCAGGGCCGCCTGCCTCGAGGCGAAGGTGTCCGGCAGCGAGATTCCCAGGGCCACAAATGAGATAGCAGTGATCTCGTCCTTGAGCCCCACCATGCATCCGAAAAGCTCGGCAAAGGCCGCGACGATAGCGGTGATCATCCCGATGAAGAGCAGTGAGACGTAGAAGGCGACCCACCCGCCACAGAGATCCGCAGGCGGAACGACCGCGAAGATGAGCTTCCAGGAAATGGAGATGTAGTGCATGACGGCCTCCATAGCGGACGGGGGCTCCTCCTCCCCATCTTCGTTCAGGTAGGTGGTTCCCGAGGGGACGCAGGCCTCGATGAACTGGTTCTTCCATTGCTTAACCCACTCCTTTTCCTCCTTGTGCCTGGACAGCAGGTCCTTCTTCTCCTTCATTAGCCGAGACAGCCGCCTTGCAATCTCGTCAATCCTCTCGTCAGGCTTGACCTTCACGACGGCGTGGGTCCTCTTGCTGATGGTGGCGCCCCCTTGGGCGTCCGATAGCTTCACCCTGAACTGCTTCACGTCGTACAGCTGCTCCTCATTGAGCAAGTTGATGGAGATGGGCTTCCTGATCTCGTACTGGTCAAAGTGCAGCACACCCTCCGCCGCCTGGAACTCCTTGCCCTCCAACGCGGTGTCCGCCACGGTCTCGTACTTGACGCTCACCATTCCCGTGGATCCCCTCTTCCTCAGGACGTCCAGCTCAACCACGTCCGCGGTCTCTGTCACCGTGTACGTGGACTGTTTGAACGCAAAGATGCCTGGCATGTCGTCATCGATGATGGTGACTTCTACGCGTTCCTGCAGAACCTTCGCGCTCTCTGGCGACGGGGCCTTCAGGCACACGAAGAAGGACTCGTCGGCCTCCGGGAGGTCGTCGTCAACGATAGGGACCTCGATCTCGGCGATCTCCTGGCCGGCCCCAAACTTGAGGATGCCGTCCACAGCCAGGTAGTCCGCAGGGGACTCTGCCGAGCCGTCCTCGGTGTAGTACTCCACGTGGCACGTCTCGGAGAGGGGTCCACCCCTCCTGACCACGACCTTGACAGACCCCTCCGACTCCTTGACCGCGTAAGTCGACGAGTTGAAGTAGAACACCGGGTTCTCGTACTTCGTCTTCATGAATTGGGACACCCTCTTAGTACCCTTCTTGGGACCCAGGGCGGTCTTTCCCGGCCCGTCCTCGGGCAGCGTCGGCAGCACCTGGTTTCCCTTGACGGAGTCCATGGCTTGAAACCTCTGCGCGAGGTGCCTCTGTCCGGTGAGACCCCTCACAGCGTTCATCCTGAACTTGAGCTTGTTCCAGCTCTTGCCCACCTCAGGGGCTGCTTCGGCCCTGTAGATCTTGTTCGAGGCCGTCTCCGCGTCGACCTTCTCGTCCCCGGCCATCTTGAGAAGAGCGGCAATCCTGCTCCTGTCGGCGGACATGGTCACCCCACCCGCAGTCTCCATGGAGATGGCAATCACGCTGGCGTTGGACCTCCTCTTCGCCTTGCTTCCCTTGCCCGAACCGAGGGATTCTTCGATGTCCGACAGCTTCAAATCCTTCCCCCCCTTGAGCTTATCCTCAGTTCCCTTCGACTCGCCCTCTTCCTCAAGCCTCTCGGCCTCCCTCTTGGCTGCCGCCTTCCTGCTGTCGTACTTGGAGCACTCGTAGGCCAAGAAGACCATGAGCGGGAAGTACAAGAAGGTGATGACCGACTCGATGATCGTGATCTCGTCGGGGGTTCACACCGCATAAACGATGTACAGCCAGATGTAAGCAAAGATGGAAAAGAAGGAGGTGCACTTGAAGACAGTGAGCTCCTCGATCGATCGGGTCTCCCCCGTGGGGATCGCCATGACGCACACCGAGGAGATCGCCAGGAGGTTGAAGGCGGCAGATCCCACGATGGTGGAGGGTCCCAGCTTCCCCGGCTCCTGGTCCAAGCTCAGGATGGTCTCGATGAGCGCAAGCATAATCTCCGGCGCGCTGGACCCGAGGGCCATGAGCGTCAGGTTCGCGATCGTGGGGTTCCAGTACTTCACGCTGAACTGGATGATGTCCCCGTTTGCCGTCTTCCTGGACACGATCTTCTCCTTCTCCGTAATCACGTCAATGGACTCCATGAAGATGTCGCTAATGATGGCGACCCCGAAGAAGCAGTAGATGAGCACGAAGAAGAAGACGAGGGCCAGGAGCTCGTCCGGCAGAAGCAGAAAGCCGGGGAGCATGATCCAGGACTCGTAGCACTCCATGTACTTGTCGTACACGACATAACCCTTGTTGTAGTAGGACTCATAGCAACTGACGTTCACCGAGGGGGAGCACGAAGGGATGACCGACTGGATAGGATTCGAGTAGGACGGCTCCATGGTGACAACCGCAGTCTAGTGCGCTATTGGGCCGCCTCCTCGTGAAACGGGCGACGCCGGCGTCCTAGAGGGCGCTTGGTCGATTCTGACTAGAATCCACAGTCCTCGAGCGCGGGCTCGGCAAAGGCAGGTTCCACCCCTTGAGAGTCAGTTACGCGGCGAAGGCAACCATGTGTTTCTCTCTTCAGAGGCGCGGGGCGTCGGTGTCCCTGTTCGTGGTGGTGCCCTAGGCCCCCCGAGTATTGTCACGCCTTTGAGTGCCTTGACCCCCCAATTCTAAGAAAGGCCCCGACCAAGGCGGCAGCTTTGCGAAGAATGGGCCGCTTCCCTTGTTCTCCCGCGCCCGAGGCTGCCCTGAAAAAACACTGAAATACTTTCACGAAACCCTGAAAGAGAACAATTACAAAGAACAAGGGGAACTTCCCCAGCACCAGGCCGATCATCACTCCGAGGGCTCCGATGGCAAATTAGAAAGAATGGAATTCTGCTGTCTTCAGAGAGCTAAAAACGCGTGTAAGGAAAACGTGCAAGACCCGCCCAGACGCTTTTTTTTTCACTGCTCTCTGTGTACGATTTTTACTCGATTTTGTCCTCAATTCCTCACCAAGGAAACACAACACCAGCACGAGATCCGTACGCTTTTCTTATTTTTTTTTTCTGTGCGGTCTTTGGCGCCCACCCAATCGTACACCGCGTAGAAACGACGTCTTGGCCGCACCCAAGGTCGTGTGTCTTGTGTCCCAAGGTGCCAGCTCCCCTTCCGGTCAATTCAGACAAAAGTGTTTTGGATTTTCCCAAATGGAAATGTTGAATCGAGCTCGCTCCTGAGATATTACTCGTCGTGTTGGTCGAGCTGGGATAGGGAGAAGCACTTTTTGGCGGTGGATAACGCGATCGCGCCGCGGCGACGAGAGGAGAGTCAGTGCGATGATGAAGGGAACGAACATGGTGACCGGTGCGCGTCGCGCCCCGACATCCATCCTGCTGAGGGGAGGCGACTGCAGGACGGCGTGGCTCCGCGCGAGCCAGGGAGCCAGGGGACCCCGACCACGCCGCGCGATCGAAACCCCACAGCCCGCCCCCGTGAGTCCTGATGACGCTGAGCGCGTAGTGGATGAGCTGAAACAGATGAAACAAGAGAAGCTGGAGAGGGCCGGGAAGTACAGGTCGAAGGTGGCCGGGACGGAGACCCCGGAGTGGAACTTCGCCCGCGTCGTGAGCAACACGGAAGTCTTTCCAAAGATGCGCGAGCTGGTGCTCGAGGTGGAAACAAGCAGGGAGCTCGTGTCCCTGCGCAACTCGTACTGCGCGGTCGGCAAGCGCTGTCAGGCCAAGGTCAGGGGCGGGGAGCCCGTCGAGCTCGTCCCGTCTTGCGCCCCCTTCCCGGCGGAGGAACAGCACGACGCCCTCCTGAAGCTCCGAGGGGACCTGCGCGCCGGTCAGACCAAGCTCCCGGAGGAGCCCGTCCGAGTTTCGGCGCTGCTCAGCGTCCTGGTGTCGCCCGAGGACGGCGAGATCTTCGACCTGCGGCCGGAGGACGAGTCCGTGGACGCCGAGGACCTCCAGGTGGAGGTGGGCGCGTTCTTGGGCCTCGGGATGGACCTCAGGGGGCCCCTGCAGAGCGTGTACAACTACCCTACGGTGCTGCTGTGCGCCGAGGGAAAGGGGATCGGGACCGCCAAGGCCATGATCGAGGCCTCGATGGGCAGGGGTGGCCTGGACTTGACGTACAGGGATGACGTCAGGCTGTACTACAAGGTGCCGAACGAGGACAGCGTTTGCTACTCTCACCTCTTCGAAACTTGGGAGGAGGAGTTTGGAGTCAAGACTGTGGTCCACACCTCGACCTTCCTGGACGCCTTCGACGACGACGACACCCTGGAGTACGAGCCGGAGCAGACGGCCGTAGTGTCGCTGGGCGGCGAGGAGGCCGACGAGATGGCCGCGGAGCTCTGCGAGGAGGCGGAGATCAAGATGCTCGTGAGGTCCTCCGGGGAACAGCGAGAGATGCACTACGCGGACACCGGCAGGGTCGTGTGATGGCGTCACCGTCCATTTTTCTTGTGACGCGGAGACGGGAGAGGGGCAGAGAGGAGAGTTCCCCCCATCCCTGAAAAGAAAGAATGGTCTCCCACTTTTACACCTGTTTCACCTGGACTTCTTTCTCTTAGCGTCGTGCCTGCTGAGGTGCACGAACTTGTCGCTCTCCTTCTTCTTCTTCCTAGTCTTGTAGCCCTTGGTCGGCTTGCCCCACGGCGTGGAGCTCGGCCTTCCCCCGGAGGACTTGCCCTCTCCTCCACCGTGCGGGTGATCCACCGGGTTCATGGCCACACCCCTCACCACGGGCCTCCTGCCCCTCCACCTGCTCGCCCCGGCCTTGCCGAGCTTCCGGTTGTGGTGGTCCTTGTTCCCCACGGCACCGATGCTCGCCATGCACTCGCCGAGAACGTACCTCTGCTCCCCGCTCGGCAGCCTGACGATGCAGAATCCGTCCTCCGCCTCCCTCCTCATTAGAGTCGCGGTGACCCCCGCGGACCTCACCAGCTGGCCGCCCTTGCCGGGTCTGAGCTCAATGTTGTGGATCTCCACGCCCACGGGAATGTCTCGAAGCTTGAACGCGTTCCCTGGCGAGACTGGGGCGTCCTTGCCGTTGCTAATCACGCGGTCTCCCGGCTTGAGTCCCTCAGGCGCGAGGATGTACGCGTGCCGCTTCCTGACGTAGAGGTTGGAGGAGATCGCGGAGGATACCTCCCCCGAGGAGTCGTACTCCACCAGAGCAATGTCGGCGGAGCGGTTCGGGTCGTACTCGAGGCGCTTCACCACCCCCTCGACCCCGTACAGGGTCCTGTGCACGTCAACAAGCCTAAGCCGGCGCTTGTGCCCGCCACCCCTGTGGAAGGCGGTGATCCTACCCGTGTTGTTGCGTCCTAAGCGAGGTCGACGTCGATGGGAGAAGAAGAACATGATGAATGACAAGAGCGCAATGGCGTCAGTCCCACGGAGGCCTAGGCGGGCGAAGCTGGAAAACAGGGTTTGTTTTTCGTGTGTTTGGAGTTTCGTTTCGTTTCGAATCGAGTCCTGTCCTCACCTCCGGTGGAGCGCTTTCCCTTCGTGAGCGCCCGAAACGGCTTGCCCTTCCAAAGGTGGTCCCGGCGGACCGTAACCTTGTGCCTCTGCCCTGGCGTCGTTGGGTTGTAGAACTTCATCGCAAAGCCTCTCGTCTGCTGTACAGGCACACCACAGGTGGCGGCTCTGGTTTCAAAGATCCTCGGGCAGAGGGTCGCCGCGGCTTGGAGCGGCGAGGACGCCTCCATGGCAGGCGGTCCCACCGGCGCGCCGAGCGCCCGCCCGCCCAAGGCCCTCACCAAGGCCCGCGACAAGAAACACATCGATCGCTCCGCCCCCCAACACAAACTGCCCCCCCCTCCTGGTGGGCTCCTGCCAGGCTTCCAAAACATTGTCGGCATTTCCATTTCGTGAGAGACGTTCTTTTCTCAAGGCCTCCGAAATCGATTTTTGACGGTCCATTTAAAAAAGAACGTCTCTCACGAAATATCGTCCATTTTTTGGAAGCCCTGCAGAACTTGATTTCGATCGCGATCGCGATCCAGGCGAGTGGAGCCGGTGCGAGAGTTGTAGAAGCGGGAGGGTGCAGTTTGGGCATGAGTTCTGTGTGCGTGAGGCCTCCCTTTGTGACTTGTGCGATCTGCAAGCAGAAGGTGAACCGGGCGGACTTCACCTCGAAGCACTTGCCGGCTTGCAGAGACAGGCGCCAAAAACAAAAAAACTTCACCAGCGGAGGTGTCCAGTTGGGGAAAAGTCTGCAGAAGTCTGGGGGCAGCCCAAACGCTGAGAAGGGGGGCTGAGGGGGGGGGGGGGTGGGTGTTGACGACGATGAAGATGAAGCCGTCGCGGGGGGGGGGGAAGCGACGAGGTACGGGTCAGCGCGGCAGAGTGGGTGGTGGGGGAGGAGATAGGTCCCGCAAGTCGTACGCCCACCACCAGGCGGGCGGCATCGTTTCGGAGCTTCTGAGGGCCAAGGAGAAGCGCAGGGGCGGCGCCTCGATCAAGTCTCTGGTGTACGCGAACGACATCCAGAGCAAGAAGCAGGTCTACGCCCTGTGCTGTGAGACTCTTCGCCACCTGGAGCTCATCAAGGAGGTTTTAAGGCGCGCCAAGTTCTCGCTGGGACCCCACAAGTCAGAAGAAACCGCCGACGGCGACGAGGGAAGTTTCGTGGACACGGGCGCGGCCTCCACCCGCAAGGCCTGCGTGGTGTACGTCTGGGTCTACGAGCTCCTCTTCGGCCGGTGGGACGGGATCCAGGAGGGCAGGAGGTTCGCCCCCGTGGCGAGCAAGGAGAGCTCGTTGAGGGAGGCGCACAAGGTGGTGATGGCGGATACCTCGTCCGGAAAGTCTCCGGCCCCGCTCACCCCGACCCAGCAGAAGGTCTTCCCGAGGTACGTTAGGGTGAACACGCTCAAGATCCAAGTGGACGAGGCCCTGAGGCAGCTCGTTGAAGAGTATGGCGAGGAGAGCGTGAAGAAAAACCCGTACCTGGATGATGTCATCGAGCTTCCCCCGAACGTGACGGACTTCTACGGCCACAGGCTCGTCAGGGGCGGGTCTCTGGTCCAGCAGGGTCTGTCGAGCTGCATGCCTGTCCACGCCCTGGAACCACTCGGAGGCGACTGGACCCTTATCGACGCCTGCAGGTGAGTGCACTTTAAAGCAAAAATTGTGTTGGTCGAGAGAGAGGCGAACGTACGAATGCAGACCATCTTGGTGGGACAGGACTGACGGCCTCGCCTGCTTGTGAATCATCCCTCCTATCTCTGTCGCTTATCCCCCCAGCGCCCCTGGAAACAAGACGACCCAGCTGGCCGCCCACCTGGCCTCAGCGGGGGAAGCGGGCGGCTGCCGGGGCAAGATCTTCGCCTTCGACCTGGACCCGATTCGGTTCGAAAGGCTGAGGAAGAACGTGAGGCACTGCGGCGCGGGCAGGATCGTGACCCCAGAGCTCCGCGATTTTTTGGGAGTGGACCCGTCCAAGGAGGAGAGGTTCAGGGAGGTGCGCGGGATCCTCCTGGACCCCTCTTGTTCCGGAAGCGGCACCGTGCACTCGCGCGGGGACTACCTCATTGCGGGAGGGTCCAAGTACCAGGAGAGGACGGAGCAAGACAAGCGAAGGGTGGACACGCTAGCTTCCTTCCAAGAGAAGTGTCTGAGGCACGCGTTGAGCTTTCCAAAGGTGGAGCGTGTGGTGTACTCGACCTGCTCGATCCACGTCAGGGAGAACGAGCAGGTGGTGGCGTCCGTGCTCGCTGAGGCGGAGAGGCTAGGTTTCGAGCTCGAGAGGGCCCTGCCGCAGTGGCCAAGGAGGGGTTTTCCACTCTTCGAGGGGTGCGACAACCTCGTTAGGGTGAACCCAAACAAGGACAAGACGGACGGGTTCTTCCTCGCGTTGTTCGTCAGGGCACCGCGGTGAGCCTTGCTGCGACGTTGTAATCCACTGCATCGCCCTTTCCTACCTTGTGTTGCCCATGGCAACCTGCCCCTCAGAGGTGCATCATCAATCATGCGTCATCATCTTGGGAAGCTTGTTGGCATTTTTGACAGACAGATTGGGGAGCGGGTGTGCGCGCCATCGAGGTGGGGTGGCGACGGGGTCGACAGCGAAGGCATGAGCATCGCCAAGGGAAGGATCACCCAGGAGCGGAAGCGATGGCGGAAGGACCACCCACCGGTAAGGAAGCGAGCATCCTCCTGGCCGGCCCGGGCCGAGGAGAGCGGCTCTGCTTGTCGACGGACGCCCTGCGCAACCCGAGGAGACTGACTGCAAAGGCTCCTCCTCTTTCTCTCGCGCTCGAAACGGGACGACGCTCGCGCGGCGCAGGGTTTCTTCGCCAGGCCAGAGACCAAGGAGGATGGGTCCACGAACATGTTCCGCTGGAAGTGCCACATACCAGGCAGGAAGGACACGATATGGGAGGGAGGTTACTATCCGATCTCCATAGACTTCCCTGAAGAGTACCCGCAGAGGCCTCCGAAGGTGCGCGAGGCATCCGCTTCCCCTCCCGGTCGAATCAGTCTGGCGCCGTCACTGACGACAATCGCCTTTTTGTCGCCCCCGCCCCTCCCGCGGCAACCACAAACAGTGCAAGTTCAGCGAGGGATTCTACCACCCTAACGTGTACCCATCGGGCACCGTGTGCCTCAGCATTCTGAACGAGGTGAGACCCCCCCCGACGCCGTCCGCGCCTCCCCACGGCGACTCTTGGTCGCTGACCCTCGCCTCGCCTCGCCTCGCCCCTCCCGCTCCAAGGACGAGGGCTGGGTACCCTCCATCACAGTCAAGCAGATTCTAATGGGCATCCAGGACCTCCTGACGGACCCGAACCCCAATAGTCCGGCCCAGACGGACGCCTACCTGGACTACACGAAGAATCGCGACAAGTACGAGCTGAGGGTGAAGAAGCAGGTGGAGAAGTTTCCTCCAAAGTTCTGATTTGAAAAAAAAAAAAAGTTTTCTTCTTCTTGTTGCTGTTGTTGTTGTTGTTGACTCACTCCTAACGCCTGAGTTGAGTCGTCCTCTCGCGGCCCTTCTCAGTTCTCGGTTGGTGGCTCCGGTTTCTTGTCGACCTGGACCCTGTCGATCTTCTCGTCACCCGTGAGAAGGTCGTACTCCACGCTGGACATCTTCTGCTCCAGGGCCCTCCCCCTGAGCGTCGCGCGGTATCGGATGATGTCGTCCTGGGGTTGGGGAGGCGAGGCCACGTCAGACGTCGGGAGAGCTGCGGGAGAATCATGCTGGTCGGCTCCGTGCCGGACTCACCTCGTACTTCAGGAGCTGCCCCCCGTGCGTGTTGGCATACTTCAGGGTGATGACGTTGTAGTTGACGCTGCTCGAGTTCCTCTTGGCCGCGATGCTGTCCTGCAGCGCGGCCTGCTTGGCCTCGTTCTCGTGGTACTCCCGCTCCATCTTGTTCCAGCGGTTCACCTCCCGCTCCGAGAACTCGGAACGCTTCTTCGCGTACCGCTCGTCGTCCTTGTACTTCTTCTCCAAACGCCTGCCATACTCCTCCGCGGCAAAGTCGCGGTAGAAGCGCTCGGTATCGTCCTGGTAAGCAAGGGAGTTCGTAGGCGGGCACAAGATGTTGCTGTCTGGATTCCCGTTGTACTTGTAGTAGCAGCCCTTTCGTTCCTGGAGAAGAAGAAGAAAACGCGGCGTTTGGGACGCGGGGTCAAGCAAACAAGAGACGCGGCGAGGGGACGGTCAGTCAAAGGCTTTTACTGAAAGGAGCGAGCGCGTTCCCTCGGCTCTCGGCTCGGGGTTCCACCGATCTGGGAGTTCAACCCACCTCTAGCCTGCCCTTCTCGAGCTTGTCCTTGTCCCTCAAAGCCTCCCTCTCCTCCCTCGTTTTTGGAACGTGGTTGATGAAGGACGTCTCCTCTTTGTACGACCGCTCAAAGGCGGCGTCTTGGGGAATGTTCTCGGCCATCTTCGGCGCCACACAAATCAAGTCGATTCTCGTTTCTCGTCGAAATCCTACGCCAACGACAGGCACCGCCCCGCTCGTAAGGTCGTCGGTCGCGCAACGAGGACCCTCTCCCCCACCTACAGAACCCCGTTTCTTTCTGTCCTCCTCGATGTTCAACAAGAATCAACAAGCGAAAAGCGGGGGGGCCCTCCCAACGGAAAAATAGAAGAATGAGAAAACTCGCATTTTTTTGAGGGAAAGAGGGAGAAGACATCACACCTCAATGGGAATTGGAGTAACGGGCGCTGACCTTGGAGGGCGGGACGAGCACTCGTTCGGCCGCGGGAGGGGACAGAACGAGGATGCGGGGCGGGGGGGGATTGGAGGCAAGCGCGACGTGGACTCGGAGGGCCCCTCGCTGGAAGAGGAAGGAGGTGGCTCACGCGAGTGTGACAAAGACAGTTATGTTCCTCACCATGGGATGGCCTCGTGCTTGTAGTCAAACCATTTTCCGTTCAGCTCCGGCTGGTCTTCAAGAACGGAAATCATTCCCTTGACGGACGTCACATCATCGATCAGCCCTCTTCCGCTCGTCATGTCCTGTCTCGCAGCGCGAAGTAGACAGGGAGGGAAAGCAAGAGACACGGGGCGTCAGAGGCGAGGAAGGAAAGAGGATGGTCTGGGGGTGGGGGAAGTTGCACCCACCGTCATCACCCAGCCCGGGTGGAGCAGGATGGTGTCGATTCCCAGGTCCTTGAGGTCGATGGAGAGGGATTTGGTGACGATGTTCAGGGCACACTTGCTGGCGCGGTAGGCGTAAGAGCCACCCGACCCGTTGTCGTCGATGCTGCCCATCTTGGACGTGACGTTCGCAACAATGGTGGCGCCCGCGCCCTCGGCGCTTTGAGGAGCGCCGAGCTTGCCCGACGAGAGGAGCGCCTGGCAAACGAGCAAGGGGCCCACGGTGTTGGTCCTGAAGGTGTCCATCATGACGTCGGAGTTGGTATCCTCAAGGGAGCGAAAAGAACCCGCGACGCCTGCGACGGGAGAGGAAAGGGGCGCGTCGTCGTCAGGGGGTGTTGGGGGCGGGACGTGTGGCGGCCGGAACGCCGGGGGACCCACCTGCGTTGTTTATGAGCACGTCGACGCGGTCCCAAGGAACCTGGCTGGGCAGCTTCTCGATCGAGGCAGGGTCGGAGACGTCGAGGCTTGCGATGGTCAGCCTCCCGGCGTGCTCCTGCGCCAGCCGCTGCTGCTCCGCGGCCTTCTCCAAATTCCTCGCGGTGGCCACCACGGAGTTCCCCTTGCTCAGAAACTGCTTCACGAACTGCCAAGGTGGCAAGGATAGACCAGGAGGACGAGGAGGGTAGAGCGCGTCAGGTCCGGCTGGAGAAACGAGGGCGGGAGCGGCCTCCTTCGACAGAGAGAAGGAGGGATCGATGGTGATGGTGGGTTGTTGCCTTACCTGGAGACCAAGCCCCCTGTTCGATCCGGTGACAACCACATTCTTCCCCGTGATCACGCGATGCGCCATGTTTGATGGGCGATCTTTGTATTATCTGGCCGGCTTCCCCCTCAGCAGGTGAAACGAATACGGATCCCGCTGGTGACGGATGGGCTCGCGCGAGCCACCTCGAGCATCAGATGAAGGTCGGTCGAGGAAGTGAGTCGGGCATCCACGGGACGACGACCTGTCCAACTACTGGGTGTTTTTTGTTTTTACACTTGTACTTTATTCTAAAACTAATGCTGCTCTCCTCGCAAGCGTCCCGCCGCTCAAACCAAGCTGAGCTCCTCGGTGTTCTCCCTGGCACCGCTCTTGAGGTTGTTGTAGAACTCGTGGGTCTCGTCGATGACCTTGAGGGCGAAGTCCCTGTCCAGGCACTTGTTGTTGTAACCGAACTTGTTCTGGGGCTTGCCGTCAGGCATCTTGTAGTCCCTGAACCAAATGAGGATCTTCTCCAGCTCCCCTGGGAACTCCCTCTCGATATCCTCCACGTTGTTCACCTTATCGGCCTTAGGGTCATCGACGTTGATGGTGATCACCTTCCAGTCCAGCTCACCGTCGTCAATCATGGCGTACACGCCAAGGACCTTGACCTTGTACACGCCTCCCATCTGCAGCTGGGTGGAGCCGATCTCGACGACGTCAACAGGATCGTTGTCGCCCGCGACCTCGCAGTCCTTGTCGATGTGGCCCGGGTCCTCCCAGGTCTGTGGGAACAGGCCGTAGTTCCAGTTGATGTTGTACGGGTAGAACCTCAGGTTGCCCTTCTTGATGTCCTGCTTGATAGGGGTGGAGGCCTCGTCGGTGGCCACCTCCATCTTGGCGCTGGTCTCCTTGGGGATCTCGCACACGAAGTTGAAGGTACCATCGCCGCACTTGAGCGGGATGTCGTGCCAAGGGGACACCGTCTTGCTGGCATCGTCCTTGAAAAAAATCCTGAAGTCCGTAGAGTCGGCGTCGCCGCTGGCCTCGGCCTTGAAGGAGGAGAAGAGCCTCCACGACCCAGACTGCTTCTTGTCGAACACAGTCCCGTGCGTCCTGAAGTGCAGGTGGGAGTAACCCCTCACGTACAGTGAGTCCAGGGGGTTGGAGCTGCGCGCGACGAGAACGCTCGACCGCTCGCTCCTCGCACCGTAGCCCCTGCCGTACCTGTTCATGGTCGTGCTAGCTCTGAACGTCGTCCGGGCGAACCTTCCCTTGCTCGAGGAAAACAGAACCTTCGCGGCCATGGCGACGATCGATTCTACTCACGTAGGATCTCGGGGTGGTCTCTACTGTATTCAATTGTTGTTCTCGAAACAGGCAACGCTTTTTTCACGCACCACGACAAAGGCTCCTCAGCACCGTTGTGTTCGTGTTTTTTCACTGGCGTCCGTCCACCTCCGACCACCACAGCATTGGTTGGCGGCCGTCGCACCAAAGGAAATCTACACGCGAATCTAGGGAGATCTCCAAACCAAACGAGAGGTCCACAGGATGGCGAAGAAAAGGAAGATCTCGAATACCAACACATGCATGCGAAAGGGCGCGAGTTTAGAGCACCGATTCGTAATTCTTCCGCTCATTCTTCCAAACATGAAACTTGATGTTCTCGTCGGGGGGGGGGGGGGGGCCCCCCCCGGAAAAAGGGGCGAAAAGAAAAAAAAATTTCCCGGCCCCCCCCGGGAAAGGGGGAAAGGGGTTTGCCCCCCCCCCCCGGGGCCGGGGAGGAAGAAAGGCCCAAAAAAAAAG
>Ga0160423_10001775_pt1 | contig 18032 bp, 15 predicted proteins | sample CRUFie14St8metaG_FD_108191 | JGI IMG/M metagenome (GOLD analysis project Ga0160423, IMG submission 108191) | Marine microbial communities from the Costa Rica Dome - CRUD Field 142mm St8 metaG | ecosystem: Environmental > Aquatic > Marine > Oceanic > Photic zone | place: Costa Rica: the Eastern... | reverse complement strand
AGCTGTTAATCAAATGGACAATTCTAATCCCGGTTTTGGTGGATTCATGAATATGATGAATGAATCTGGAAATAGTGGTCCAAAAGCTCGACCTCCATCACCAGTAGAAACAAAACGATTTAATATTGGTAGAGATGAGCCTTCTTCTAATTCAAAAGCAAAGGTCTCAAGTTCAATGTCTAGTGGAGGAATCAGTTTAGAAGAAAATGTCACTAATCCATCTGCACCACCAAAGTCTAGCAGAACTAGACCTGATATGAAAGGACCCAGCGATATAAATGATTTACTTTCTAACTTGAAATCAACATCTAATAATAAAACTGCATCCGGTTTAACGATTGATGATAGTAGCACAGTAAGTATTAGTGAATTAAAAGAAATGCAGAATGATATGAATAAAATGCCAAGTAAAAGTAAGCGACGAGGAAAAAGCGATAAAAATACAATCAGCTTAGATATTTAAAGATATTTTTTTATATTAATTGAAATTAATGGAGAGTGTTTACTTATTCGGCTTTGATAATGATATACAAAGTTATCATACAAATCAAGAAATTAAGGAAAAAGAAAAAATAGTATTAAATTACGCAAAAAATAATAACAAAGAAATAAAACTAAACCATGTAAGTAATGTTTTTAATTTTGTTGATAAAATAAAAAATTTATATAACTTCCGTTTTTTTCTAAAATTACTGATAAAATTCAAAGAGAATGAAGAAAGTTTCATTATGATTAATGATTTAAATTAAATTAATTGAATTATTTATTATAAAATATTTTATTGTAGTATAATAAATATGTCAAATTATCTCTTCATCGATGGAAGCTATTTCTGTTTTTACAGATTTCATGCTTTACTTACATGGTGGAAAAATGCACATCGAGATGAACCTCTTGAAGACCCTTTCGCTAATGTCCTCTTTGTTGAAAAATTCAAAAAGGTTTTTAATGAAAAAATAACTGAGATTGTTAAAAAACTTAAATTAAAAAATCCAACAATTATTATAGGTAAAGATTGTCACCGAAAAAATATATGGAGAATGGATACATTTTCCCAATACAAAGAAAATAGGTGCAATGATGAAACTTTTCTGGGAGGACCATTCTTTAAACTAGCATACAAGGAATTATATCCAAATAATAAAAATATTAAAACTATTATTGGTCATGATAGACTAGAAGCAGATGATTGTATAGCAATTGCTACAAAACATGTATTAGAAAAAGATAAAGATGCTCACGTATATATCATAACAAGTGATATGGATTATTTACAATTGTTAAATGAACGAACCCATATCTACAACTTAAAATATAAAATGTTAACAGAATCAAAAAATGCATTTGAATGCGCAGAAAAAAACTTGTTCTGTAAGATTGTTACAGGTGATAAATCTGATAATATACCTGGTATTTTTAGAAAATGTGGCATTAAAACTGCTGAGAAACTATTTTCAGACCAAGATGAATTTATTAAAAAGTTAAATCAAGAATCATGTAATGAAGAATATCAAAGAAATAAACTATTAGTTGACTTTAATCTTATTCCTTTAGAATACGTTAATCAACTTAAATTGACATTTAAATTTTAATTATGCAAAATCATAATCAGCAAAATCATACCGATTAATATTATTAATTATTTATAATTGAAATTAATAATATTATTTTTTTATAAACACATCATGGGATTTCTATCAAAATACGCAATTGGAATTCAAATTGGTAAAGGATTCTCTGGAACCGTATTTGAATGCTTTTGTAGAAAAACTGGAAAAAAATACGCATGCAAAATTATTTCAGGTATGAAAGAAATCGAAAGAAATTGTCACGAAATTGACGTGATGAAAACATTATCACATAAAAATATCAACAATATCAAAGAAATATTTTATGAAAGAGAAACAAAAAATCCTAGAAACTACATTATTACTGATTTTGCCGATAAAGACCTATTTGATTATACAAAACAACACAAAACAACTGAAAATTCAGCAAAGCATTTCACAAAACAAATATTACAAGTTGTTAACTATCTACACATTAATAACATCTGTCATTGTGATTTAAAACATGAAAACTTTCTTTGTTTTAATGTTTCTAACGAAGATTATTTTGAAAATGTATCATTAAAATTAATAGATTTTGAATTTAGTAAATACACACACAATAATATTGGCAAACGAAAAAGACTCATTGGTAGAAGTGGAACTATATCATTTATGGCACCGGAAATGTTAAAGAAAAAAACATATACAGAACTTGTCGATATGTGGAGTGTAGGTGTTATTACATACAGTATGTTATATCATACTTATCCAATTGTATATCAACGTATTGAAATACCAGAAAGTTTTAATGTTAATTATTTTAATAATCCAAATATTAGTGACAATGCTGTAGATTTTGTTAAAAACTTGTTAGTAGAAGAACCTAAAAATAGAATGACATCTCATGAAGCATTAAATCATGAATGGTTACAGATTTGAATTTGAAATTGAATTCGTATTTGGATTTTTATATTTTATTACTACACATGATTCCATTCCTTTTTTAATTGCTCTCTTTTGCTTTGCATAAGTTTGATTATCCCTCTTATAGTATCCGCTTTTAGATATCGTATATAACGGATTATCTATTTTTAATTTTTTATGGAATGCATCTCCATATGATTCTACTACTATATTATTATTTATTACCAAGTGGTCTGTCAACCAATTTGGCAACTCTATATGGTAATATGTAATTCTTTCATTTATATTATGTCTTTCTAATTTTTTACCATGAATATATGGTATGAACCATTCATTTGTATCTTTTATTAATATTCCATGCGATGGACTAATTTCAAATTGCTTTTTAGGATAATTATTACCAAAGAAGTTCTTTGGTATGATATACGGACTATTACCACTTGTTGTTTTAATTTTCGATTTTGTAATTTTTGTTATAGGAACATGTCTGCCATCACTTGTTATTACAATATCATATTTCTTTAATGCTGTAATATTTACAAAACCTGATGGTGTTTTAATAGTAGAGTCTTTTAATAGACAAGGAATATTTATTGGCTCTACATAAGTTCCTATGAAAAATTCACCTGCTGGTAAGCCATCTGGCATCCAATAATTATTACCATCAAATGTATATTTTGTTGAGCTAGATGAAGGTGAACTTGCATTTGCATATACCTCTGCGCGATACAATGGATAGTGATTATTTTTATATAATCTATCATCAAACCATTGTGTGTAATAAAAATCTGGATTACCTGCAAATATTAACCCATTTGGCATATAAAAATACAAACCATTAATTTCTACTTGTCTTGCGGTTCCATCACCACTGTTAACATCATATTTTCCAGGACCAGCAACATGTGCTTTTGCAGAATCTTCTGTTCTATACAATGGATAATAACCTTCGAAAAAGAATGCATCATAATAATTACCATGAAAGTATGTGCTATTTTCTATTAATCCATCTGGCATATAATATGTTCTTCCATTGAATACATGTGTATGATATGTATTTACAGGTGATTTAATAACTGCAATTTCAGTATTATAATATAAGGGATAGTATCCATTTATATCAACTGGGTCATCATAATTTCCTAAGAAATATGTTTCATTTAATACTAATCCATCGGGCATGAAATAATCAATACCATTCAATGTGTGTGTTGTCAAAGTATTAAGTGTCGAAATATTATATGCATACATTGGACTGTGATACAATGGATAATAACCATTAACTTTGAATGGTGTAAATGGAACTAATGTCATAAATGTAAATATGGGTGGCATTTGATTTAATAAGGACTTGTTATTTGGAATATCATATAATGTCCAATCATTCACGTCAAATGATTGTTTTGGATTGAAACTATTTGTTCTCTTTACGGCATTTTTGTTCCATATAAAAGTATTTGTATTACCGTTCAATGGTTCTAAACCTAACCTATCTGTAACATATTCAGGACTATTGCCATTATTTATTATTAATTCTACTGTTTCATTTCCAGTAAATGCATTAAAGTTATATTCGACATCCCATTCTTTACTGTAATTAAATTGATAATGTACAACATCTGGAGCTAATTCAGGACTAGCAAACGCACCTGTAAAATTATCTCCCGGCGTTGGAAATTGGTCTGTTCTATCTAGTCTCGTTATTAAAAGATACTTTCCAGGACCTAAATCTCCAGATAATGGTATATATTGTGTTGATAATGTATTTGAATACTGTCTTGTTGTAGTGGTTTTTAATCTTTTATAAATACCATTGCCAGTTTGTATCTGTAATTCATCAATCCATACTGCTGTATTCAAGAAACCTAAAATTGCTCCAACTGCATCACTACCACTATTCAAGTCGGGTTCTGAACCTGACCAATTTTGAAATGTAGATGAATTATTATCAAACCATCCAAAGTTAGGTGTGCTTCCCAAACTATAATAACCAATCCATGCACTTGTTTCACCATTTGTTGTAATTATATTATAAACGAAATCATTTTCTGCGGTATTTACTATTGTTGCTAGATTTGCATTTAAGGCGTTTGCTTGAGTTTCATGGTCAGTTTGTGATAATTGCGATGTATTTAAAGCATACTCATAATCCGCAAAATCACCAGTTCCAGAGACCCACGTTAAACCTCCATCATTAGGTTGGTCGCTTACTATACTAAGTGTAGGAGTAAATGCCAACTTATAATATTCTAATTCGACAGTAACAGATGTTTCATTATTTTTAATTAAAATATATTTAGAGCCAGATTCATAAGTAAAACTTTTACCAGGTATGACACCCCAATCAGGACTACTATCTCCCACTTCCCAAATTAGTAAATCAGGAAGTCTTACAGAAATAACAAAATCTTGTGAAGTTTGCGAACCTCCATCACTTATTACAAGTGAAACATTATTTACACCAGCATCATTTACTAAAGCAGTTCCTGTCAAAATTGCCGTTCCATCACCATTATCTGTGAATGTTAACCAATCTGGTAAAACAGGTGCTGTAATTGTAAATGGGTCGCCATCACTATCCGATGCAACAATATTATAGGTGAATGTGTCATCAATATTTATATTTGTATTTGGTGGTGTTGATGTTATAACAGGTGCGTCATTTTTTGCAGCACCAACAGAACCAATTAAAATTCGTGTATTGTGAAATGCAACAGTCTCATCCGTTAAGTATAAAGTTTTATCATGAATAGGCGGTGATACTTCCATACCGGTTGTTTTTTGTGTGAATGAATATGATTTACCTCCAAAATCAATATTTGTAATCTCTCCAACAGCTAAATTACAGTAAAATGATTCTTGAGTTAAGTTTGGTAAAATATTAATTATATTAGGGTCTGGTTTTACAACTTTCACATCACCATTGAAACTAGTTGTCATTGCATCTGGCAAACCCATTTCATCTCTACTCATTTTAATTTCTCTTACACCTGAAAATGTGCTGAAAATATTTGAAATAAATGAAGTAAGAGCTGCTTTCTTTTTTTCCTTTGACACTCCACCAATATTTGTTAGTGCACTTCCAACATTTACTTGTGGTGTTACACCTGTATTAACATCAGACAATACAGACAAGAGAACATTTTGAACTGCATTATCAACTGCAACTTTGTCATTCTGGTCCATTACCTCTTCAATAATGGAAATATTTATGTTTCTACTGTTTGAATATAAATTACTTTTTCCAAAAGCTCTATACTTAAATAGCTCTGTGACACCAAATGTGCTGAAAGCAGTGTATGTAATTGTATCAGTGCTTCGTATTCTAGTTGATTCTAAACGAATCTTTCTATTTCCATTTAAAATAATCGAACCATTTGTGGGAGCTTGAGTAATTTCAAAAAACTCTACATTTAATCCTGTTAATACGATATCAATGGTATTGTTTGCCTCAACCTGCAAATCTACATTTTGTATGACTGCATTATTCTTAACAACACTTGTATCAAATTCAAAAGTGATTGTTGCATTATTAGTATTGCCATTAGGAGTATTTAAATACCATTGTATATTTTCACTGCCTGAACTACCAATATTTGTATTAAATTTACCAAATTCATGATAACCAAATGTTGTTTTATTGAAAACACCCTTTGTAGGTGTCGTAACAATATTAACAGTTATATTATTCTTATCTAAATCAGTAGTATCTATAAATGAGAAATCAAAAGTGATTGTTCTTCCAGGAACAATCTTCGATACTGTCTCATCAAACAAAGTAATTGAACCAGGACCTTTGGCAATTTCAGAAACAGTAATTCTTCCGGTATTACCCATACCTACAGCAAAATCTGCTGTAAATGAAACATTAGTAGGCAATGTTGCAGTAGGATGGTCTTCCAATATTATTTTACTGTTTGTGTTATCAACGCCAAAAGTTAAAGTAGACAAACCAATAGTTTGTGTAAAGTTTGTCATATTTATTGAAGCTCCAGTGAATATACAATTTGTAAGTGTTGCACCAGAAAAGTCTGTGTGAAATAGATTTGTAAATGAGAAATTACAGCCAGTTAGATTTTTAGACTTAAAATCAATATATGATAAATTAGAGCCAGAGAAATCGATATTCTGTAAGTTATCTATATGACGAATACTACTACCTGATAAATCTCTCCCAATTATTGATGGATTTTGTAAATCAATTATGTTGTAAAGAATCATATCATCTTTCTTTGTATCTTTTACAGAACTTCCAAAACTAATATCAGTTTCACTTATAATTTGACTAGGTGCATCTGTTGTCGAATGAAAAACAAAAGAGATATCTTTATTTGAATCTACATCCATCTTTAATGTGTGCGGTAATTCTACATTTAAAATACTTTTTACCGTGTATTTAATACTCTTATTTAACTTAAGACTTGTCTTTAATTTCACTCTTTTTGTATTTGTTAAATCTGCATCTCTCCCAATTATCATTCCACTTCTAAACTTATATTCATTTGGAAGCAACTGATTTGCTCGACCCTGATAATTTTCACTAATGTCATAATTTCTCCAAGTCATATTTTTACTACGCACACCTGTTAAATCATTGAATCCTGTGCCAAGTTTAAACATAAAATCATTTTTTACATGCAAATCTACATAATTAATTTGAGGTCCAATATATGCATCTGCAAAATCGTCGAAAATATAGCCTACTGGGTCAACTGCTGGTAATCCTGTAAGATTTAATAATTTAGTGTTTTTTATAATAGTATTTGTAAATATTGCATTTGATACAGTTGCGTTCATAAGAGATAAATTTGTTAAATCTTCGTTTGTAAAATCATAATCAGAACAATTCAAATCTTCACCATAAATATAATATTTATTATTATTTAATAATGAGGCATGTTTCTTGGGGTTAAATGTTGGTAATTCAGCGAGAGAATCAAATGGACCTAATTTTGCATTTAAAAATGTTGTATTTGTTATATCTTGACCATTTAAATCAATGTCAATCGAAACATCTTGATATGGACCATTACCAATTAGTAAACCCGGACCCAATATATTGTTTCCAATTAATTTATACCCATTTGCTGAAGAAATTATAGGAACGCTATTATCAACCATATGAATGTGTGTATTTTGAAAAATACAATTTGTAAGTATTGAATTATTTAAATTAATGTTTGATATATCCAAATTTTCAAACGAAAATGTTCCAAAATCGGTTGTTTGTATAACCATATTACTTCCAATTAAAAAATTGTTCACTCCGTTTAATGTTAAAATCTTATAATTACTGTTTGGAAAATTAGAAACTGTCCCAGAAAATGGACCACCTACTGTATTTGAAATTATTGCATTTGACAAATTTGTTCCGTTTAACGAAGTTCCTGAAAAACTACAATTTGTAAAATTAAATCCTGATAAATTTTGAGAAGACAAATTTGAATTTGTAATATCCAAATCAGGACCAATAATGATTTTATTATTACTATTTATTACTTGAATTAAATTACAATTTTCAGGCAATGTTGCAGGCGTTCCTTTAAAATTCACAAATCTAGCACCTTGTATATGGTTTGTATTTAATATTACATTCGTTAAATTTGCATTGTTAAAATCAACATCTGTCAAATTTTGTTCAGTCATATCCACGCCTGATAAATCAACATTTGGACCGATTATAAAAGTTTTTAATACATTTACATTATTATGACTTATAAGCTTTGTATAATTTTTTGTTTTTTCTTGTAGATTAAATTTGTTACCACCTTTATTTATAAAACCAAAAACTGTATTATTAAGTGTTATATTACTAAATGATGTATCTGAAACTAACGCATCAGTAAAATTACAACCAGAGAGAGAAATATTTGTAAAATCACAATTCTGTATTGTTAAATTAGTCATATTCAAATCATCAATATTAAGATTATTATCAAGACCATTTTTAAAGTTGAAATCAATAAAACCACTTATTAATATCGCACTATTATCAATTTCTAAATTTGTTGGTATAGTATTTAATGTAGTAAATGTATTTAATAAAACATCACTTATATAAAATGTATCACCTGAAGCTGTCAGTGTAAACGTATTACTGCTATCATTTACCGTATAAATAATATTATTTAAAGTATATTTCCAATTAACAATATTTCTATTAAAATACTTGTCTTTAATACTAATATTATGTGATTCTTGTATCCAATCCCCCATTGAAGACCTGGGATTACCAGTTTTATCAAGTGAATATGTAATTTTAATGTTTAAATTTTTTTCAAGATTTTTTGTTTGTGATATAAATTCAGGATTATTCATATTACATGATATTAAATCAACAGTAAAATTAGTTTTACCTTGTGATAACAAAGCTATTAATTTTATTAATTCACTACTATAAAATTGTCTAGCTTTTTCTGTATAATTATATGTTTCAATTGTATTATGAAATGGTGTTGTTTTTTCTTTTTTATCATTGGTTTTATTTGAGTTCCATGTCTTACCTGTTCTATCTGTAATTTTTATTGGATGAATTATTTTATCACTTATTTTTCTAGTAATTTTATTATTATATTTTAACTTACTTTTCCTTGTTCCATATAAATTATTATCATATCTTATTTTTCTACTTTTATTCTTAGGCTCCGGTTTCTTTTTATTAGTTGTTAGTTGATATGTGTCAAAAAATGGTATGCGACAACGATTACCAACATTATCCCAAAGTAAAGCTAAAGATAGTACATTAGCTTTATCTTTAAGATTAATAGCATTTACGGAATTAATATTTTTATAATGAATAACATTTGGTTTAATTGACCCTTCTAGAATTTTCCAATTTTTTATATACATATTATTTGATATAAGAATTGTACTCATTGTTATTATATTATAAGTATAAATTATTTATAATATAAAATATACATTCACTTTTTATTTTTGATATTTTACCTTTTTGGTTTGTTTCTTTCTCTTTTGCTTCATTAACTTCACTGTCTTTTTATAAAGTTTATCTTTCTTTTTTGTCATTTTCCTTAAACCACCACCAATTTTAATTTTTTTGCTTTTTGTATCTATTTTTTCTAGATTTTTTCTCTTTCCTTTACATTCTAATTTTGTTCCTTTAGTCTGATTAATTAGATTTTTTCTATTGCGTTTTCTTTTTGATGAATTTCCACTATCCTTATACTTTATTCCTTTAGCATTAGAAAGATATTCTTCTTTTAATACATTTATAGTTGTTAGGGTTTCTTTGCAATTATTTTTTCTAATTTCACTGGAAGAACAATTATCAGGATATAAAGTAATTTTTACCACTGGAGTCATATCAGTTAATAATTGATTACTTTGTGAATCACTATCATCATTATCTATATTACTTCCTAAAACAATAGAAGAATCACATTTTGAATTTGCAATTAATGAATCTTTATCAATATTATTAAAACTTTGCTCTAACTTTTCAGTTAAATCGTTTCCAATTTCTCTTTTATTACTCCATGAAAATTTTTTTATTTTCCATGTTTTATCTTTTGAAGTTAATTTTTTATAATTAGGCTCTTCTGGTAAAGTAAATATATATCCTTTTGGTGAAAACAAATTATTTACTAAATAATTAATATTATTTATTACTGTTTTTCTTGCTAATTTACTTAATTCACTTGTGTTTTTTTCAGAATATAGTTTTTCTATTTTGCGCCATAAAACTCTATCTTTTTTTATAAGTTTTAAAATACTTTCTCCGTTTAATAAATGTGTAATAACATCGTTATAAGTTAATGCTTTTTTATCTTTGTCTAAAAAATGGTTTGTTAATACTGTTGCATTAATATTTAAAAATAATGGTAAAATTATTCTTGAATTATAACTTCTGAATCTTTTACTACATCGTAATAACCTATCTATATTTTTATATCTATAATCAGTGCTAACTGTTTTGTCGTCGATAAAAATTTTTAATTCTTGCTCAATCTTAGTTAATGTTGGTATTGAAACAATACCCATTGGCATATTTTTTGTTCTTCCTGTTGGATCGTGTAATATATCGTTTGAATTTATAAAAATATTTTCTTTATTTTTTTTTCTATATGGAACTTCACCATATTTTGGACTTAAACTATCTAATATATATTCTAAAAAATCAAATAATCTTTTAACTATAACTGAATCTGTTGATTTAGATTTATCATTCTCTTTATAGAGAGCTGTTTCTTTTGCTATTTTAAAAATACTTTTTACAAAATTATCAACATGCAACTCTTTTTCAACTTTGGTTTCTACATCATTTTTGTCTCTTTTTACTAATGTATTGAATAACTCAACCGGTGTTCTAAAAACTGTTTTTTTTTTAATAAATTCACTTAATTCAATTAAATCATCAACATTTATACCTTCTACATTTGCAACAATGTTATAGAATGTTTTTCTCTCTGTTTCCCCAGTAATTTTCTTTCTTATAAATTCATCTGTAATTAAGCGATATAACCAATCATCTTCTTCTTCATAAAATTTAATTAATTCTTCTTGATTACTATTTGTAATACTATCTGCATCGTCTGTTCTTTTTCTTATATTTTCAACCCTATTTTTTGACCTATCTTTTTTGATTTTAATTTTTTCTTCGATAAGTGTTGTTGCCTTTTTTACATTTTCAGCATTTTCTGGGTCAGAAGTAAATTTTTTACTATCTATTTCTGTTTTTGATATATTAGAATTTGACTTTCTTGTATCTTGTATTTCTTTAGAAATCATTCCTTTTGAAAACAACCTGTTAAATTCATCATCATTTGCATCTAACCGAATTTGTAAAGCAAAAAAATGACGCTCTAATAATGCTAAATCTATTTCATCTGTTTCATCTGTTTGTTTAACACCATTTTTTTTATTTTTTTCCGTAATTTTACTATTCATTCTCTTCTATATATTGTGTTTATTTTTTTCTTTATATTTGCGAATAATATTGATTGCTTTATCTAATTCTGCTTCTTGAATTATACCATCATTATTTGTATCTATATCTGCTTCCATTTTTTTTAAATTCTCAGGTAATACATTATAATTACTATTTCCATTCAATAATATTTCAGTTAACAAAACATACCCACATGTAATTACTAACGCAGTATAAACATCTCTAGAACCAACCCATGCAATTGAAAAAATTAAAATTTGCTTTGTAATACTGTTCTTAAACAGTGCTTCTTGTGCAGGCGTTAAACTAATATCAATATGTTTAGAACCAACATTTAGCATTAGAAGTGCTAAACCAGCAAATATTTTACTATGATTAATATTATCAATAAACTTGTCAATTTTCTTGTTTAGAACCATTTATAATATATAACGAAATATATTTTATAAATCTAAGAATTATTTTGTTTCTTCTTCTGGTTCATCTTCTTCATGGTCGTCGCCTTCACGACCTACCATACCTTCTTCTTCAGGTTCATCTTCAATTTCTTCACCTTCATGATGAGCTCCTTCTCTTCCTGTAAATGTATCCTCATCAGGTTCTTCAAGCACTTCATCTTGTTTGCTGCCTTCCTGACCAGCCATTCCTTCTAGCAAACCATTATAGATAGATGTATAAAGAATTACACCTAAAAGTCCTAAAATAATATGCTTGTTTGCTAAATAACAAATTGTCAAAACCAAAACTAATTTTCCAACCATATTATCTACTAAAGGCTTGATTCTATCAGACATTAAATTAGCTACTACCAATGCAATAAGCAATATAAGATTTTGTTCCTTCATATATAATTAGCAAATATTATTTATGATAATTAAAAAGAAATTCACTAAATTATTATCTAAATTTTTTATAAGAAGATGTCTTTATTTGTAAATGCTGCTCCTTTTGAAGAAAATAATAGTACAATTGAAAATAAAAAAAAACAAAGAAATCATACATTAAAGAAGCCACAAAAGGTTAAATTACCTACAATATCTTTTAATGATGATGATACTGCTAGTTTAGCAGATTTTAAACCTTTAGCACCTCCAAAAATGATGAAAGAACCTCATATGAGTAATAATATGGCCCAAGACACCAATATTAATAATAATTTTATTCATGAAGGTTTCACAAATGATGAAAATACAATAAGTGAATATCCACAAAAATATTCAGAGAAACCAATGTCTAGATTAGAACAACATCGCCAATTTGTATCTAATATTAAAAATAATATTCATCCTCTTAATAGTAGTTTAGACATGAATGAATGCCCGGTTCATGCTCATGATAAAATGACTGATGACCAAAAAGAACTAAATGAAAAGATTAGCTATATGATTAAACTTTTAGAAGACCAAAAACACGAAAAAACAGAAGGAGTATTTGAAGATGTCATTTTATACAGTTTTTTAGGCATTTTCATGATTTTTTTGGTTGAATCTTTTACAAAAGCCGGAAAATATGTCCGCTAATTTATTATCAGTGCATCATGTGAATCAATTTTTGGATGATTATAGTTATATAAAAACCAACCACTACGATTTGTTATGAATGGTGTATTTCCTTTCATAACTAAATTATTTAGTTTTACATTATCAGACATCTCTTCTAAATGCAATATATTGTATCCTTCTTCTTTATGTAATTTCTCTAATATATGATAAAAACCTTGTATAAAAAAATGGTCTGTTTGTCCATCATTGATTGATGCGATGCATGCTATTGTTGAATCATCGTGATATTTTGTAGTATCATTTTTAAAAATATAACTGCAAAATATTTTATCATTTTGCAATATTAAATAAATAAAGATACATTTCTGTTTTAGTAATTCCACTAAATTTGTCATATCTGGATAAACAAATGCTTTAAATCTCTCTTTAATGCTAAATAAATATGAATAGAAAAAATGAATGTTCTGTCCATTAATCTCTAAAACTCTACTGGCAGAGTGAATGTCAAAACTATTTGTAAACCAATGTTTTATTTTATAAATGCTAAAGCGAAAGCTTGTTAATGGTATAACAAATTCATTTTTAATATTTTCGCGTTTAGATATGAATATTTTAGATACTGCATTTGTATGTCGAACTTTATGCACTAAAGTATCCATAATTCTTGGTGCAATTTCTCTCTTTCTTGAGTTCATCTTTATACAAAGAAAATCATTGCAATAAACAATGTTTTCTAATTTAACATCATTATGAATTTGTATGATGGAGTTATTGTTTCTTCGCAATTCAATATTTAGTGGAAATGAACCGACTAATCCAACAAGTTCTTTATTGTCATAATACATTCCTATATATGCATTGTTATTATGAGAGAGAAAATTACTTATAAACTCTGTATCTGTAATTGTGTATTTAAAATTATCGTGCATTGTATATTGATAATTCTCTCTTAAAAAAGCCGAACAACTTTCAATATCTTCCTTTTCTATTTCATTCGGTGAATTAAACTTCATATTATGATAATTAGTCCATTTTGTAATTTCAGGAAGTGATTCTTGAATAACATGAGGTTCTCTAAAATAAGGAAAGAGAGAATATATATTAGTAATTGAGTTAAAATTAACAGGTTGATTATACCAGAATGGATGAGCAATTTTGTTGCGAAACCTAACAAAAATGTATAGTATTATAATACCAGAAATTGTTGCGAAAAAAAGATATGTTAAACATAAATAGATGATATAAGAATACCAGCGATTTATTGTTGTTGTTGCAGTCGTCTTAACAGAATGTGCAAACCCTGAACCAGTATTTTGTAAGCTATTTAAATTTACAACTTTTTCCGGATTAAATAAAATATTAATATAGTCCATTATTATTTTATTTGTTTATTTTTAATGTTCTTTCTGCAAAAAATACAAATATTGATGGTGATAACGAACATGCGATAAATGTTCTTTACTATTAATTTTAAATCCACAGTGCTTAAAAAGTTTTTCAGTCTCTTCTAATGATTTAATATTAAGTGTATGTATATTTTTTCTAACATTACCATTATTTGTATCAGTAAATTCTTCTAAGAATTTTGCCTTGTTTCCTTCTTTAAAGTTTTCGGTAAATCGAGATTTGTAGTCAAAACCGTCAAATTTTACAATAGATTCAGTAATACGTTTATCTTTTTTAGCAAAAGTTTGCAAAGGTAAAGCAAAAACTTCACTTGGTGGAACAATTGGATGAAATTTATCACGGTCTACAATGTGAATCACTAGATGTCCATTGTGTCGTAGCCACTTATTACAATTTCGCAAAAAAGCTTCTTGGTCTGGCATGTAATAGAATGTGTAAAATAAACATAATATATGTGTAAATTCATCTCCTTCAAAAATCATAGAATCCATTGCATTACCATATTTAATATCAATATCATCAAATTTATCTTTACTTTTTGCAATCATTGCTTTAGAAGTTTCTAATCCAATAGCTTTTATATCTCGACTGTGGAGAGAATCGACGTGGTATCCTAATCCAGACCCAACGTCTAATACATTACTTAATTTATTTATTTTAGTCTTTCTCTCTATCATTCCTAATTCATATGAAATTTTTAAAGCATCATTCATTACATACTCATAAACATCAACATAAAATTTGTCATATAAATCATTATTGTATTTAATTACAAACTTTTCTTCTTGTGTAAAAGCTTCAACGTGATTTTTCTGTTTTTTAAAAATATGAGCAATTAATAATAGAAACCCTAAACCAAAAACAAATATATTAATTAAAGGTGTTCTTGTAAAAAATGTTTTAATTTGCATATATGTATTATTGTTATAATTTTTGTATTTAAATTATAATATGAATGATAATGAAATAAATGATATTCGTCAATCTAAGGATTTTAAAGGAATGACATTTTCTAAATTTAAAAGAAGTGAAGTTAAAAAACTTTTAATAAAAGAATTATTTAATGAGAATTTAGAACAAAGCTTATATTGGAGTGTTGAGTTAATTTGCACAGGATGTTATATGGATTTATGGGAAATTATCATACTTTTTATTTCAAAATATATACATTTAGGAAATCCAAAATTACCGACATATATTGAAATGCGTTTTAATAACTTTAAAAACATTGTCATTAATGGATACATTGGTAATGAATTGGCTATGCGTAATAATCAGAAAATAAGAAATATATTTGCAGAAATTATCACTGTGTTGTGTCAATCACCAAAAAGACATGGCTTTGATGTTATTAAAATAAATAAAGACATTGATTATAATTTAGGACACTTATCTAGTCGACTTAAAGCACCAAATACAACATATGGTGATAGAATTTTTCGTAAAGAAGACCCTAAAGAAATATATATTGCAACAAATGAATTAGCATATCATTTATCAGAACATTCTAAAAATCTTGTGGACTCATGTTTTTGGATAGAATGGGTTATTGAATATGAAAACATAAGTAAAAAATTCAAGAAAAAGATTGAATGTGAAAGAAGAGAGAATATGCCTGTTGACCAAAAATTTCAAAAAGAAACCATTTGGGTTGTTTGGGATACAATTCTTACTTTTCTTGAAGATAAAAGTGAAATGACAAAAAAAATTATTAATAGTCTACTTTCTCTCTACTGTTTACATTACAGTTCCGGTTGTAAGAAACGACGACGTTATATTCTGTATTTTGCTGTTTCTATTCTAGTTGACAATTATAATACAAATACAAATATTATACAAAATAAACAAGTAATAGATAAAGTAATTGGACAGATTCACATTATCTATAAACAAATCAAAAAACACGAAGAAGCTCCTAAAACTGATTATCTTTTCAATGATGAAATTAAAGAAAAAAGTAATCTAGAAAAAACAGTAGAAAAACTCGATAAAATAAAGGAAATCATGGGCTCTGTTTAATGCTTTAATGCTTTCACTTTATATGTTAAATATGTCGTTATCGCCATTAATGTTCCACCCCATACTGTGTCTATTAAAGCTGGTATTGGTTTCCATTTCTTAAGTGTTGCTAAATTAACTGTTTCATATACACCATAAATGCATACTCCTAATACAAATGCATCAATCAAAGGCCGTCTTTGTGAAATAATAAAATAATCCAAACCAAAAACAAGTAAAATATAACATAGAATTGCAGCATACCATTTAAACTGAACTTTCTCTCTTTGTATTGATTCTAACATTGGTATAAAAATATTTTTTCCAAATGTTGAAAGATAAACAATATCAACTAAAATCATTATTACTCCTGGAATTAAATAACGCATCTTTATAAAAAATAGTAATAATAAACCACACAACCCGTGCATTATATATTAATTAATCAAAAAAATAGTTTAATTTAAAGAAATTATTACAATTACATTTTGATAGTAGATAATAAAATTTTTCAATAAAACTATTATCACTTTCATTTCGGTCTAAGAAATCTTCTTCTGTGTCATTTAATAATGGCTCATCTACAACATTTGTTGATGTTTCTATTTTACCATTTTTAAAATGATGAATAGTTGACCCTATTGTTTCTGTGAATATTTTCTGTGGAGAGAATTTTTGTATTGGCGATTGTATATCAGCATCATCTGTTGGTAATGCTGAGTATTCATAATCTGGTTGAACTTGCATTATATTTATATTTATATTTATTTTAATTAATTTATATAAATATATTTAACAGATAATATAATATAAGATGGAAGAAAATAAAGAACAAGAGACAAAGAGAGAAACTAGAAAATATAATCCAAAAGTAGATGTAAGTCATTACTTTGGATATGGTGGACATGATATCATTGCATCCAAAATTGTTTTGAATTATATTATACAACAGTTTCATACAACTAGAACATTTATTACAACTACAATAAATAATACAAATGCAATTACACATGATGATATTATAAAAGGTTTTGAAAATCATAGTGAATTTAACATTTATGATTTTACTTTTAAGGATGAATAAGTGTTTATTTTAATAATATTATTTTACATTAATATAATGATATTATTACAATTACCTAATGAATTAATATTTAATATTATAAACAAATGCTGTATTGGAAAACAGAGAGAACTTATGATAATTAACAAGAATTTATACTATGATGAAACTTTTCAAGATATAAAAAATAAAATACTTTTAAAAATATTACGAATTAAACTATGGTTAAAATTAGTTATACAAAAACGAAAATTATTTAGGGATTTAAATTATATTTTGAATCACCATTTTACACTAAATTATTCTGGAATGTTGCGATATAAAGATATATGTCTTTTTTACTCTCCACATATACAATATGGACCATGCAGATTTTGTATGAAAAACTTAGACAAACATAAATATTTTAAAATGATGAATATATATTTAGAATTAACGTTTAAAAATCAACTAATTAGTTAATATTCAGAAGTTATATTTTATTATATTATATATAATGAGTGCTAATGATGTAATTGATAGAACAGCTAAAATTGTTACAGACAATGTTGCAATTGGTAAAGAAATGATAAGTGATATTTCAATTGGACCTAGAAATGAATCTTCTAATACTGGTAAAATGACAATGTATATTATTGTTATTTTTGTCCTTGCAATGTTAGGAATAAATATTTTTGGTT
>Ga0160423_10001774_pt1 | contig 18039 bp, 29 predicted proteins | sample CRUFie14St8metaG_FD_108191 | JGI IMG/M metagenome (GOLD analysis project Ga0160423, IMG submission 108191) | Marine microbial communities from the Costa Rica Dome - CRUD Field 142mm St8 metaG | ecosystem: Environmental > Aquatic > Marine > Oceanic > Photic zone | place: Costa Rica: the Eastern... | reverse complement strand
TGAGATTCAAGATATGATATCAAAATACCCTATTCCAAAAGGGTCAAATACTTACACTCTTGCAAATAAGTATATTGACTATTGGTCTAAAGCCAAAAAGCAAAATGGATATGGTCGTAAAGGATATAGAGACTCCTCACAACAAAAAGTGTATGATGCCGAAAATGCAGCCATTAGAGAAGTCAAAAATATTAAGTGTAAAGTTACGAGAACAAAACTTGAAACTTTAACAAGTGACGGTTACATGGAATGGAAAGACGTTGAAAGATTTTTCAAGAAAGTTTCCAAGTCTGCAACATATCAGAAACTATGTAAAAAGAATAAAGAATCAAAATATATTTCACAGAAAGCTAATGTTTCTTTTTCACCTGTATTGAAAAAACTTCAAGGTCACAGGTTTGGTGGTATGGCATATGGAAATGGAGTAATGAAAATTAATCCGATATCTGGAATGTCCAAACCAACTATTCTACATGAGTTTGCTCACCTCTGCGGAAACATGAACCACGATTGGAGTTTTAGAGCTGACTATCTTAAACTTTGTTCTATGTTTATTGGTAAAGAGTTTGCAAAACTAACTAAAAAAGAATATGCAAAAAGAAAACTCAAAACTACTTTTTCAGAAAAGAAAATAAAGACTGTCGAACAATGGATTGTCTCTTATAAAAAGATGGCTATGTTAAGAAAGGCAAAAAGAGTTTAGAAGTTAAATCGGATTTCAGTTTCTATTTTACTTTTTGATGTTCCATCTCTATTTTTATTTTCTAGTTTTCCCTTTAGAGTGACTTTATCAGTCACTTTAAATTTATACCCTGTCTCCCAACTATAACCTCCTGTCATGTATCCACCCTCAACATAAAGATTATTTTTTGCCTTATAACCAAACCTAAGATGATCGACTACGCCCGTCTTATCCCATGACTTCATACTATACTCGTTTTTATATTCAAGATAAGAACCAGCAAAAACAGGATAAATTAAACCGGCTGAAACGAAAAGAATTAAGACAACGTAAAGTATAGAACGTACTAGGTTCATAGAAGTTTTCTCCATAGAGTGAGGGTTAATATTGGAACAAAACTACTTATGTTAAGTAAAAATCAAATTAGAGAAAATAACAAAAATTTAATAAAAGTTTAACATTAATTCAGTCGAGTAACTGCAAGATACAATCCAACATTTGCAAGAGCATATCCAAAGTAAACAATTGATAGTGCATGATCGTTTTTAAACAGCATCTCAATAGACACATAAAGGTAGATGAAACCTGTTAGTGCAACTAACCAACCACTCATGTTGTTTGATACCAGATTGCGAGTCCAAAGTAAAGTGGAACAAGAAAATACGCAGGAGTCAGTCTCCAATAAAATGCCACAAACATACCAAGAGCTACAACAGTCATGTCATATAAAAATGTTGCAGGGTAATTTATCCAAGAAATACTATTGATAAGATCAAGACTATACAAAGGCTCTTTGTCCAAAGTGAAAATTCCAATGTTCAATCATCTCATCAAGCATTGTTTCAAAAGTATATTTTGGTGTCCAATTCAATTCATCTCTTGTTCTATAAGAGTCTCCACAAAGATATCTAAGTTCTTCTGGTCGCATAAATTTAGGATTCTGCACAACGTAATCTTTGTAGTCCATATCTAATTTACCAAATACATACTCACACATTTGACGAACTGTTTTAGTTTCTCCTGTTGCAACAATCCAATCATTCGGTACATCATGGTTTACAATTTTATGCATGGCTCGAACATAATCATAAGAGTGACCCCAATCACGGCTACTGTCCATATTTCCTAGTTCAAGTTTATCCTTAATACCTCTTTGTATTTGTACTGCTGTTTTAACAACTTTGTTTGTCACAAAGTTTGTTCCTCTTCTCGGACTTTCGTGATTAAAGAGAACACCATTACAGGCGTGCATCTTATATGCATTACGATAATGTATTGTGAGATTATACCCCATAACTTTTGCACAACCATAAGGACTTACAGGATGCATTGGAGTTTGTAAATTTTGATACCCTTTTACATCAACACTATTTCCAAACATTTCAGAAGATGATGCTTGATAGAACTTTGCCTTTGGTACAACAGTTCTTACAACCTCTAACATATTCAATACCCCAAGTGCATTTGTCTTAATCGTAAATGCTGGAACGTCAAAACTAATACGAACATGACTCATGGCTGCAAGATTATATACGATATCTGGTTTTACTTCTTCCATCACTCTATACAATGAGTGTTCGTCAAGAAGGTCTGCGTAGAAAACTTTCTTCAAATCAGAATAGAACGGTTCTAGTCTTGTACTTTGATCTTCTGCAACGCTATGCCTTCTTACAAGTCCATATACCTCATATCCTTTTTCAATAAGAAACTCTGATAGGTATGAGCCATCTTGACCTGATATACCACTAATTAAAACTTTTTCACTCATTAAAAATCACCTTTTCACTTAAATCACTATAGTTTTCCCACCCTCCTGTATCTTCATTTTCTGAAGGGATTTCATCCATCAAAAGTATACCACGAGCTGCATCTTCTGGTGTCATGTAGTAATGCCAACCCATATACTCAAAATCATCATTCATGTACGGTATGTCTAAGTCTCTGCCATCGTATCTTATCTTCCTCAGATAGTTTGCTTCTCTCAGGGAGTCTGTTAAAATCATGCCACCTCTCCCAATAGGAACTCTTTTCTTGATTTGAAAAGAAAGACAATGGAGTCCTCCTTTGTACATTCCTCTTGTCCATCTTGTTGCTCCATCAAAAATGTTAAATGGTTTTAGTTGATATACTCCATTCCATTTTATATCTTTAAATTCATATTCAAATCCTGCGTGTTTGATTTGCATAGGAACTGAAACATATGTGTACTTTGGTATTTTTATTGTAGGGCATGGAACAGTTTTAACTTCTTGTATCTTTTTCCAGACACCTCCATGCGTTCCAATACCACCTAATTTTTTAACTGAAGTACCTTCTTCTTTTGGTAGATGTCTTTTGACGTATTGTAGGGCTAAAAACAATGCATGAGAACAACAGTCAACTGCAATTCCATACTTTGCACCAGCAAACTCTGCTACTTTTTTCTCGAATATTTCAACAACATCTCTTGGGTCATTCCATTCATAACCCTTTTCTTTTATTTGGTCGAGTTCTGGTCGTTGAAATTCTTTAGGAAGTTGCCCTACAGGCCATACTTTATAATCACTCATTCTGGTCTATCACTTTTTAAAACAAATTTATAACCATGTACGTTTATATAGGGATTGTGTTTTGAGTCTGGTATCCATGTTGCATGAATAATTTTTCTCAATTCTTTCTCATCTATATTTGGGTCTATATGACTCATTTTATTTATTTCCTCTATGTAATGAGGAGAACCTTCAAAGAATACTTTCTGCACCCTGTACCTTGTTTGACGTTCAAATAACTTATCTCCAACCTCTGCTTGATCTTCTAAACTTTGATTATATTCGTGATAGAGTTCAGTTGTAATCTCTTTGAACAATTCAAGTAACTCTGCCTCTGCAACTTTCAAAAGAGTAGATACATCATATGTTGGGTCAATTGGCCATTCTCTTAATCCTACAATATGACCACTATCAATACCTTTATTCATTAGATGTGCAGTTACACCAAATGACTTATCTCCATTGTAGAGTGCATGATTGATTGCACCAGAACCTCTATAACGTGGAGGAGCAGGATGAAAATTAATTGCACCTTCCATCACATACCCTTGCGATAAATTATGTTCTGCTAATATTTTTGGATATCTAAAACAAAGAATATAATCAACAGGAAAAAGCTTATCAGAAAGTATTGCCTTTCCTCTTTCATCTGATTCTATTTTAGTGACAAGTGTTCCCTTAAACTTGAGAAGATGTTTATAAGCAAGTTTTGAAACTCTGCAATTCTCACGACATAAAAATAATATTTTCATAATAAATCCAAGTATGTTAAGTTATTCATTTTCGATTCAAAATAATCCATAGTTTTCCAATCAAGATTATTTATTCCTCCTGCGTACTTGTCCTGTCCTCTTACTATCTTGAAGTAAGAGTCCTCATTTAGAAATGCAGCTGCAAGAGTAAAAGTTGTAAATCCACTAAACACCATATTGTTTTTACCATATACAAGAGTGAGAAAATCCTGAGAGGGATTTCTTGAGTCATTATCAAGAAAATAACTGCTTGCAATTTTTTGCATCAATTCTTTATCATCACCTATAATATATTTTTGATCTCTATAAGAATTATATTTCCATATCAAATTGTATTCTTCATACGTTAGATTGGGTCTGTCTTTTCCCCTTGTATGCATAATCATTGAATTGTTTACGTCTATAAAAACTTTTCTTTGAAATGGAAACTGTGCTTTTTCTAAAGGAACAAAAGTAGGAAAGGCTCTTGTCAAACGATCTCTATATTTTATCATCAACTTTGCAATGTCTATATCAAAGAAGTTTGTTTTGTTTTGTCCTTGAACTGATTCAAACTTAGGAAGTTGTATGTGCTGAAAAACTTCTTGAAGATAGTTTACATCTACAAGATGATTTCCTCTTTTTGAATCATCATACATCCAATTTGGATAATAACCCCAATTGAGAATAATTTTGTCTACGTTTGAATTGTTTTCCCAGGCCAGAGCATTTGCAGCCAGAAACTGCATAATCTGTGTTCCAATTCCACCTCTTACATGATAATCCATTTTATTCCTTCAAGAAAGTTTTGTCTCTTTCTACACCCTCATACGGCCCTGTTTTGTATTCCATGACATAAGTATCATTTTCAAGGATTTCGTAAGTGTGCCCTGCTTCAAACGTGAATGAGACATCACCTGACGACAATATGATCTCTTCTAAGAGAGTATCATCTACATCATAAAAGAATGCTTTTACTCTACCTGATACAACAAACCACGACTCTTGTGCAATGTGAATACTAGGATTTAATTCTTTCCAGATGTGTCTGTGCGGTTTGAATTTTTTTCCTTTTTGTAGATGGAGTGCAGAGCATTGTATAAACTGATTTGGCTCAACAAGATCAATACGTTCTGTTCGTTTATTTCTTTGGGCTTCTTTTTTCCAGACTTGGTGAAGAAGTCTCTCCGAATCAATCTTTGAATAAATCTGTATACTGATATCATACATTCGACATAAGCTCAAAAGGATTACTGACACGAACTGAACCATGAACTGCATCACGAACAACTTGTTCCTCTGTGTGTCCTCTTCTGTGAAATCCAAACACATTTGCAACCACAAGAGTATTTGCTGGAACACTAAAAAGTTTTGGAGTAGCACCCATAGTTTTCATTTCATTTTCTGACACTCGAAAACTTCCTTCTCTGTGTCCAGCACCTCTCCATGACTCATACTTTCCAAGTGCAGATATTGATTGTTTGTAATGCCAATCAAGAATTTCATTTGTTAATCGTGTTGAAAGAAGTCCATATTCAAATGCACCATTCAATTCAACTTCTTTTGGAAACCACCAATATTTGATTGCAGGAAAAAAGACATCGCTATGAAAAGTTTTTTGTATGTCATTATCGTTTGGTTCATTTACAACTCTTTGTACAAAAAGATTATTGTCATGGAGTTCCATTGCATGAGCATCTTCCTGACGACCAATCATGGTAAGAGCTGCATTTGCTATTGCACCAGATAAACCTTTAAGATATGGAAAATCTGATTGGTTAAGTTCATCAATAATATTTGTTCCTGATATTTTATGAACAGGGCCTTTTGGAAACTTTTTAATTTCTTTTTTGAGAGGTTTGATACAGTCATTCGGAACAAAATCATTTACAACTGTTACACCATGTTCTCTTAATTGATAAATGTTTGTAGTAATTCCCTTTGTATTTTCTTGATGAACATACCAAGCAAAAATAATACGCAGAACGTGAAGTCCTCTTTCATTCCAAAGTTCATTTGATAAAACTTTATTTGGGTCACGATAAAATTGTTTCTCACCACTCAAAGCACTTTCAGATGCAATACGAGGAGACATCAAAAGTCCAGGCTTACAAATAATTTCTACAATTTCTTCAAATGATTTTTTGTAATCTAACTTTCTCTCAACTTCTATTTTGTATATTGCATCTCTTTCTTTCTCTGTCAAAAGATTATGACGATCAAGAAAACGTGTAAACTTACAATTATCTTCTGCAGCTTTTATAAGAAGAAACTCATCCCAATTTCTGGCTTCTTCAAATGCTTCAGAATCTCTTGCAGAGATTTTAGTTATCTGAAATGGTTCTTCTTGACTCAATGATGTGTTGAGGTTTTCTGTGATATTTTCCTGAGATGTTGTCATTGTAAAATTCATCTTCCTCTAAAACATTGTGAAGAAACTGCTGTTTAACTTCTTCATAGTTACAGTCACCTCTTGTTGTATGTAAAGAGATAATCTCTCTTTTAAAGTTTTCTTTTCCATGTTTGTCTATATCAGCTTTTAACTGTTCACTCGAACCATAGTAATTTTGCCAGTCACTTGGACTGCGTTGCCTTCTCTTTTTCCCTTTAACCTTTCGTATATTGTAAAAGTATTTACGGCCGATATATCTACGACCATTCAACTCATTAGTTATAATATATACGAAACCTTCAAATTTGTCAATATCTTTTTCACTAAAAATTTCATTCCGAAAAGTCCATGCGTTTTCCATCCTGCAACATCTTTTCTATTTCTTTTGTTTGCTTTTCTATAGCATCATTTTGGTCTTGAAGAATCTTTTTCTGAAACTTCAACTTGTCACTCTCATAATTCTGATCTGCAATATACTGATTAATAATATGCAAGTCAGAGCTAGATTTCTTCATCTAAGATTTCCTCTTCCTCATCGCCACTTTCTCCTAAGTCCTCCTCATCAAATTCATATCCACAAAAAGGGCAATAAGAAATAATACCTTTTGTTTCCCATGTGACTGAAAACTCTGTCGTGCAGTCTGGACAAATAAGAGTTTCTGTGTTCGGATTGCTCATGCGTTTCCCCAAATGTCTTGCCAGTTTCCTGTTAAAGCACCTTTTGCATAATCAGTCGCACGATTTTCAAAGAAGTTTGTATGTATAGGTGCATTGATTAATGTTTCTACCCATGGCAAAGGATTTCTTTTTACTTTGAAAATACCTTTCATACCCATACTTATAAGTCTACGATCTGCAATGTATCTTATGTATTGTTTTACTTCATCTCCTCTTAATCCCTTGATGCTTCCCATCTGAAAGGATAGGTCAATGAACTTATCTTCTAACTCCACCATTTTTTCACAGATACTATATATCTGACTCTTTGTTGCATCATTCCATAAACTTTTATTTTCTTCAATCAACTTTCTGAAAAGTCTTATCATGGCTTCAGTATGCATTGTCTCATCTACAATTGACCATGTAATGATTTGACCCATACCTTTCATCTTACCATGTCGAGGAAAGTTCAATAGCATAATGAAAGAACTAAACAATGCAAGTCCTTCTGTAAATGCAGAGATGGCTGCAATTTTAATTGGAAGTGAAACACCATTACCAACTTTCTTCATAAAGTATTCGTGTTTCTCTCTCATCGCTTCATACTCATTAAACTCATTGTATGTACTTTCAGGCATACCAAGAGTTTCAATTAAATGAGAATAAGCTGCAACGTGCAATGCTTCTCTTGCAACAAAACTACATAACATCATTCTTATTTCTGGTTGAGGAAAGTTTGGAAGATAATTATCAACATAACCTCCTGCAACATCAAGGTCACTCTGCGTAAAGAAACGAAAGATTTGAGTTAGAAAATATTTTTCTTCTACAGTTAATTTACTTTTCCAATCCTTAATATCCTCTGCCATTGGTACTTCTGTATGCAACCAATGAGACTGTTCATGTTTTAACCATATATCATAGAACTCTGGATATTGAAAAGGTTTAAAGTAGTCTCTCGAATCTGTTAGCTTTAGTTTTGTCATGTGTTTGTTTTACCCTTCGCAGGCTAGACAATCTTCACCATTTGCAACGGCACTCATGTCTAGTTCCTGTATTATTTGTCTTTCTATTCTTTTTGAAACTTTATCAGCTTTTCCGACTTTATCGGAACGACAATAGTATAGTGTTTTTAGACCAGACTTCCATGCCAGAAAATGAACAGCATGAAGGTACTTGATATTAGATGTGGGTCTGAAAAATAAATTAACAGACTGTGCTTGGTCAATAAATTTTTGACGATCAGATGCATTTTCGATTACCCACCTCTGGTCTATTTCCATTGCAGTTTTAAAAACGTCTTTCTCATGCTCATCTATAAAGGATAAATGCTGAACCGAACCTTCATTTGATATGATAGATGACCATATATCTTCATAATTTAACTTTGAATTTTCTTCACACTTCTTTTTTATTAGTTTGTCGAGGTATTTATTTTTTGCAAAATGACTACCTGATAATGTGTCCTGTCGATATGCATTTGCACGAAAAGGTTCAATACTTGGAGATGTATTACCCATAATAATACTACTTGATGCATTTGGAGCAATTGCAGTCACATGACTAAATCTTCTTCCTGTACCTACTGCATCTGGAGCTTCTCCTCTTTCAGAACCTAGTTCTGTATTTGCTTTATCCAATCGAGATGAAATATGTTTGAATATTTTTGTATTCAGATTTTTTGCCATCACTCCTTCAAATGGAACATTTTTACTTTGTAGATATGCATGAAATCCTAATGCACCAACACCAATTGATCTTTCTCTCATTGCAGAATACTTTGCACGTTTAACGTGATCTGGAGCTTTGTTAATAAACACCTGTAACACGTTATCTAACATCTCTGCAATATCTCTTATAAACTGTGGATTTTTTGACCACGAATCAAAATATTCAATGTTAAGTGAAGAAAGACAACATACAGCTGTACGTTCTTCATTTGTTGGAAGTATGATCTCAGAACACAAATTACTTTGATTTATTTTTAATCCTTTATCTTTTAGAAAAGAAGGAAGATGCTCATTACTTGTATCAATAAAATGCAGATAAGGTTCACCTGTTTGCATACGCATTTCAAGTATACGTTGCCATAGTTCTTTTGCAGAAATGGTATCCATTACTTTTTTTGTATGAGGGTCTTTAAGTTCCCATGTATCATCAAAGTCTGGCTCTCTCATACATTTTTCAATAATCTCCATAAAGTCATTTGTGATGTTGACTCCATGATGCATATTCAAACATCTTAAATTTTGATCTCCTGTCGGTTTTCTTATTTCAAGAAAAGGTATAATGTCTGGATGCGAGATGTCGAGATAGGCTGCATATGAACCTCTGCGAGTTTTTCCTTGTCGATATGCTAAGGAAGATGCATCATAGAGTTTAAGATGTGGTAGAACGCCAGTAGACTTATCCCCAGCACTCCGAATACCGAAGCCGATACCCACCCCACCACCGAGCATAGATAACCAATTTGTTTCAGAGAGAGTGTCAACGAGGCCTTCAGCAGTATCATTAATATAGTTAAGATAACAAGAGATAGGTAAACCTTTGGAAGATTTTCCATAAGAGAGGATTGGTGTAGAGTAAGATAACCAATGTTTTGAAGAATAGTCGTAGAGTCGTTGAGCATGGTTTTCATCCGTTGCAAAAGTTTTAGATACAAATGCAAATCTTTCTTGAGGAGAGATTTCTTCATCTCTCATATAAGATTCTTTTAGGCGTGTAATGCCTGCTTCACTTAGGAGTAAGTCACGATTTGGGTCTGTTTGTATTCCTAGATATTCCAACTATTTTTCTCCTATGTGTGATTCTATGAGTGGAAAAATAGTTGCAATTTCCTTTGCACATTCCTCTGCCACTTCCATGTGTTCTTTTTGTGTTCCATTTGCAGTTCTTAGTTCAATGTAATGAATCCAACTTCTAAGACTCCCTTTCATATATAGTCTACTTACGGTAAGTCCTTCTGGTAAAACAACTCTTGCTTGCTCCTTTGCAATACCATTCTCTATAGCCCAATCATATGTTTCTCTTACAAGGTCAACTATTTCATCTTGTCGAGTTATCCATTCTTGTTGTAACTCTACGTCATCTGTGTCAATTGAGTTTTGACGATTCTTTTTATCCTGCAATCGTGCTTCTCTATAATCAAATGCAAGTTCTCTTGTAGGGTCTGCATATCTTTGACTGAACTCTTGAAAACTAAAACTTCTATGTCTTAGTATTTGTCTTGCAATATCTCTTGTTGTTTCAATCTCAAGAGTTGCATCAACCATTTCAAGTGGACTCCAATGTTTGTTTTTAATGAGATAATTTACTAACTTTGCTGAGGTATCTATATTATTTTGATTTGATGGATTTGACACTCTTGCTACATGAGCAATTTGGTGTAAAACCTTTTCACTACTTTCAAACCAACTCCAATCTGCACTTTTAGGGGCTGTATAACTCACAAGTTCAACTTTCATATTCTTTTCCATTCATTAATTTTTAATTGTAATTCAAGACCAGAGAAGGTTTTTTTATTTATGGTATTCATAAGTTCTATTTCTGTCATTCCACCCTGTATCATGTCATTAATATCATTTTCTTTTATTTTTTTATCCCAAACGCAAACAGAAAAATTGTGACGACTTGCCTTCTCCATAATCTTGAGTATCTCACGATTACGAGGTTCATTGTCAAATATTAAAGTTGCATTTTTACGATTAATCACCTTTGAAATAACGGATAGATTTGATGAACCAACAGCAACACAGTTTGGAAGAAAGAATGAATCAAGAGCTCCTTCAACACAATATACTCTTTCATTCATATTAACCATATCAAGATTAAAAATCATAGGATAGGATTCATTAATTCTAAGTGCAAGATATCTAAGATTACTTGTGTCCGTAATGTCACGACAAGTAACACCAATCAAAGTTCCTGTTTTTGTATATGCTGGTATAATGATACGAGGTTTATCATCAAGAACCATTCCCTTAAACTTTTCATCAATTGATTCAAGTTTTTGAGAATTATCACAATAGTATAATCGAGAATAAAACTTCTCTGGTATTTTTCTTTTTGCAACATAGGTAAGAGCTGCATGAGGACAAGTCAAAGAAGAAAGTTTTGGAAACAATCCATCAAGATTTGACTGTTTTGAGATCGTCACCTTTGTCTTTTTTGCAACAATAGGAGAGTAACCTTTTTCTTTGAAACTCTCTACTCTCCAACTATTCCAAAGAGAGGAGTCAATCGTTTTGAGAAAGTTACCAAATGTTGAACCATAGTTACAGTTATGGCATTTGTAGTTTAGTTGAACTCCTTTTGTGTAAATGTATCCACGAGCTCTATGTTTGTTCTTTTGTGAATCACCACATATCGGACAACGTAAATTGGCCAAATAAGGAGAGGAGGATTTTAACTTAAATCGTGAAACTCGACTTGAGATAAACCCTGCGTATTTTGTGTCTATTCGTAATGTCATAAGGTATTATACTTATATGACACCGCAAAGTCAACAGTTTTATACTCCTGCTTTACCTGTTACTACAAATAAAGTGAAAATAATTACTCCAATCACAACAAACATACCTGTAAATGTCCAGAACCAATTCATAATCTTTCTCCACCTCAGTTCCTTGTCGTATATCATTTTCTGACGATCTTTTCGTATTTTGCCTTGCAGTCTTATTATCTCATTCCATGCATTTGGGCCGTAGGACAGATTGACAAAATTCCTAAGTTCTGTTTCCATCGCCTCTGCCTTTTTCTTGGCTGCAAATATCTCCATCGCCTCCTGTTCAATCGAAGAACCATTAAAAAGTTTCTTGAAGAGAGGAGGTTTCTTATTCATTTTTTCTGCATGATTTATGTCACTAATTGCACCCATCCATTTACCCATTTGCCCATACATGGACTCAATGTCTTTACCAATAGTCATTCCCTTCTTGATGAAATTAAATGCCGAAGTGGCTGCAGCTATTGCTGTTACAGGGTCGATAATAACCTCCTATTCGTAAACCTTTGTTGTGCCGGGGTCAACTTTTTTGGGAATACAGTAAGCAGTCACATAGTCATCTCTTTGTAACTTATCTTTTGTTCCATAGTTTCCATAAACTTTTGTAACACGACTTGCGAAATAGTTACATCTGTCAACGGAACGGAAATACATATCGTTACTTGAAAGTTGCCTAGTGTCTCCTGCTCCCAAATAAATTGTTAGCAAAAAAACATGAATCATTATCGACCTTTAAAGGCCTCTGACGATTTACTTGTTCCAGCATAAAGACCAAACCAAGCTGCACCAGCACCAACGATTACAGAGATAAGTCCTGCCTGTTGAGTATTTGGGTCTGGAAGTTCCATAAACCAAATGGTTGATTTATAGAGGAGAATGATGTATGTTGTGAGAAAAAGTCTTGGAAAAATTCTCCATGAGTCCACAGCTCTTGCCATGTATATCCAATTCATATACGGATTGCTTCCACTATTGACTGTGTTTGTATCAACTTCTAGGTCGATTTGAACGGTCTTTTTTACATCTGCCATTTTACTATCCTAACATTATTGAAGGCATTTGTGCAATAGCATAACCAATGACTGTGGCACCACCGATTGCCACCCATTTCCATTTTTCTAGTCTTGATATACGATTATCAACCTTTTCAAGTGAGTCCTTGAAACTTTGAAGCTCATCAATGATGTATGTTCGACCTACTTTCAGTTCGTCATTTACAAAAACTTTAAATTCTTTAAGGGAGGATTTGACATAGTTCGTTTCTTGTTCTTGATAGTCAAGCTTAGACTGTTGTACAGTCACAAGAGTACGAATATCATCAGCAACTTCAGACAGTTTCTCAACTGCGACATCAAGTTTAGAAAAGGAATTTCTTACCTGTTCAAACTCTTTGTCTAGTATTGCAACTTTTGTTGTTAATTTGTTAATTTGATTATCTTCTACCACTATGTTTTTCCGATTTTTAAAGTTCTTCAAAATCACATAGTGTTAGTCGTATTTATAATCACCAAATTTTCAAATTAGACAGGAACGATTTTTTTGGAGGATTTGCTTCTTTTTGTTCAGAGGAAACCTTTTGCTCCTCTTTATCTTTCTCAATAGTCGTTTCATAGTAGTCTTTGTAGGCTGCAATAACTGCTTGTTGTTGCATGACAAGGGCTCTTACTTTTGCAAAATTAACGGATAGTTTCTCATATCCCTTATCCGTCAAAGAAAAAAGAACAGGATTAAACTTCTTTTTATCAATATCCTCAAAAACTTTTGTAACATTTTCTTCTGTCACAAGCATCCACGACACTTTATCTAGTTTAACTGTATCCACAGAGGGAATTGATAGTTTTGACCTTTCAATCTCTGTGGTTATCATCTCAACAGGAGGTCGAGAAGAAGCACAAGCACTAATTAAAGAGATTAGGATTAGCGATGTCAGGACATTGCGTATTACTTGCAGATTTTTTATCAACTAACTTCTCCTTCTCAGTTAGAGGGTCGCCAGACAATATCTCAAAACATCTGCCTGCATCAAGTGAACCCTTGTTTATAATTCTTTCTATCACTCTTGGCCTTGCAACTGCAAGACGACCAATATCACGTTCTCCAAGAACTTTAGATACCTTGTTAAACTTATTTTGTGTTTTGGTCACTTCTTCTCTTGCTTGTGATAATGCAAGAGTAAGTTTTTCTGAAACTTCTTTTTGTGCTTTTACATCTCTTTGAAGTGCATTGATTGTACGAACTTGTTCTTCATTTGCAACTTTTTGAAGTGCAATTTCTGATGCAGCTTGTTGAAGTTGTGCCTGTGTATCTTTGTAATAAAAGAAACCCATTCCTCCGACAACTGCCATAACGATTAACATATAGGGCATTATATTCTCTCCACAGTCCAATTAAGTTCTTTAACAGTTCGAACTTCAAAAGGCCTATAATCTTCTAGTTTGACTTTAATATGTTTTGGGGATAGTTTACGAATACTCCGACAAATAAGGGATTGTTTGTCAAAGTCCTCTCCACTAATGGTAATTTTATATCGAGGAAAAAGATGATAACGAAACCATGCTGTAGTATTGTTTATATGATAACGAAACCATGCTATAATATTCTGCATACTTACTCTATAAGACCGACTTTATAAACTGTCTTACCTCCCTCTTTCATTGCAGTTAGTGCCTGTTTTCTATTTAGGAACATACCTTTATCATCTACATGGAGACTTACATGAACCCAACCACTATCAGGAATGCCTGGCGTGTAGAACTCAAGTATCAGTTGGTCATACTGTAGATTATCAAATATCCATTTTGCAACTTCATAGTTTGATGTGCCGGGGCACTCAATATCAACTGCCTCTCCTTTACAATGCTGAGATTTAGACGAACCTCCAACTGCTTCATTTAGTTCTTTTCCACGATATCCACTATTAATTATAGTCGGCCCAAACTGTTCTCTTACAGGTTGAACAACGTGTTCGAACAATGCCTTTGCAGCTTTCAAATGTTTTTCTGTCGGAGTATTGTCAAGTCCTCTGCGTAAAGCAGTTTGACTCTTTGTAAACTCTGCAAGTGTAAAGTTTTTACTTAACTTCATTCAGACAAGTACTTTCTTTTATTTTCCATAATTGATTGCGTATTTGCAGTTTTCTTACGAAGTGCATCTTGTATAATAGGACTTGTTGCATGATCTCCAAACACTTCTGAAAGAGTAACATCTTTTCTTTTTTCTTTATCTTTGAGTGCGGATATTCCATAAAGATCATTTGCGTATAGATTCATTTTCCTTCTCTTTCTCCTTGAGGTTACTTTCTCTTGCTTTTCGTTTGATGTAATTCATAGCATTAATGTATTTATTCTGTGTTACAGGTCGGCCACGTTTTTTTCTTTTCTTATCGTAAAGAGGGTCTGGTGGAAGTGCAACTCCACCTCCTGCAACACTATTTGTTGGTGCATCTTCTTCTTTAAACATTTCACTAAATGTTTTTTGTGTTTTTGAATCAAGGTCATTCATCTCGTTTATGATTCCTTCTAATTTTTGTTTGTCGGATAACTCTGAAAAGTTCTTAGATTCTTTGAGAAGAAAAAGTGCAGCTCCATAGGTTGCAATCTTTGTATTACCGCCTGGAACTCTTGCAATCAATCTTTTGATATTGAATATCATTCTATCAAAGAGAGTCATTGCTTTCTTTTCTGCTGGAGTTTTTGCCTTCTTGAGTCTTTTACCTTTTTCATCAATTAGGCCGAGTTCAAACGCATCCGTTTCATCAAACGGAGTTGTAAGTCTGCGAATAAATTGATAGACGAAAAAGAGATCGACTGCTGTACTCATATCTTTTCTAAAACCTTTTCTATATCTTCATCACTCACAACAAAAAGTGGGTCGATTGTTTCATCTCCCAATCCAATACCACGAATAGGAGAACTCGGCCATTGATTTAAAAATACTAAAAAAGGTTTCAAAAATTCAAGATATTCATAACATTTATAAAATAACATTCGAGTTAAATGTTTTTCTTCAAAGACATTATAAAGAGCAATCAAATGATTTAAAATTAATCTATGATTCATTTCACTCTGTGTACTATATCTCTTAAACAAACGTCTAAGATATTTAATACGATTCACATCTTCTGTGAACTCTAATATATCCACGCATCTAGGATTCTCGTAGAACTTAGCTGCGTATAACATAAAGTTCGAATCATCAAGAGTCTCAAACATTCAACCACTCTAACTAAAAACTGACAATGCCACCCTTTTTATTTGTGTATTTGTCGTTGCCACATAAATATAATTTGTATCCCAAAAAATACTTCCTTGTTGTCCACCTGTAAACTGTGTAGTCGCATTGTTTGAGCCTGGAGTTGTTGAGTTTTCGATAACAACTCTTGCATTATCACCTGTTCCTGTAATCTTTGAAATACCACTAACATTTAGGTTAGAGGAGATAACAGTATTCGAACAAGAGATAGTTACATTAGAACGAGCAGTTACTAATGAACCAGCTGTAAACACAGTATTAGATGGTATAGCACCAAAGAAGTTTTTAACAGTCACCTTTTTACTTGTTGGTGTTCCGTTTGGGTCATCAACAATCATCAACAAATCTGGAGATGCAGATGTTGTTAATGCTGTAAGTGCAGAAACCTTTTTATCAGCCACTTTTTAATCCTTACTAATTAAACACCCTTTGGACTTACTTGGAAAGTTGTAATAACATCTCCAGCAAAGTTTAATAGGTTATTTGATACTGAACCTGTAATCACAAGATTTGCTGTACCTGTTTGTGCAGACATTTCTGGATTGTAAACAGGTGAACCTGTAACACCAATTGATTGTGCATTAATTTTATAAGTTCCTTTTGCTGAACCTGTTCCACCCTGTAGTTTAGGTAGATTGAAAATTAATGTATTGTTCGAACCAGCTACAGTAGATGCAACAGTATTTGAACTTGTAATGTGTGCATTACCACTATTACCACCAGCTGTGTTTGCAAGTCTAATGTACATAAGGTTTGCAGATGCTTTAATCTTTACAGGTGCATTGAATACAACATAAAGATTTGCAGTTGATACGTTTGCAGAAATCACACCATTTGCATTTAACTTAACGTACATTTGAGAGATATCAGGAAACCCAAGAACCTCTGTTCCTGCAAGTGCAACTTTGTCTCCAGCTGCTACAAGAACTTCATCAATAATTCTTGAACCTCTAACTTCTCTACGAACCCAACCTTTTGATGTTGCGATTACGTTTCTTTTCTCTTTCATTGCTTGGCCAAAACCTTGACCAGCAGGAGATGGTTGATATCCGTCTTTATATGCTATTTCGGCACTTGCTGCTCCTGTTGCAGATTGTGTACCTTCTTTTTTAAAACCCCAGCCTGGCATGATTGTTTACTCCTTATCTCTGCGCTTTTCGTGGATTATTACACTACTCGACATAACAAAGTATAACAAAAAATTATTTTTCTTCTTTCATTTTAGGGTCAAACTCAACCTTTGCAGGCTTTACATTTACACCCTTCTTATCTTCTTTATCTTCTTCTTTTTGATCTTTCTTGATTGCCTTACCAATTGCTTTTCTACGATTTTTCAGATATTTATCCGAGTCATCAACATCTCCATCATTATCAATATCGTCATCAGCTTTACCAACAGGGTCAAGTTTTTTCTCTGCAACACTTTTGACTGCATCTAATAATGAGTCTGATATGCCCCAGCGTTTTTGTAATGTACTGTTTGCTTTCATGTCTACTTTCCTAAGAATATTAAAATTCTAAAATACTTGTTCTTTGTCTATTTATGGTTTTTAAAAGTGCAACTTCATTTGGAAATTCGAGTATTTTGAGTTTTAATTTTGTTTCCCCTTTACGAAGCCGATGAAATTCGTTCTTTTCTATATCAATAACTGTTCCCTTACCTATACTTATGGGTAGTTCATTATCTCTTTGAAAAGACCAACCCTTTCCCTCCATAACAATAACTGTTCTTTTTACTTCATCTCTATGCCAAACAAGTTCATCATTACTCACATTCGTATCAAACTCACGAATAGTGCAAATATCCGAAACTCTTGTGTCTTTATAAGGATTCATTTTTACCAGAAAGATGAAGGATTATCGACTTGTAGTCCAACTGATTTTGCAAAACGAGGAACTCGACACGACCAATAACCAGCAGTCATCTTATCATTCTTCTCTGCACATTTATGACGAGCTGCAAAGGATTTACGGGCCACAGGGTCGTTGATTTTAACTTGTAGACCTGTTGTATCACCAAACTCAATTTTCTTAATCTTGTTTGTTTCTGGATTACGAACATACACATAGAACTTCTTTCCACCACCTCTTTTTGGTTTATTGAGCTCTACATCTTTTTCTTCTTCTAATGTTTCAAAATTAACAAAAGGATAATCAAGAGGCACTTCTTCTCCTTCATAGATACCATATCTACCAATGTCCGTACTTAAAATTTCTTCTACATATGGACTGACTTTAATGTATCCCTCAGAGACAAGTTTTCTTGCTGTCACAAAAGTTTGAAAGTATTC
>Ga0160423_10001773_pt1 | contig 18047 bp, 14 predicted proteins | sample CRUFie14St8metaG_FD_108191 | JGI IMG/M metagenome (GOLD analysis project Ga0160423, IMG submission 108191) | Marine microbial communities from the Costa Rica Dome - CRUD Field 142mm St8 metaG | ecosystem: Environmental > Aquatic > Marine > Oceanic > Photic zone | place: Costa Rica: the Eastern... | reverse complement strand
GTTTGTATTCTAGCTGTATTATCAACATGTGTAACACCGGGAACTTTATCTGTTTTAACTTTACATATTCTTGACATGTAAGGGCTAGGACATGTTGTATCAAAGTATTCTTTATAATGATCTTCTAATACCACAGGTGCAAATGGTCTAAAGTCTTCTCTCATCTTAATTGTGCCGTTTATTATATCTTTTATATTAGGATTTCTAGGGTCAGCTAATATACTTCTATTACCTAATGCACGATTACCACTTTCTGATTTTCCTTGAAACCAACCTACAATTTTGCCATCTGCTATTGATTGTGCTACCTCTTTGTAAGATGTTAATTTTTCATCACTTTTATATTCATATTTGTATTCAGGATATTCATATTCTTTACCAGCAAATGTATTAGTTTTGTGTATATTATTATTGATAATGCAATCGGCATGTTGATAAACACCTAATGCTTGGCCTTCATCACCTACAGCAGGCGGTATGAAAACATTATCGTAATGTTTTGTAAATTCTTCATTCATATAACCATTATAAGCTACGCCACCTGCTATACATAAGTTATCACATGATTTGAGAGGGTAAACATGCTCTTTAATTTTATCTAGTGTAAATTTTTGTAATGTATATGCCAAATCATCTACACCATAAGAAAAGAGATCAATATGTTCAAACTTTTTTTGTTTCTTTTCTGTAATAGGTCCTTCTAATATTGTTTCAAATACATCATAATAATATTGATTATATTTTCCGTAACCTACTTTACCCATGAGTTTACTTGCACCTAATGTTCCAAAGCCTGTTAAATTAGACATATGATTCCATAACCAACCTATCGGTAATTTATCTGATAAGTCTATCATGTTTTCATCTTTGTCAAAAAACACACATCTATAATTTGACCCTATGCCATCAATGGCTAAAATATCTGACTTGTAAAAACCCGAATTTAAAAATGCATATGTGGCATGTGATTGATGATGGTCTATATAATAGATATTATCTTCAAAGTAAAAGTCCCATAATTTTTTAGGTTTAAAATCAAACACACCTTTTGGTAATAAGTCTTTACACATTCTAATACCACCTAGTGTATAAGTGAATGCTAAAATATCATCTGTTTTTTTAAAATACTCTTTTACAAACTCTTCATTTAAACGATAGTCAGCAGGATTTAATATATCTGATTGATGAGCATAAGCCTCAGCATGATATGGTAGATTATGTTTAAATCTAGTATATCTCTCTCTTTGATTATGCCATACACCATCATATGTATTGTGATCATGTAAATTTAAAGCAACAGCAAATATTTTACGCATTTAATAACCTCGCATACTTACTTATCGGAAAATGACCCTTAGGTTGCACCCATTCAGTACAGGTTTTGCAATAGTTCTCATATTTGAACAATCTAAAGTTCATCATCTTATCAACGTTCTCCTGCGTTAGGTCAAAGGTTTTTGATAATATTGGATTATTGGCAAATTTCTTACTACAATGTACAATATGTCTTTTTTCAAAGTCTATGACTGGAACCATAGGAAAGGCTGCACACATTTTACGATCAATTTCTGCAGCTTGTAATACATCTGTAAACTCTTTTGATCTACCGTTGAAAGCTTTCCACATAGTATTTTTATGATCTAGTTTTTTTACAATTTCAGGATACTTGTGTCTATATTTAAAATAGTTTGGTGTTCTTACAACTACATTGTAATTATTGAAGTCATTTTCTGGTACAAAATCGCCATAGTTACCTAGTTTAGTTACTTCATGTTCATACCAATCTAATATATTGTGTTCAACATATAATATATCTTTATCTTCTAATATATGAGGGTATCTTTTACGAACAAATGAATTAGATAAAACTGAGCAAACATGATTTGAATTTTTTTTTATCTCTGCTATCACCTCATCTAAATTTTTAATTAAGCCTGGTTCACCACCTAAAAGATTAACTCTAACTTTATAGTCTTTTAAAAATCCTAAAGTCTTTCTTAAAAAGTCCATATCTACGGTCAAGTTACGCATTTCTAATGTGTAACTAGTACAATAATGGCAGTTCTTATTACAAGACATGGATAAAAAGAAATCTATGGCTAAGTAATTTGCTTGTATTTCATCTAAGGTTTTCATAAAATTTATTAAATGCAATTTTTAATTTTCTAGTGTTTTTAAATGTTACTTCTTCAATATAACCAGGTGTTTGATAACACTTCTCAATTATATAATCGTAAATATCCTCAGTAGTTTCATTTAGTAAACTTTTATCAATACAATCGTCACCTAATAGTTTTTTCATATTATCTAAAAATTTATTCTCTTCTTCAGCTAATACGATTAGTATTATATTGACAACTTTATTTATCTCTACATCTGACATAAAAGGATCAATAGGTAAAGTAAGTATGGTGTCACATACTGTTTGAGTAATAAGCGTACTGTCTTTTCTATGACCTATATTTTTGTACATAGAATTTTCAGATAAAGGTTTATTATAATGAACTTTTGCATTTAATTTTTCTTTTATTTTATCTCTAATTTCTTTATTTTGTAATCTAATAACATATTTGTGATAATTATGATTAAGACCATTAGTTGAGGGTTGTATTGTTACATGTTTTTCTAATTGTTTATCATATTTTTTTGCTACAGCTTGTCTCTTTATCTGGTAATCATCTATTTTTTTTAATCTATGATCTATAAATTTAGCATTCATCAATAACATTTTAGAATTATAACCTAACATCTCATTGTTGCCATGTTTTCTTAATTTTTTAATTGTTTCTGCATGTTCTTTATTATCTGTTAATACAGCACCTCCACCTGATATACCAGCAACAACTTTATTTGCATTAAAACTTAATGTACTAATATCACCAATAGTACCTGCCTTAACACCATTTAAACTAGCTCCTAATGCCTGACAAGCGTCTTCTATAAAAGCTATGTTCTTTTCTTTACAGAATTGTTTTATTTTATCTGTATCAGACATATTACCAAATAGATGTGGATAAACAATTGCTTTTGTTTTTTCTGAATACATATTTTTAATACTATCAAATGACATGTGATAAGATAAAATATCTATGTCACAAAATACAGGCGTAGCACCTGTCATTGATATACAAGAAGCTGTAGATATCCATGAAAAATTACTTACTAAAACTTCGTCACCTTGTTTAATGCCTAAACTAATTAATGCAAAATGTAAAGCGTCTGTGCCATTACTTACTGCAACAGCATATTTTCTGTCCGTTAATTTAGTAATACTTTTTTCCAAAAACTCTACATTTTGTTCTTGGTCTTTTTGCATAACATTATCAAAAAGTTTTAAGTATTCTTCTTTGTTATTTTTGTAATCTATTTTCCAACTGTCCATATATAAATTCTGCTATTTTTTCATGACCTTTTTTATTAGGGTGGGCGTCTAATTCAGACACTATACAATCTTCAAAGTTATTACCATTTTCATACATAATTGATTTGTATTCTATACAATAACCATCAAATTTATTTAAAGGTGGATATCCAATAAAATTTTCAGTATCTATAAACTGCTCATATTCTAGATATAATGCACAACAATGATAAAAGTCATTTGCTGTTACTTTTTTATAATCCCATCTTTTTTTAAAATTTGGATTATTTAAATTTGCTACAATCTCCCAATCTGTTTTTGATAGACCATGTAAATATCCCATAAAAGGATTAATCATTTGAAATTGTTTGTAAGGTATATTATAAAGTTTACATAAATTTTGAAGAGCGATATATTTACGAAGTGTATCTTTTATATAATAAAATACATCACCTCTTCTACCTATTCTTACGTTTCTCCATAACATATTTTTATGAAATCTATCAGCGAGACTATAATTGATACCAGGTTGTACGTTGACCCAATTTTGATAATCTTCTCTATTAACCTGTGACCAAGCTGCCATTACCATACCAATTTGATCTTTAGGAGTTCTAGTAATTTCTTCAAAAAGAGTTGTGTAAATATATTCATTACCTGCTCCACTCGCACCTAAATTAACGAGATCCATATCCAACTTTTCAGCAATTATTTCAGGCCATTTTTTAAATGAGACATCATAATCTGGTGAAGTACAAGATACAAAGTTACTATCAGTAAAACTACAACCACTTACTATTAATTTTTTTTTCATTTTTAATATTTATATTCGTAACCGTAAAACTTAAATTCATTTTCATAATGATATTGAAGAAAATCTTTTATTTTTTTTAATTCTTCAGGCTCATAATACACCTCATATTTTACATTTAATGGTATTACAGGTGATGTAAACGTACCGGCACCAAATTTTTTTTTCAAAAATTTAGTGCTTATTTCTTCTTTGTAAAAAATATCTGGTTTTAAATGTTTTGTTTTGTGCTCAATAATTGTATTTAAATAACGCACCTGTTGTAAATAATCTTCACATAACTCTTTATCAAATTTAAATTTTATATTATGAGATTGTATTGATGACTTTAAAATATCATTAAGTTTACTAGTAGGTTTGAGATTTTCACCAGTTTTAAGACTACTATTATGACCATGCATAGGCATTATATTTTGACTTTTACTAAATTCATTAGCGTAACTATCAGCAATATCATGCATAGGCATTATATTATGTTTTGTATAACCGCCGATATCAGAGGATTTTTTTCTTACGGTCCTATGAAACACATAACTAATTAAAGACTTCCATATATCTCTTCTTTTTAGAATTATAATATTGTGACCTTTATAGAAATCTATGAACCAATTTAAGATATTTTTATCAAATAACATCTCAGCCTGAATTTTATGACAAAGTTCATAACCACGATCTCTTAATATTTTTAAAAAATTTATTTTGAAATTCTTATCTTTATCAAACATCCAAGAATTTAAAAATTCATCATCATTACTAGTATTAGAAAATGATAATGTTTTTTTCCAATTTGATTGATATGCGTGTCTTATGTAAGATTGTACCCATGTTGACCCAGAGCGATGGCAAGATACTAATATAGGATATTTGAATGTAGTCATAATATTATACTTTGTGTTTACTTTTTTCGGTACCGTCTGTTGAGTAAAAAGTCTCTGTTTTTATATTATCATCTCCTCTATCTTGACAATGATGAATACAAGCAGAAGGAATTTCTGGCCAATTTTCCGTTCTTAAATCTTTTTCAAATTTTATCCATGGTTTTGAAAGTAATATTTCTTCTATATCCTCCACTTCACTAACTTTACTAACCTCTATTAATTTTTTTAATTGAGGTTCTTCTAAATATTCTTCTTCATCACAATAACAACAAGGTATTAAATAACCTCTATTTGTAAAAGCAGTTTGTATTTCGCCTCTCAGGCATTTAGGTTTAAATTTAATCATGTTTCCAACTCAACTTATATTCGTTTGTAGGCATTAAAGGATCATCATTGTTTAGCCACCTAGATGATTGTAACATTATAAAATTCAAATCATTATCTATTGCCATTTGTTTAGCTTCTTCTATATGATCTTGATTATATCTAAAAATAATATATTGCCATGTAGGTGAATTTATTAAATATTTTTTTGCCTCACACATAATATCAAATAATTTTTCACCATCTTGATTAACTCTGTAAATATGACTTTCATTAGGTAAACCATCAATACCAAATATCCACCTTGCATTTGGATAAGCTTGAAATGCTTTGATATACCAAGATTTAGGTTTTGCTGATGAGGCATTATGAACATGCACCTCAATATTAACAGATTTTAAATATTCTAATATTTCTATAAACTTTGGGTGATGTACTGGATCTGATAATTGTCCACAAAAATCAAAAGCTAAGTAATGATTAGCTAGTTTTTTTATATCATCTAAAGTAACATCTTGCCCCCAAACTTTTCTACCTTTATTTGCAAAAGCAAATTGTCTAGGGCACCTAGGACATTCTAAAGAACACCTATGTGTAATATCAATATTTAAACCTTTTCTTTTTCTATTAAAAAATGATAAACTTCGCATTATGTATTTTCCTTAAATTACTATACATATTTATTCATATGCATACATCTCACTTTTTTCAAATAATCCTACAAATACATTTATGTTGGCATAATATAAAGATGGTGTAGGTATAGGTCTATTCCAATATATCATGCCACCGTCTTTTATATTTTTATCTCTTAAATATTCTACGTTTTTACCTAGCCATTTAAATTCAACAAATAGTCTAGGCGCTGGGTCAAAATTTGGTTTTGTATATACATAAGTCTCAAACTTACCTAATATATTTTCAATAGGTGCAAATAAATTATTTAGCTTTGGATTAATCCACTTTTCATTGTACGTTACAATACCATGATCTGGATATTTGTGTATGTGTTTTTCTATCTCTTTATAATATATTTCGTTTGTTCCTAAAAATAAATATTTAAATTGAATATCATTTTTCACAGGTTTATACCATTCAAAATTTATCATTTTTTCATATTGAATTCCTACGCCATTAGGATAAACTTCATAGTCGCATAGATCATAAACCTTTTTAGGTCTAAAATATTCTAATGCTTTAGGATATTGTTCTATATGATTTTCTGAATAAACTGAAAATAAGGTATTTTTAAAACATAAACGTAAAGTTAACTGTTGATCTTTTGTGTAATTGTGTATATCTAAATAAGGTAAAGTAAGCATACTTCTTCCTAATATTAAAGTAGTTTCAGTATTAGTAGGTGTATAACTATCAAAAACAATATTTTCACAAGTTTTGTATTGATCTGTAATTGCTTTTATATAATCTTCAGGTTTAAATTTTGGATTACATATGATAATTAATTTACATTCAATACCAGAATAATTTAAATGACAACAATGTTCATAACTATATCTTAATAATCCGTCTCCTGGTTTTGATGTACATACTATATTCATTACGCCCAATTAATTATTTCATCTATATCTTCTTTATATTCTTCTTCAATTAAAGGTCTAGGTATATTTTTATATCTTCTATATCCTAAACTCATTAACAAATATGGTGGTTCATCAACAAATGGCAATTCTTTCCATAGATATTTCCATTTAGGCCAATGACAAAAATTTTTATTATATGATATATCTATTTTTTGTTCTAAAGCAAAAGTAGCTAGTGTTGTTGCAAACATACCTATTTCAATACAATTTATTTGAATATCATCTTTATATCTTTTTGGATCACATACAATATATTCATGGCCATCTTTAATTCTTTGTCTTACAGCAGGGCTGCCTTTTGATAATCTAGGTGTAAATATCAATACATAAGGTGCTAAAATATGTGTACACCTATTTGAAGGATATTTTAATTTTTCAGGCGTACCTTTTTCTTTTTGTATAAGTTCTTCAACAATAGTTGATTGATTAAATAAAATTTCTTTTTCTTTTTTACGATCCGGACCTAAAACATGTACTTTGTAAGGCATTAAATGTTGTTTGGACGGCACTTGTTTCCAAGTTTTTTGTAAAAGACTTACAATGACATCTTTAGAAGGAATATTTTTATGATCAAAACTTTTTACTTGTCTTCTTGTATCAAATAGTTTTTCTATATTCATTCATATTACTCAATCATATCAAAAATAGCTCTAAACAATTCAATTTTATTTTTTGCTTGTCTTATTCTTTTTTTGCCTTCTACATTGTCTGATTCATTGATTTTTTCTATGTTTTCAAATGCAGATATTTTAAAAGCAAATAGGTGGTCTTCATCTGTTAAGTTTTTGGTAACTCCGTCAAATATATTTGAAAAGTAAGCATCTTTATTTTTTTCTATTGAATGTGTATTAGTTACATCATCTAATAAACCATCTTCTTTAGCAATTCTCATTATCTCTGCCTTATATGCTTTACTTTCTTCTTTTTTCTTATTGTGAGTATCTTCATGTAATTGATCTATTGTTTTAATAGTCATCAATTCTTTGAACATATCATTATTTTCATCATATGGTATAACAGTAGGTATTACAGTTTTACCGTCTTCACTTTTTGTTAAAATTTCTATATTTTTTCTTTCATTATCTATGAAAGACGCTTCGATAAAATTATCTTTATTGAACATTTTTATTCTCCTCTATATAACCATACAAATTTGTTTTTGCATGCCATCCTAGACTATTTAGTATTTTTGTATCGGCTGTATTATTTAATCTTTCAGTTTCATCAGCAATTCTATTTTCATAATCTACTTTAAAATAGTCAGCTATGTCTATTAGTTTATTTGATATGCTTGTACCCACATCTATTACACCTCTTACATTATTTTGTAAAACCGTGTAAATAGCTGATACAACATCATCAACATGTATAAAATCTCTTGTATGATTTACATTTATAAACTCTACATCATTTTTAAGTATTTTAGGTATTAACATTGTTTCTCTGGCACCAGGTCCATAAACAGTTGTAAATCTCATACCTAAACTATTAGGGTGTTCTAGTTGTTCCATACTATACTTACTCATTGCGTATGGATTTCGCCAAGGTTCATAAGCAGTTGATGAACTTGCATAGATAACTCTTTTTGTTTTATAAAAATCAAATATACGTTGACTGCCTATTACATTTGTCTTCCAATAATCTGTTGGATTATTTAAACTATCTCTTACACCTGATAGTCCTGCTAAATGTATGACTGTTTCTATATTATGTGGAAAATCGCATGATATAATATCATGTCCTGTTAACTTATCTATTGTAACAATTGTATGGTCTTTTGATTGTAAGTATTGTAATAATCTGTTTCCAATGAAGCCTTTATGGCCTGTTAATAATATATTCATAATATAAATCTATTTATCTATGATTTAATAATTCTTAAAAAATAAGTATTTTGTGCTACAGCAGATCCTGAAGGAAACTCTTGTGTTCTATAATCATTAGCATTTACAAATCTTTGTTGATATGTTGAACTATTTAATTTAGTATCTACCATACCTGTTCCTCTTGTATTACCAGAACCCGAAGTACCTATTTGATAACTTAAAGCATATCCATCACCTGATGAAACCGAAGTGTATCTCATCCACTCTTGTAATAGAGATTCAAAATCTGCGTCTGCAAATTGTCTTAAATTGTTATTTGAATCTATAAAAAATGGAGCTGTATAACTTGTATCTGCTCCTGTTATTTTATGTAAATAATAATTAGTAATAGTCGTTGGTTGATCTTGTGTTTCAGGAATAGAACCTGACGTATAAGCACCAGAATTTGCTCTTGTATCTGTAAATATAGCAGTGGATGAAACTAATGTAGAACCTGACACACTAGTTGATGTATTAACATGATAAGTTCCACCTTGATCTGTACCAGTAGAACCTGAAGCTAATAAATCTATTGCAGGATGTAAAAAAGTATCCTTGACATCTGTAATACTCATTGCTTGAATTTGTCCTGATGAATTGTAATATACAGGCCATGTTTTTCCTGTGTCTGTAGTTGGAGATACACTGGCGTTTGAATGACTTACTTTGTCGTATGTAACTGAAACTGTTGATACGTTAGGTGTTTCACCTGCAGTATCAAAGTTTGTAGCGTCTGTTGTGGATGCACCAGCTTGTAATCTTGTATCTGTCATAGCAGATAATGTACCACTACTACCAACAACACTTAAAGTTACTCCTGGATTTAATGAATATTGATAAACTGCTTGTTTAACAATTTCTGTCACCATTGATGTTGACATCTCTTGCAAGTTATTGCTTACATAATATAAAGGTTTTCTTACTGCCATAATTACTCCTAAGCACCTGCACCAAATAATGTTTTTAAGGCAGTACCTGATGAGTTTAATATTTGTAATGTAACAACAGTTTTTAATTCGTTTTGACCAATTGCGTCATTAGCTATCATTGATTCAGTTATAGCATCTATTGAACCTGTTGTAATAACTGTTCCTGATTCATTTGGAAATCCAATTTCTCTATCAGCTGTAGGATCAATAGCAAAAACTTGCGTTTCAAAAGCGTCTGCCGTAGCACCTTCAAATACAACACCTCCTACGTTTGTTGAAGCTGTATAAAAATGTCCGTCAGTTGATACATCTTTTGAACCAAAATTTACAAATGACGCTGAAGACGTAATATTATCTACTGATAATGTTTTACCGGCAGAAAGGGTCAAATTATCATCAACAGTAATCGCAGCTGCATTTGAAGAACTAATAGTATTACCACTGATTGCAATTGTACCTAAAGCATGTGTTGTTCCTGAACTTGAAAATGAATTACCAGTAATCGTACCTGTTGTTGTTAAATTTTCATTACCAAAAGAAATACTACCACTTGAATCTGTAATAGATCCATTTGCTAATGTCATATTACCAGTAGATAAAGTTGGCGTTGTTAATGATGTTGTAACTGATACAACATTTGGCAAACCAATTGTTAATGTGTCAGTTGCACTAACAACTGCTTCAATTTCATTTGATGTACCTACGACTGTTAATGTATCACCACCACCAACAATTTGTTGATTGTTTGCACTATCTTTTACTGTAAAACCGGCTGTTGATGTTGCAATACTAATAGTTTCATTCATAGCACCAACTAAATTAGTTGAACTAATAGAACCACTTAGGTTTGCAATATCACCAAAATCATTTGCCGCCAAATCGTTAAATGTGGTTCTAAATGTTTCTAATGTATCTGTTACTGCTATATTTTTAACTGCCATTTACTAACTCTTTTATTAAACTTTTTATTTCTCTTAATTCTGTTTTTAAATTATTTATATCTTTTACCGCACTTCTTATTTGATCGCTATGTTCTTCTCTTGCTTTAATTCTTTTCATATATTTTTCATATTCACTTACATTGGTATTTACTATACCATTTGACGAAACTTCTCTTACTAAATGACTATAACCTTTTACTTGTAGTCTAGACATATTATATTGCTAAAGCAAGCCCTCTCAAATCTTTTACTCTAGGAGCGTGTGACGAATTTGTTGCTTTCATAACAATTTTTAATTGAAACGCTGAAAACTCTGTTAATGCACTTGCGCTGTATTTGTATTCTTTAAACTCGTCATTTGACTCTGCTGGAGCGACTGTAGTATCTTCTTCACCTGCTGTGTTAAAAGGTGTCCAGTTTAAATCTTTTACATTTCTTACCTCATCAGCTGATGTGGTTCTAAAGTAAACTTCTACCTCTGCGTCTGATCTTACATTTGAAGTTAATCTTACTTCTAAAGCTGTAGATGGATTATCTAAAACAATAGGTCTTGTACAATAGATAGCCGCTGATGAAGAACCTGATGGTTGTTCATCATCTTTAAAGTTTGGTGTATTACTATTTGTAGGACTATTTACTCTATTTTGAATTGTTATCATACTAACTCTTTGAGTATCAATAACAGGTGAAAGTTTTGTATTTGTTGTATTTAATGTAGTTGAAACTATTAATGATTTTTCACTAGTAGGCATTTCATTTGTTTGGTTTATATCACTTGCAACCATTTGAGGTGATTCAAAGTAAATATTATCGTTTGCAATAACACTAATTGCACTAGTTGAAGGTGTTAATGTAAATTCATTTGTTTCACTTCCGTGAATTGATTTACCACCAGTTGGTCTCATTGAAAATCCGATTGATGTTCCTGGTACAGTCATAGTTTGCATGTTTAACATTGCGACATCATATAATCTATTTTGAGTTGCGACAACAGCATTACCGCCAGTATCACCTGTCGAACTAGCGGCTGTTGAAACGGTTATATCATAACTATCTAAAGTTATATTTGTAAGATTTGTGTGTGTTGTGTTTATTTCTGATTGCACCAACCCATTTGTTCCTATTGAAGGAAATCCTGAAATGGTTACATTATTTGCTGAACTATGCATACCATGATTAGGATGAAATACTCTTACAACACCTGAATTATTTGTTGTTCTCATACAATTAGTTTTTAATGTTCTACTAGGTAAAGTATCGTTAGCAAAAGAAGCTGTTCCTGTAACATTACTAAACTCAGCTCTTTTCATTTTAAATTTAATATCTTCATTTTGTTCAGCGGTCCATGTAGAACCATTTTGTGATTTAAATAAAACACCAGCATAAGGTTGTTGTGATATTGTTCTATTAGAGCCTAAATTAGTTTGACCAATTCTTGATACAAAAACATTGTACTCTTGTGAGTTTGCTAATAATACAAATGCATATTCTGTATTTTCTTGTATGTAAACAGGACTAGGAAATGTAAATGTAGTTGCAACTGTAGCTTCTGTACTTGTATTTACAGCACTTGGATTTAAAGAAACTTCCGAGAATGGTAAAATAGTAGTGCCAGGATATCCATTTTTGACTTCTCTAATTTGTAAAGTTACAGGAACTTGTGAATCGCCAGCTTCTGGTTTTGATTGAAAGAATATGTCTAATGAAGTTAAGAATACACCACCTTCATCATCTACTAAGAATGTTTGAGCTAATGGATCCCACCAACCTACTTGTCTGTCAACTCTTCTTGTAGATGTTCTTGCTATGTTTCTTGTTTCTGTAGTATTCTCTCTAACAAGTCTTGGTTCTCTTGTTGAAACTATTGTTTCTCTAACAGTATCTAAAGTACCTCTAGCAGTATAATCTTCTTCAGCAGCAGTTTCTACATCCGAATTTAAATCATTTGTTTGTGAACTTGTCAATCTGAATACTCTTGTACCTGTTCGCCATCTATCTTTTGTATCATCCGTAGGATCAGGAATAGCAAAAGTTCCTTTGACGGTACCATTTGCATTTGAAACAATATTACCATTTAGATTTCCAGTTGTTTCTTCACCTGTATTTGGATTAACATCAATTGGTGTAACATATTGAGATACATTAATATTATCAAAGAATGGAAATACTTGTGTGTTTGGTTTTAATCTTGTTGCAGTAAAATTAATTGTTCTACTTCTAATAAATGGAATAAATGCAACATTGATAATTCTATCACCTAATGATCTTCTTACAACTTGTGGAACAAATACACTTCTTACACCTGTTCTTGTTTGATTAACTTGTTGAACTGTAGTAATTTCTTGTGTTTGTAAAATTCTTCTAGGTGGTCTACCTCTAAACTGTTGTTCTCTTCTTCTACCACCAATATTTCTAGTACCTGCTTCTACTGGTCTACCAACCCAATTATCTTGCCATTCGTTCCATACTGTACCTAATTGTATTTCAGCTAAGTTAGGATTACCTAAATTAGCAGCCATTGTATCAAACATACCTTGTTGGTTAACAACTAATTCTGGAACTCTTTCTGTTTCTTTCCACTCATCACCTGATGGATCTAAAGTAATTGAACCTACCCATGTAAATACATTGAAAGGGTTTACATTTAAAAATTTACTAGCAAAAGGTTGATCAATTAATGTTTGTTCACTGTAAGGAAGTGTTATCAGATCACCAGTTTTTTGATAATTATTATCTGTTCTATCAGTTGATAAGATTGCTGAACCGTCATCATCAGCTTCAATTAATTGTACAGAATCAGTTTTACAAATTGGTCTTGCCTCACCTTGAGCCATATCCATTGCAATTTTGTAATCAGCATTACCTACATCACCTACACCATGACCTGTAAAGTTATCTACGATAAATCCATTTTTAAATCTATCAAAGCCTTCAGCGTCTTGAATTTGTAATTGTTGAGTTTGTGTTTCTAATAATGAAAGTTGCGTATAATATTCTACATTTTCAATTCTTTTTTCTAATCTACCAATATCACGCATTGTATATCTTCTATTATCAATAGTTTCAATTTCAATGTGATCTGTTGAAAGTGTAAAGGCGTCTAAAAAAATTGTGTATAAATGCATTGCACCATCAAGATTTTTAGGAACTTGTGGATCTAATGATGAAGCACCTTCAACAACTTTAAACTCACCGTCTTTATCTAAAAATATTTTGTCAATTCTAGGTAAATAAAATTCAAAATCTGTATTTACATCATCTCCAAATTTTACTACATTAACAATTGAAGCATTTTGTGAAGTATCAAAATCTCTATCTTGTCCGCCAGAATTAATTGTTGTATTATCAGCAACTCTAGGTCTAAAATCTAGACAATCTCTTAATTGATAACTTCTACCTGTTGTATCAGATATATATTCTGGTATAGACCCATAATCAACAACACCTGAATAAGAGTCAACACTAAAGTAATCACCTGCCTGGTGATTAAAGAAATCAAAGTCAATTTTAATAGAACCTGAAGGTGTTAACTCACCAGGTTTTAATTTTATTCTACCTATATCATAGAAGTTATCTCTTTGACCGTTATCTAATTCAAATCTGTTTGTAATATCAATTTCTCCTGAAGCTGAATAAGTACCAAAAGCAGAAGCCATTTTAACTGAATTAAGTTTAAATATATCTGCCTTACCTAAACTAATTCCACCTTGTTTTGTTACGGCTGCTAAAGTTTCAGCTGTAACAGTAGTTCCTGTAACTAATGCTTTAGTTTTTTCTTCCGCAATTGATTTGTTAACTGTAGCAATAATATTTAATTCTGCGTCTGCATAACCCGTACCAAAATCAAAAGTTACGGTTTTACCACCATCATTTAGACTTAATGCAAAAACATTACCACCTTGAGCATTCGTACCTGATAAACTTAAAATATCTCCGTTTGCACCTAGAGAAGCTGAATTTACATCTTTAATAGAAATTACATAATCACCCTCATTTAAACCTGCAAAAGTTTCATTTGTAGGTGCTGTTATAGCAACTGTACCTGAAGATAATTGTTTTACAAATTGTTTTCGTATTTTAAAATTTGTATCTGTTATACCTCCATTACTTGTAGTTTTTAAAGTCTTAACTGCTTTGTTAGGTAAATTAAATATAGCAATATTTTTTTGTTGATCTTGTAGTTTACCTCTATTTCTTGTTGCAATAGTTTTTGTAGATACATCACTACCACCTACGGCTACTGATAGTGTCAAACTTGTATTTGATATGATAGCTTCTACAATTCTATTTAATGAAGAACCTCCGTCTGTAGTAAATGTAATTTCATCACCAATTTTTAATTCTGTATTAAATAAAGTACCAAAACCTGTTACAGCAGTACCACTGTTTGCTACTGATAAACTACCAGTAATTTGTAAACTTTCTCCGTGTGTTGCACTTCTAGCCACATCAGCTGTATAACCTGGTGAACTTGTTTGACCCAATTGTTTAACTGCTGAAAAATCATAACTTCTTACACCTTTTAAACCAACTGCGTCTGATTGAATGTTTGCTTTACCACCTGAAGTTGCACCCTCTATTTCTTCACCTGCAACAAAAGTACCATTTACACTTGAAGCAACTACAACACCATGTGTTATATTTCCTGAACTTGTAAAGGCAGTTACATTTTGTGATGTTGTTCCGTCTGCGCCAAATAATTCAAATTGATTTGCACTAGGATTTCTAACTGTAAATACATCATTAGCTGAAACTGATGCTCCACCTATTGTAAAATTAGGTGTTAAAAATCTTATTTGTTGTCCTTCTTTTAATCCATGACCTGTTGAATTTACTACACCCGGATTTGTTACTGTAATATTACCTGATGTTATTGCTTTTGATGTAGTTGTAGATAAACTTTCAACTGTAGCAGTTGCACCAGAAGTAGCACCTGTTATTTTTTCACCGGGTGTAAATGTAGTGTTTGATGTAACATTTAAATGTGTAAACATATTAATGTCAAATAGATAATTTCTGTAAATAGCACTTGTTAAAGATGAACTAGCAAATGTATTACTTGAAGCAGAACCAGTTACATATTCAAAACCTCTTCCTTTTGCACGACCTATTGATGTGATAGAAGCACCTGAGCCTGTGTTTAGTTGTCCTCTTGTTGATGTTAAAGTATCAAAAAGATCAATTTTTTTAAATGCTTCAGTTGTAGAAGTTGAATCTTTTCCTATTTCTGGCGCACCAAAAATATTTGTTACATTTACAAAGTTACCTATATCAAATTTAGTTGTAAAATTATTTTGTGTATCAAAATCTCTTGCTTTGTTTATATCAACAAAAGTTGTACTTAAAGTTTCAATTTCATAACCTTTTACATATGCCTTACCAGCACCCATACCTGCAGCTAATTTAGTTTCTAAACCACCGTTAGCTTGTGTAAATATACCTCGGTTATTACCATTGATTAAATGTTCTCTAATATCTAAATCAAAATCTCTTACTGCATAGTCACCAGATTCGTCAAATGTTCTTCTTGCTAATGTATCTTCTAATACTGCATACTCTGTTGTTCTAACTTGGTTTTGAATTATACCACCTTTTAATCTTAATAACTCAACAAAGTTTGCGTCATCTGTAGCTGTTAATGCTTTTTTAGTTAAAGTTAAATCTATTTTAAATCTATGAGCACCCGGAGCATTTACATTTGAAGTTCCTTGTGCGTTATCATTTAAAGATAAGTCATCATTAGGTGTTACAAATGATTCTGTAACTAATAAACCTACTCTGTATGATGGTGTGTTTGTATATTTGTCTAATATAATTGTTTGTTCTGCAACATCAACATGAAAACCATTTATGTAATAAGTGCCGGCAGCCACATAAGCAGCTGAACCTGTATGACATGATGTTACTACAGCAGAAACAGTTGTTGATGTTCCTGATAAAGTTGTCGCAACAGATATAGTTTCGCCGTGTGTAAAAGCTGAGGCAGTATTACTTGTTCCTGATGTTTCGTATTGTACAAATAAAGTATTAGGGTCTGTACCGTCAGTAGCAGATACACCTATAACTTTTGCTACAACACCTGAAGTAACGCCTGTTAATTGTAAACCATTAAAATCTGCAAGAGTTAATCCTACTGAAGCTGAGTCTGTAAATGACGTTAATTTAACTGCATAGTAATTTACATTATAACCTATTTCACCAGGGATAACCATTGCACCTTTTTCAAAAAGATGGTCTGATACTTGTTCTACCTGATTTTGTAAAATAGATTGTGATTGTGTTAACTCTCGAGCCTGTACAGCAAATGACGGTCTAAAAAGTATTCTATGAAACTTTTTTGACTTATTGAAGTCATCATAGTAAGGTGAGAGATTAAAGTCAGTTGGACTTGGCATTTAACTCTCCTAAAATTCTATAACCAGTTTAATATTCTCTGTTTGATCAACAGCTCTTGTAATAGGTGCTCTATTCTCAATATAAAGAATATCACCAGAGTCAGCGTCAATTTCAGAAGCAGAATATCCACTTGTAAATGATTGGCTATTAATTGTACTAGTCGTAGTTGTTGGCGTACCATTAGCACTAGATGATTGACCTGTAATTAAATTTGTGCCACTAAAAGCTGTTTGATTACCGTTTGCGTCAACGCCTTCATCATTATGTCTTGTTTGAATATAATACAAAATATTATTTACTGAATCCCATTCTACTACTTTTCCAACTGCATTTGTCGAAGCCTGATTAATTTCTTCATCAACAGTAAATGTTCCTGATACACCAGTTAAATTAACTGCTTTAGTTGCTCTTAATGTTGTAGCTGAGGCAGCAGAACCACCTGATTGTGGATCTCTAATTAATGTAATTTTTCTAAAGTCATTTGCTACAGTAAAGTCACTTGTGTTTGAAGTTTCTTTTCCTTCTAGTGAAGCATTCATCATTACATAAAAACCACCTAATTCTTCTACTGCGTTAAAACCATGACCACCTATTGGTTCAATAATTACGTCTAATTCTGCACCTGTTAAATTTGTTGCACCAGCAGATACGATTTGTGCATTACTAATTGTACCAAAAGTATAACCTGTTCCAGGAGTTGTTACTGTTACTGCCGTTACAACACCACCTGCAACTGTAACTGAAACTTTACCGCCTGATCCATCACCTCTAATATCAATATTTGTATGAGTACCATTTGTACCACCTGAACCGGCAGATTTAATTTTTACAATATTTACTGCACCATCAACAGCAGCTGCTGATACAGTTGAGTTTGTTGAAACTGCCATGAAATCTGTAGATAAAAAGTTTGCTTGTTGTGAAGCCGATAATGTGTACAT
>Ga0160423_10001772_pt1 | contig 18049 bp, 15 predicted proteins | sample CRUFie14St8metaG_FD_108191 | JGI IMG/M metagenome (GOLD analysis project Ga0160423, IMG submission 108191) | Marine microbial communities from the Costa Rica Dome - CRUD Field 142mm St8 metaG | ecosystem: Environmental > Aquatic > Marine > Oceanic > Photic zone | place: Costa Rica: the Eastern... | reverse complement strand
GTGGTCACGATCTCGCGTCAACTCTTTCTGTTAAATGTTTGTTTGTTTTACGAGTACGAAAAGCGATTAGCGATTCGCGATCCGGTCAGTCCTCCTTCTTGTCGCTCGTGGCCTTCTCCTCCCCCGCCCCTGCCGCCGCTGTTCCCGCCTTTGCCCTCCCCGCCTCTGCGTTCTTCTCTACTGCATCCTTCACCTGCCACGCGAACTGCTGGCACACCTCCACCACGATGGGCGTCAGCTTGAGCGAGATGGAGATCATGGCCGGAATGAAGCCCTTCTCCAGCTCCGCGCCCAAGTCGATTCTGGTGTACACAGCCCTCACAAAGACAAAGAGGACAACGAGCAAGACCAGCAGGACTGGGTTGCGGAGCAGGGACACCAACTCGTTCCAGCCGAGGACGGCCATGGCGAGGATGGTCCACAGCGGCGGCCCCCTCGCGCTCTCCCTCTTGGCGGCCTCGTGGGCGGTCACGGCCTGGCTCACGACGTACGCGACCTCAGACTCGACCTTGCGCCACGCCTTCCTGCAGTCCACCGGGCCCAGGAGCACGCGCGAGGCGTCCTCCTCGCCGGGCCAGGCGTCTGAGGCGAGGAGCGAGGAGAGCTCCTCATTGTCCTCCCCCGAGGCGAGCGCGTTGAGGGCTCTGCCGACCTGGGGCGAGCCCTCGGACCCACCGTCCAACCTTGAGACCGCCAGGAGCGCGATCGCCCCCGCGGCCTCCACCCTCGCCTCCTGGTTCGCCCCCGAGACGTCCGATTTCGGGCCCCACACCCTTGGCATCCCCTTAGTGTCGTGGCAGAAGTTCTTCACGAACTTGTCCTTGGCAATCTTCGGGGCTTGCCTGGCGGCCCCCTCCACCAGCGCGGCACAAGTCTCAGAGGCGTGGGACTCCAGATCGTCTGCGCACCGCTCCACCTCCCCCTCCGGCAGCCCGAGCCCCCCGAGGCTCTCGGCCACCTTGGAGCGCTCCTCGGCGACCGCCTTGGCCCGGGCATTCCTCAGCGACGGCCACGTGTCCTCGGGGAGGTCCTCCAGCGTGGCCTCGAATGGACCGTGCAGTGCCTTAGACAGTGACCTCCTCAACTCCTCCATGCACCCCTGCCTGAGCTCCTTGAGCCTCGCGTCCCGGTCCGACCGCATCTCGGCCTCCAGCCGCGCTCGGAGGTCCAACACCTCCCTCGTGGGCTCGGCCTCCGCCCCGTCCCCGCCGCTGCAGTCACACCTGGCGCACCCCTCGTCCAAGGCGGCCAGCGCCTCCTGCTCCGCGACATCGCAACCCACCGCGAACTCGTCCGCCCCCAGCGAGCCCAAGCGGCCCCTGAAGAGGTCGAGGCAGCCCGCGCGGCAGAACTCGAGCTGCGCCGAGGTGGCCTCCCTCATGCAAATCTGGAGTCTGGAGTTGAGCTCCTGGCGCTTGGTTTGGCACACAGAGGGCTCGAAAAACTCAACCATCTCGTCAAAGGATCGCAGGCGGGCTTCCACCAGACCCCAGCACCTCTCGCCGTAGTCGTCCAGAATGCCCTCCGCCGCCTCCTCCCTGAGCGCCCCGACCTCCGCGCTGGCCTCGAAGTCCCGGCAAAGGTCAGCGATGGACTGGTCGCACCTCACAGTGGCTACCATCACCCTGTGCGCTGGCAAGTCAAGGTTCTTGTTGTCCTTAATCGTGGCCCAGATGTTCCCCACGCTGAGCGCGAGGGCCGACCCGGGGACCGGGTCGTCGCTGGGCAGGTAGCAATCCTCGGAACCGCGCTTGAACTTGGACCTCAGCAGCGTGGCCTCTGCCTCAAACTCCTCCTCCTTCTCCTCGTAGTTGGGCAAAGAAGTGAAGATGAGGTTGAAGCGGGACTCGAGGTCCCACGGCCTGGCGTCGCCCGCGGAGGGAGTCTCGGGCTTGGACAGTCCGGACCACACCTTGTCGAGGTCCTCTCGCAGGGTCTTGGCCAGCGCCTCGAGCGGGGTTTTGGAAGACCGGTCCCTGATCACGAACACGAGCGTCTTCCTCCTTCCGCTGTCAAAGAGCTTGAGGTTCTCCTGCAGGATGGTCTTCAGCAGGGGCTTGCCCGAGCCGTGCTCCCTGCCTACGTCGTGGTGCCACAGGTTGATCAGCAGGACGTCTGCAACGGCAAGGGCGAATAGAGCGCTCTGCCTCTCGAAGTTTGTGTCGTCCTCGCCCCTCTCGCGCCCGTCGGTGCCCTCCAGGTCGAGCACGAGGGTCGTGTCCTCCTTGAGCTTGGGCGAGACCGCAAGCCAGATGCCCTGGGTGGTCTGGGACCTGCCTGAGCTCGCGTCCATCTCACGGAACGAGGTGCCGAAGACGTGATTCAACAGCGTGCTCTTGCCGCTGCTCTGAGGACCCATGATGGCAATAAGGCTGTACTCGAGGCCGGCCGTCTCCACGCCGGAGGTCTGGAGGAGCGACGCGAGGCCCTCGCCGTCGAGGTCGCCCACCCCGTTCACCACCTGGATGGCCGACATGCTTCCAACTCAACAAGCTACCAACCCTATCTGTCTTCTACTGCTTTTTTTTGGCTGTTTGATGGTTTGAACAATCTCACGCAGCTGATCCTTGAAAACGTCGCCGCAGATCACGGCCTTGATCTCCTAGGAGGACAGGATGGATATGATTGTGGAGGTGTCAGGCTTGCAGGCGCGCTCACGGAAGGGTCCGTCCTCTATCGAATGACACCCGACCTTCAAAAGAGTAAGTGTTGTATAAATTAATAGAGGAGCGAAAAAAAATAGAAGCACAACATAACTAGTCGGAGCGCCCCTCTTTTTGGTAGGTGGGAAAGATTGTGGTCGGCAGCAGCGGCACCCAGGCCGGCGTCCTCCTTGCGTACTCCCGGTACTCCCGCTTCCTCCGCTCGCTCTTCCACGTGCCTAGCATGTGAGCCTCGGTCATGTGCGTGACCTGCAGCAAAACGAGGGAGTTGATCGCCGGGCCCACGAGCGCAATGTAGTCTTCCCTCGCGACAGCAAAGAGTGCTAGGCTCCACCAGAAGACCTGCTCCCCGACGTAGTTTGGGTGGCGACTCAGATACCAGAGCCCAGACGACAGGACGGGCGGCTTGGAGCCTCCCTCTCTGTACGGGCCGCTGTTGCAGTACCTGTGCAGCTGGGCGTCAGCTGTCCAGGAAACTAGAATGCCGATGGAGGACCCCGCCGCCGCGACGAGGTCGAGAGCGGACCACTCCGATCCGAGGGACTCGGATAGGGCGCGGAAGGGGTAAACCAGCGGGCACAGCATAAACTGCTGGGCGAGGCCCACAGCGAAGAAGGACATCCTGCGTGCATGCAGTTGCGCGGGTGGGGAGGGTTGAAGGAGGAACGCCCGCCGAGAGAGACGTAGGGAGGGGAGTCAGAGAGAGAGAGAGAAGGAGGCCTGCGCAACCGCTGGGATTTCTGTTTTCTGGGCGGCGTCGGACTCACCACCACCAGTGCTTTCCATGGGCTTTTGCCATATCGGTGTACCGCCAGTCCTCCCTCTCCCCGAACTTCCAGTTCTCTCTGCGAAAGTACGAGTACGTCAGCCTCGCGGACCACACGAGGAGGAGCGCGAGAGCGACGGCGAACTGGTCGGACGCGGCGAAGGGCCGGTCCGCCCGGGAGCCGTAGAAGGCCGCGGCCAGCGGCGGGAAGAGAGTCCAGTAAGGATCAATGAGCCAGAAGCTGCGCTGAACGAGTCCCACGATCCAGAACCCCACCGTGACGTTGGCGAAGAACAGAAGGTGGAGAAGGGCGTCGGGGTGGCTCTCGTACAACCCGCACCCGACGCTCGAGGCACCTCCGTCGAGCGTGCCGCAACGTCTCCTTAAACTCGCCACCCAGAACACCGACGGCAAAAGGACCGTCAGAGTGAGGAGCGCGTTGATGAGGTTCTTCGGGCTCAGGTGTCGGTGAGATACGTGCTCCCCCCATATCCGGACGGGACGGGACCCATACCCGGTACCTGTGGGCCCGCGCGACCCCATCGCGGTCCGACCCTCGCTCTGCCAGGCGATCGCCTCCCCCTTCCGTTATCCTGTGCAAAATCAAAACTGTTGAAGTTCAGATTTGACTCTACGCTTGACCAAAGAGCCCGAAATGGAAATAAGAGATGAAGGCCACCCCCCAAGGCCAGGCCTTGGAGTCAGTGACGAGAGGCTTCTGGAGCGCCGCGCGCGGCGGGCGACGCGAGGAGGACCCCAAGACGGACGGTAGCCATTGAGCGGGCGGCGGGCTTGGCTCTGAATCGGCGCACGAGCACAAGCGCTGGAGAGCACTGTGGTGCGCGGTCAGGAAGTGGTTCCAGTTTTTTGTGAGAAAATCTGTGTGGTGGCTGGGGGAGGTGTTCACTCGGGTCACTTCCCTGTGAAGTGCATTGTATGATAGCACCTGTCCTCGCGAGAGAGGACGTCGTTACCGATTAGGGCGTTCGTGCGGGAGCTTTGAGTCGAGCGGGCGTGAAAGGGAAGGCGCAGGACGCACCAACGTCGGCCGTGAACCTATGGTGCAGCCTCGGCCCGGCAATGTTCGTTCGCGGGCGGAAGTGAAGCCCTTAACCCCCGGCTGACTCTGGGACGCGTCTGAAGGGAGAGAGACTACGTAGCGCAAGCTAGCTCGGCTGGCGCTCGGACGGACCAGGCAGCCCCCCGGGAGCCCGAGGCTTTCGTTCCGAGATCATGCCCATCGTCGTGGCGCACAATGTGCGCAGGTCCATGATCAATGCTTCCGTCGTGGACCGGGACGCCGTGGAGCTGGACCAGGAGAGGATGGAGTATGAGAGAAGGCAGAGGAGGAACATGCGGTCGGCGAGCCTGGACAGCGTCGAAGAGGTTGGGAGCTCCTGGTCAGGTTCCAGCTCGCCCACGAGGCTGGCAAAGAAGGCCTCCTTTGGGCTCAGGAAGTCCCTGGCCAAATTCCTCAAGGGGTCGGGGGACGCCGCCATCACGAAACCGGACCACGCGAGGGCCATCTTTGAGGACAGGATCTTCTTGCCGAACTCAAACCACAAGCTGGCTTGGGACATCTTCCTGTGCGCTCTCATCGTGTACTCGGTCATCACGGTGACAACAAGGCTGGGGTTCGACCTGGAGGTGGGCCTCAGGGGGAACGACTCAATCATAGACTACACGATAGACACGATATTCGCGGTGGACATCATCCTCAACTTCTTTACGGGCTATTATGACCAGGACCTGGTGCTTGTGACCGACCACAGTAGGATTGCGCGGAGGTACCTGAAGAAGTGGTTCTGGATAGATGTGGGGGCGACGGTCCCATTCGACGTGATCGTGGAGGTCGCGACGGGGAGGGACTCGTCAAGCCTCCGCGCTCTCAAGCTCATCCGATTCTTCCGGCTGCTGAAGCTGGGCAGGCTGAGGAAGCTGGGTAAGGCTGTTGCCAACTTGGAGGAGATGACGGGAATCCACCCGACGATCTTCGAACTGCTGCGGCTACTGGCGAGGGTCCTGTTCATGTCGCACTTCGTGGCGTGCGGGTGGCACTACATCTCGAACACGCTCTCGGGAGGGGGAATTTTTGACCTCTTGGGCCTTGAGAACGCTAACTATGGCACGCGGTACCTCATGAGCTTGAACTGGTCGATCGCCACGATGACCGGCGTGGGCTACGGGGACATATACCCAACGGGCGTAAACGAAAGGGTCTACGCGATCTTCGTGCAGATCATGGGAGCAAGCATCTTTGGTTTCTTGCTCGGAAACATCAACACCATCTTGGACAGCATCAACCTCAGAGCGTCGTTCAGGCGGCGGAAGATGAACCAAGTGAAGCACTACGTGACCCAGATGGAGTTCCCCAAGGAGCTCAAGTTCGAGATCAAGAGGCACTTCAGGCACCTCTGCGAGAAGAAGGAGATCTTCAACGTGGAGCACGCCCTATCCGCGCTGTCCTCCACCCTGTATAAGGAGGTGGTGCTGCAGACGTTCTACCAGCTGAGGTTCAGGTTTCCCATCTTCATGGACAACGGTCCGGAGTTCCTGATGGGGTGCGTGGCCGCCATGCTCCCCGTGGCATACTATCCTGGGGACGAGATAACCTCGGTGGGGGACACGATCTCGGAGGTCCACTTTTTGATCGAGGGCATCGTGCATTACATGAGCCAGAAGGAATGGGTGGAGGACGGGAACACGAACTTCTTCGACGCCCTCAAGGGTTACGAAAGGTCGGACACCGTGCAAAGGAGGTTCGATAACTCCACGCAGAACATAGCCATTGACAAGAGGATCGTGGACCAACTGGACGACGGAACCGTTCTTGGGATTTTCACGGACGGGGCTCTCCTGTTTGAGGACGCCATCTCGGATAAGCTCGAGATGCAGAAGTTTACGACGAAGGCCGCTTCGTTCTGCGACTGTTACATCATTGAAAAGAGCAAGTATGTGAACCTCCTCATGGATACCAGGGAAGTCAGGGAGGAGCGTGCGCAGAGGGGCCACCAGAGGAACAAGAAGCTTGCCGACCTGCTTCGGCTGAGGTACCACCTGGTGAGGTTCTCCGTCGAGGGGGAGATCAACATCATCAAGATGAGTGAGTCTGTGCTGGTCAACGACACAATCAAGAATTTCAGCGACTTGGAGAGCAGCGGGTACCACCCCATTGAGGAGGACGGTAAGGGGGGCAGGAAGAAGGGGAGGCGGACGAAGAACAGCATCTTCCAGCGTGTGTCGCACCAATTCCAGGGCTTCAGGCCCTCAATCCTCTCCAAGTCGAACGTAGTGAGCCCCATGGCCAGCGGCGGCCTCGCTCAGTCGAGGAGGAACACAACCAACATGGGAGCAGGTCGGAGGAGGGGATCTGCGGGACTCGCCAGTGTCTCGGAGGTCCCCACGAACCACCTCCAAACGGACCCCAATCCCGGGGTCACGGTGGTCGTGTCTTCCTACATCATCAACCACGAAGGGGCCTTCAAGGTGCGGTGGGAGATGTTCCTGTGCATCCTGATCCTCTACTCCGCGATTACTGTACCATACTTGCTGTCCTTCGACGACAACGTCAGGCACCTGAGCTTCTTCTGGTTCCTGGAGATCTTCGTGGACACCTTTTTCGTCTCTGACTTGTTGATGAACTTCTTCACCTCGTACTGGGACCACGGGAGCCTGGGAAAGCTGCGTGTGAAGAACCACTGGAAGATCGCGGAGCATTACGTGACGTCCAAGTGGTTTCCCATAGACTTTTTGTCCAGTGTGCCATTTGACAGGATGCTCACGCTTTACCTGAGCTCCGCGAACAGGTTTAAGTCCCTGCGGCTGATAAGGATGCTGAGGCTGACGAGGCTGGTGAAGCTCTTCAAGAAGAGCGCGTACCTCGAGGACCTCGAGGACGAGCATCCCACCCTCACCCAGGCCGGAAAGCTCTTGCTGCAGGTGTCCTTCTCCGCCCACTTTTTGGCCTGTGCGTGGTACTACGTCTCGGTCAAGGGCCAGTCCACCTGCACGGGGGACAGCATCCAGCTGGGGGTGTACAACGAGCACTACTGCAACTGGGTGACCCTGGAGGAGCATAGGCACTCCGGCGAGTCCAAGATCAAGATCTACCTCGCCAGCCTGTACTGGGCGTACACGACGATGACGACGGTGGGTTACGGGGACATCGTGCCAGGAAGCGACTCGGAGGCGGTGATTGCGATAGTGAGTATGGTCTTTGGGGTCACCATGTTCGCCTACGTCGTGGGAAGCATGGCCGTTGTCGTCACCTCGCTGAACGCCACCACGAGGAGGGTCAAGCAAAAGATAGACGACTTGGACATGTTCCTGAGGGAGAAGGACATAGACTCCTCGCTGCACAAGAAGGTGAAGGACTATTACGGGTACTACCTCAGGAACCTGTACGCCTTTGACGAGGAGCAGCTCCTGGTGGACATGCCCTACTCGCTCCGAAAGAAGTGCCTGTCGTGCTCGTACGGCAAGCAGCTCAAGGAGATCCCCTTCTTCACTGAGTGGGACGACTTTGCCATCTCCCAGATCGCGCCCCACATCAAAATTCAGCAGTTTGACGAGGGCGAGGTCGTGATGGGAGAGGGCGACATTGGAACGAGCATCTTCTTCATCGAGAAGGGAAGCGTGGATGTGGTGATCGAGCAGACCAGGTGCAACACCTTGTACCAAGGGCAGTACTTCGGTGAGGTCTCCACTCTCTTTGGCATTCCCACCACCGCGGAGGTCAGGGCTGCGTCCACGCTGAAGGTGTTCTCCGTGCCCTCACAAAACTTCAGGGGCCTGCTGAAGAGCTTCCACCTCACCAGGAGCAACGTGGACGTCGAAACTCTCCTGAGCTCCATGGTGAACCGAGTCGGCTCGTTCACCTTCACCACCAAGGCGGACTCCAAGATAAAGCAGGTGATGAAGGCGGTGAAGGAAGGAGGCCCCGTTCAGGTGCTCTTGCTTCAAGACCAGAGGAAGTAGGCGCGCGCGCACGATTAATGAGTGTGCACAGAGAGAGAGGGCAATGTAAAACAGAAGCTTCGTATTTCAGGGTTGAAAGACTTAATTTCTCACCTCAGCCTTACCCCGTGAATGGCTCCGAGGGCTTGTCCGTTCCGATGGCGGACCTGGACCCTGCGTCAGCCTCCGCCTCCCTCCACCACGAGATGTACTCTTCCTTGGTCTTGGGGAAGTACTTGGTGTCCCCCTGGACCTTGGACACGGCCTCCTCCCCTCCGATGATCTCGTCGATGATGCCGTACTCCATGGCCTCCAAGGGGCTCATGTATCTGTCCCTATCCGTGTCCATGTCTATCTGCCTCACGTCCTTGCCCGTGCACTCGGCCATGATCCTGTTCAGGTTGACCTTGTGGTACATGATCTCCTTGGCCTGGATCTCCAGGTCGACGGCGGCGCCCTGAGCCCCGCCAAGGGGCTGGTGAATCATGATGCGGGCGTTGGGCATGCTCATGCGCTTTCCCTTGGCGCCCGCGCCGAGGAGGAAGGCGCCCATGGACGCGGCGAGTCCGAAGCAAACGGTAGAGACGTCCGCTCGGGCCATGTTCATCGCGTCGTAGATCCCCAGCCCCGCGGTCACGGAGCCTCCAGGGGAGTTAATGAACAGCTTAATGTCCTTCTCCGGGTCCATGCTGTCCAGCAGGAGAATCTGGGAGATCACCGCGTCGGCGGAGAAGTCGTTCACCTCCCCGCCCAAAAATACGATGCGCTGCCTCAGAAGCAGAGCGAAGGGGTCGCCCGCAAGCTCCTGGGTTCGCGGAGCAATCGCGGGGTTCGCACCGCCGTGGGCGACCACGAGGTCTCGGAGACCGGAGGTCCTCTTGGTCTTACTCGCCAAGCCCGAGGCCTGTCGAGCGGACGCGCTCTGCGCCGCGGCGCACCGTCCGCGGCCCGCCGAAGCCTGCACCCTCATGGTACCACCCCTCACGCACACCCTTCTCGCCGTACCCGCCATTACGAGCAGACCGACCTCTTTAGGCTCCTTCACTCGCCGTGCTCGCGCCGCGTTTGTGGTACCACCGTGCCACTGCTTGTGTTTTCTACACGATTGTTGATAGGGTTGGGGCAGAAAGATCTTCGGGACTTTTCAAACATTTCCCAAAGATTTCCCCCCTCCCCTTTGGGAGGTCGTGCCCTCCATCCCAAGGGCAGGGCGGGAACGTCTCCGGAGGTCTGTGCGGGGGTGAGGGAGACGAGGACGCTCGCGGCGAATCAGGAGACCAGAGTTCAAGCGGTGAGGACCCCTCCCCCTCGGTTCGGCGTCCCGTTTCAGGCGAGGGACGGGGCCCCACTCCGCGCATTTGAGATTAGAGATGTCCGCCACAAGGGAAGACCAGTCTTCCCCGTCGGCCAAGGTCACTCCCGCGAGGAGGTCGAAGTCGCCCAGGAGCGCATCGCCCTCGCCAAGGTCCGGGGGCGCCAAGTCGCTGGAGCGGGTGTTCGACGCCCTGAACACGCCCACGGGCGGGAGGACCGTCCGGAGGGAGATAGAAGACTTGGCCCTGTCGAGGAAGCCATCCCCGCTGAAGAAGAAGCAGGTGCTGGACCTTTGGGAGAGGTGAGTCGATCGTTCGCGGGCGTGCTCTCGTGTCAACCTCGCCTCGCGGGGATAGGCCCAACGCGACCCTCCTTTCCCGGTTTTCGCCCCCGCTGACGCACCAGATATCAATCTATCTATACTTATTTCATTCGCGCAGCTACCGGAAGAAGCTGTGGGATGAGACGTGCGAGGACTGCAACGTGGACCCGGCCGCCGCTGCGGCGACAGAGTCGAAGCTCGCGGCGCGGCTCGCTCCCCAGCGGGCCGAGGACTTTCCCAGGTTCCAGAACCAGCCCGGCGGCCTGGAACTTGTGTCAACACACCGTGGTGTGGTGGAAAACTCTGCGCCCCCCAGCCTCGCGGGCCAGGGCGCCTTTGGCGCACCCTCGGCCTCCTCCGCCAGCGCCGGCACCACCGGCCTTCCCGACATCTTGCCCATGGACACGGTTCTGCGCGTGAGGCAGATCCTCTGCCAGCTGAATAACGAGGACATCGCTCAGATGAAGCCAGGCTACTTTCAGGAGCTCGTGACGCTCGGGCACCTCATCATCCGGCGGTCACAGGAGTACTATTCGTGAAAACGTGAAAACAATTTAGCCTCTTCTCTCGCCGATCTGCCATTCTCCGTCCCCAACCCGCCCGGGTCTGGCGCTTTTTGGTGCCGAGGCAAATCAGGAGACCGATCGGCAGATCGGCGATCGGCGCGATGGAGGAAGGGGAAGGGTTCTTCAGGAAGAGGCCAAAGTTGTACACTGCAGATGGGGAGGTCGTTTTGGACGAGATCAGGCCGCCCTGGGCGAGGGCTGCACTGCGCGCGAGCGCCAGCGAAGTCGGCACGTCGGCCACGCCAGCGACTCCCCAGAGGGCCAGGGACAAGCTCGTTGGGACCATGTTCGAGAAGGTTGCAGCCGCAAGGCAGGAGCTCGAGGTGATCCTGGACACGCTCGGGGAGCTGGAGAGGGGCGAGCACCTGACGGTCGGGGGCGTGGAGAAGCTGCGGACGACCTTCCAGACCCAGGAGCCGGTGCTACGGTCGGAGCGGAAGCGCCGTCAGCTCACCTCGATCGTCGGTGCCTTTCGGAGAGCGCACGCCTCCCTTAACGCCAAGATGGATGCCAGCGAGGCCTTCTACTCGGACCTCCGCAGGCTGCAGAGGCGCTGGAAGGTCAAGGAGTCCGCTAAGAACGCGGAGACCGGGTTTTGCTTCGACCTATCCCTGCGCCAGCTGGACGCGTCAGTGGACCCGGTGGACATCAGAAAGGACCAGTCGACGGGGGAGCTCTACGTCGTCGCGGACGTCCCGGGCGAGAACGGGGCCTCCGACGTGAGGGCCTGCGGTGCGGTCGAGGTCGACGCCCTGCTCTCGCGCCTCCAGGCCGCCTTCCTGTCCGACCTCTTTTGCAGGGCACTCTACCGCAAGATGACCTACGCGTCCATCAGGGACTCCCCTGCCCTTGTTCAGTCGGGCCTGTCCAACTTCCTCGGACTGATGCGCGGGGGCGCGGCAGGGCCACCCTCGGACGAAGCCCTGCTGCTGAGGCTGCGCTCTGCGTTCTTGGACATGCTGGCGCGCGACGAGAATTCATTTGTCGAGGTGATGGAGGAGGTGTGCCGCGGCGTGGCTCACTCGGAGCTAAGGCGTAAAGTGCTGGGCGCGATGCAGGGGCCGATGGGGGCGTCGGGCTACCGCGTGGGGTGCGAGAGTGGGCTGTTCAGGAGCGTGGTGAGGGCCCAGTGCAGGAGGACGGGAAGCTTCCTTAAGGCTACGCTGAGGGAGGGAACAGATATAGAGTTGGAGTGCAGTGGGCTCGAGGTGTCCGGTTTCGAGGAGGGGAGGATGAAGTGCACCCTCTCCAAGCTGGAAGAGGTCGCCAGATCGTTGTCAGGCTGACGTTTGGGGAAAATGGTTCAAAATTACAAGTTCCTTCACTCCACTCGTGTTTGCCCTAAGGGTAATTTATTTTTTTCTTTCTGGATCCAGCGGACTTTATTGCCCGTGATACCATGTTGCTCCCCGCGGTCGCGCAAGCCAGGGCCTTGAATAAAAAGGCTTGCGGTCCCGGGCCAGCGTCTATCTATCTAAACTAACTAATGTACTTTCTCCGCCGCAGTGAGGTCTTGCCAGCTCTCGCGGTGGGCGTTCTGCAGGGTTCCGGTGCAGTTCCCGGCGTCGCCATCACCCTTGAAGCGCTTCGACAGCTCATCGATCGACGCATTCCTCTTCAGCGTCTCAGAGCTCGGCCTCTTTTCGCCCCGCGCGGCCTCCTCGTCCGTCCGGGCGTCGCCATTCGCGGTGTCGGGCGTCGGGCTTCTCGACTTGGTCTGAGCAGAGTCTTCCCTTGGCGCCGCCTCGCCGTTGGTGGTGCCGTTGGCGGTGCCGTTGGTGGCGTCATGGGCAGCCGCCGCGCCGAGCTGCGGCGCGGCTGGAGTCGGCAGTTCGGTGAAACACCCTGACCTCAGGGCAGCGTTCTCCCGCCTCAGTCTCTCACACTCAGCCTTGAGGTCCTGGTTCTCCTTGGAGATCTCACTCAACTGGCCCTCAAGCTCAGTCCTAGCCAGCTCCGAGTTCTTGATCTTGTCCTCCAAGGTCTGCAGGTGCTCCTGCTTCCTCCTCCTCGACCTCCTGGCGGACTCTCTGTTCGACAGCATCCTCCGCACCCTCCTGATCTCGCTCTTGTCCTGAAGGCCTTTGGTGGGGTCAACCAACCCTGCAGCCGCCACTGCCGCGGGATCCACCTTCACGCCGCCCGCGGCGTGGGCCAGGCCGTTAGCCATCGCGCCAGGCGCCACAGGCTGCCTGCCCGGCGGCCTGTTGGGCGGGGCGGTCATCGCTGATGCGGACGGCATTCCCCCCGCAACCGCTCCTGGCGGCGCCTGGCCCTGCATCACAAGCGCCCGCAGCATGTCGAGGGACGCAACCCTCTGCATGGGATTTTGGCCTCCGGCCCGCGCCTGCCCCTGGACGAGCTCCCCAGCCTTCCCCGCCGCCATGGCTTGCATGGCCTGCTGCATTCCGGCCGCCTGGGCCGCATACGCGGCCTGGGCCTGGGCCTGGGCGTGGGGAGCCTGTGCAGCGGCAAGGGCCGCTGCCTGGGCCTGAACGGACTGCTGGAACTGCTCGGGCGAGGGCTGCTGGCCGGGCGAGGCCGCAGGCCAGCTGCCCGAGGGAACTCTTCGCAGGTAGTCCTGAATTTGCTGCTCGAGAGGAGTTGAAGCAATGGAAGCCGCGTGTCAGTCGACCAGACTATCGACGGCTCTCGGGACGGGGACGGGGCGGAGGGAATGAATCGGGCGATCCAAGAACGGCGCGGACTCTGGGCGATTCCCTTCCCCCGCCTCCCAAACCCGACGGTTGTCCCCCGAGGCAGGGAAAGAAGAAGGAGAAGAAAAAAACGTACCTGCTCGCTGCTCGTCCGCTCGCCCATGCGCCAGAGGCCCCCGACTAGGTCCTCGACACTCCACGCTCTCTCCATCTCTCTCGCTCCCTCGTTCCGAGGTCACACTCCCTTGTACGACCGGCACCCCTCGATCCCTAGCGCCTACGCCACCTCTCCTCCCCAACACAGCAGCCCCTCCCCCTCGGTGCTCCTCGCGTCCTCGACCGTATAATGCAAGTGCCCTGGACGCAAAACTTGTGGTATTCCTCTTTGTCCTTCAAGAGGCGGTTCAGGGGCAGGTCCGTCCCACCCCTGTGAGTCAGTTCACTAACGTATCACCCTCCGCCCTCGCCTCCCAGACTCCGCACAAGCGCGCGCGCGACTCCGCCCCTTCGTTTTGCATCGGGAAGACCTGCCCGTCTCGCGCCCTGTTGCCTGGGTGGGTTGGTGAAATCATCTTATCGCGAACGGAACACGCGATTTCTACAAGGCGCGTTTTCATCGCCACGCAGACATGCGATTTTCTCAGAGATTTTGTCTTTAGGGCGAGGCTCTACGTAGAAAACACGTGTTAGCGCAATACGCGCCCAAATTTTTTCGAAGCCGCCCATCACGAGATGACTTTCCAAACAAAGTGATGTCAAGCATCGAGCTTTCTGTGCCATCTTGGGCTTTGGTTTCGTGTACGAAATTCATACAATGGACCTCAAGGGCGGTTGGCGGGCTCCTTCCCTTGAAAACAGAGTCGTTTTTTCTTTCTGTGTCTGTGTCAGCTCGAATCAATCTCGTTGTCTCGTATTCGAGAGGCCCTCGAACTCGAAGCTCAACTTTCGGCTGGTGGAGACACTGGACACACGAAACGGAGGAGGTCCGCAGTAGGAATTCCTTGTTGCGCACGCACAAAACGACCGAGACAAAAAAAAAAAAAGATTTGGTTGGCGAGGCTGAGTGTGTGTGGCCCGTGCATCCCGGGCGACGGTTCGGGCGACTTTTCCCAACCAAACCATGGAAATCTTTTGAGCGAGAACGATCCAGTTGTGAAAATTCAAAGCTTTCATTCTTGGAAGACAGAGGGGGGGGGGGACAGTAACAGCCGAGTCCCGCGCCCAAAGGTCGGGGCTTTCCGCCCGCCGAGCCGCCGCCATGGCGGACGAGGACGACGACCTCGTGCTCCGAAAGTACTTTGGGGTCCACGACAAGTCGCTCAGGGAGCTGTACACCTCGACCTCGTCCGACGCGACCTTCTACAAGCTCGCCGAGAAGATCGAGAGGAGGGCGGCCAAGTCCGGCAAGACAGTGAAGCACAGGGTTGAGTGCTGGCTTCGGAAGCTCTGCCAGCAGGTGAGAGGCGACGGTCCCGTGGCACGCGCAACCCCAAGAGAGGCTCCGCAAACTCACCGAATCCAACTCTCTCTCTCAACTCTTTTTCTTGGCTCGGGGCTCGCGGCAGACGAGCAACTACGACTGGAAGAAGAACAGAAACCACTACGCGACGCTGCTGCTGGAAATGTTCGAGAGTGGCAAGCTCGAGTTCCCCTTCGACAAGCGCCCCGAGGAGGGCCCCCTGAAGACCCTGCCCACTTATTTGAGGCCCTTCGCCTCGGGCGGGGTGGTGCGGGCGGAGAAGCCCAAGCAGACTTCAAGGCCAGAGTCGGCCCGGCGGCGAGCGGACAAGGCGGAGGACGTCGTGAACATCGCCTCCGCCGCCGTTGACGTGATGCACGAGCACAACGTCTCTCGGAGCGCCGCCTCCGAGGCGGATGGCTCTGGTTTCGGCTACAGGTATGACGCCGAGATCCAGCTTGGGGCTTGCCGGGAGAGGTGCCTGGAGCTCGAGATGCAGGTGAATGCCAAGAACGACCAGATCGATAGGCTGGAGAGGAAGCTCGCCAAGGCGAAAAAGGCACACGAGGTGGACGTGCAGAGGTACAGGGGCAAGGTAAGCTCTCCTTTCAATGCGTGCGTATTTGTTGTGGACTTTGGCTGACCTCCCCTCCCCCCGGCCCGCCGGCCTGTCAACAGATCCAGTCCCTGAAGGACACCTACACGAAGAACCTGGGCGAGATCATAAAGCGGTACACGGCTTACTTCGCACAGCAGAAGCGGCGGGCGGTAACCAAGGCCAGTAGGGAGGCCGCTGCTCCTCTGCCGCCAAGGCAGGCCGCTAGACAGGACCTCCCCCGCGAGAGCAGGGAGGACCCGCGTCAGGTATCACCCTTCCTCTCGTCGCTTCCTCCTGCCCCCTTTGCCCTCCGATTCGCGATCCTGACGATCTCTGCCCTTCTCTTCCTTCCCCCCCCCCCTCTCTCTCTGCCCCCAATGAAAAGTTCGTTGGATTTCTGGAGAACCTCAAGAATCAGATGCGAGTGCTGAAGAGAAACCTCGAGGAGGAGCAGGCCGTTCGGTGAGGGAACGGGCTAGGAGCGGCGGCGTGTACACTACCCTTACGTATAATAGTGTGAAGTTTGTGGAAATTACAAGAAGAAACCTACGCGATAGTCGCATGATTTCAGTAGTACTTAACCCGTTATTCGTACTCCAGCGAGGAGTCCCACCCTGCAACTCAGTTGAAATCGTAGGGAGTCAGCCTGGCAACCTGACCCAGTTTGCTGCTCGAGTACTTCTTCGTGACAGCCCTCAAGGAAGACGAGCCCGCGGCCTTGTGAAGGTCGACCAAGAAGGTGGCGCAATCGCGAACCTCGCTCTCAGAGTAGCCGCTATGCTGCTGGAGAGCCCTTGGCCAAGCGTTCTTGTTGAGGGTTCTCAGGGCGGCGTACACGGAGGCGGTCGCGATCAACGAGGACGGGTACTTGATACACTTGTAGTTGACAAGCGCCAGCTCCGTCAAGAAGAACGCATAGTGCTCGCACTTCTTATCAGCCTTCGCAGCCTTGAGGTACCTCAGCAGAAAGTGATAGTGGGTGGGAACAGTGAGTCTGTACTTGAGGGTGTTGAGCATGACCCTCTCCATCTGCAACAGCTGCTGTTTCGTGTAGGCCTTGTCGCTAATGAACACAAAGTCCTTCACCTCTGGCGACCAGATCTCCTCGTACTTGGACGCCAAGAGCATGGCCGTGATGCCGACGAGCTGCAAGTTCTTCCTGTTCGTCTGCTTCTTCGCAAGGAAGCGGTCGATTAGCTGGATCGTGAGGTACAGTGTCTCGGGCATCAACTGAACGGGGCGAGGAGGGAGGGCGTTTGTCGGTCAGCACACAGCTGGCGGCTTAGGTGAGAAGCGAAAGTGAGGGATGTGGAAGCCGGGTTGCGGTCTCTACCCTTCGTCTCTCACCTTGAACTTGATGTGAACCTCGATCAGCCAGTCCATGAGAATGGAGCGCATCTTCTCGTTGATGTCGGTCTAGAGAGCCGCGAGGTGACGGAGTTGGGGGGAGAAAGGGTGTCAGAGGCCAAAACGGCAAAGGGATCCCGCTGCAGTTTCACTCACCTGAGACCCCATGTAGTCTTGTGGGTGGTAAATTCCCTCCACCTCCTTGTAGTAGTTGTAGATATCGCAAGCGTACTCGGCAACCGCCTGAGGGTTGCTCTTGTCCAAGCTGTCGATGTCCGTGAGGAAGTCGTTGGCCTGCTTGCTTCTCTGGTCGAGGAGGCGGGAGAGCGTGCTTCTCTCCGCGCCCCTCGCTGAGTTGGTGTTCTTGCCGACGTTCGACACGTTCTGCAGGGGCTGCCTGGACCAGTCGTACTGCCCAGTCGCCGAGGCTGCCTTCTGGTTCTTCTTTCCCCCAACATTGCAACGCCCAGTCAAGGCAGAGGCCAAGTTGTCAAGAGTCTGCAAGGGCCTGGGCGATGGAAACAAGGTGGAGTCGGGTCAGCGCCGGTGTTCTCGGGGCGCGCGAGTCCGATCGCGGCGACTTCGAGGCGTTTGTTTTTGATTTCGTTTCTTTCTGGGAGGGAAACACTCACTTTCTGCCGAGGCCGCCGTTGCCCATGGCGAACTTTCCGTCATCCTTCGCGCTGATGGAGTTCTCGTCCGCCACCCTTCCGTTCCTTCCCGCCGCTGCTCTCACGAAAGCCGCCATTGTCTCTCTTCGTCTCTCTTGGGGTCAAACTCGCTTCAATATCACCCAACGAAGGAAGTCCGCTCCGGCCTTCTCTCCCTTCGTGCCCTTCCTCTCCGTCGACTACTCGATTCCCCCTAAGTCCGCTGGCGCTGCTCTACACCTGTCTCCCCTGTCTCGCCGATGTGCGTCACCACATATGTGTCCCGCAGGGCTTGCGTCTTCCTTCGCCTAGGCCTCCTTTGCCTCTCCTTCTCGCGCGCCCCCCTCGTCGCGTATTGACCGTCGCCGCTCGCCCTGTTTTTGTTTGTGTTCGATCCCCTCCTGCGTCTCAGCAGACTTTCACGGAACCGACAGATCGCCTAACGATCGGATTTTCGTGTCGAGGCGCGAAAACAGAGAGCAGGGCCAAAACACGACAAAAATCGGGCCTTTCAACACTGAAAATCTACACGGGCAATCCTGGACCAAATGCCATGCGCTAACGGATACATTCGAGTTTGGGGGGGGGCGTGGGTAACAAGGGAAATCTACGCGCGAGGCCAACGTTCCCCTGGCGAAGGCCCCCCCCCCCCCCCCCCCCCCCCCCCCCCCCCCCCTACACGAAAACAACAAAACAACAAACAAAAAAAAAAAAAAAAATAATAGTTTCAAATTTTTCGGAGGGATTGCTG
>Ga0160423_10001771_pt1 | contig 18053 bp, 25 predicted proteins | sample CRUFie14St8metaG_FD_108191 | JGI IMG/M metagenome (GOLD analysis project Ga0160423, IMG submission 108191) | Marine microbial communities from the Costa Rica Dome - CRUD Field 142mm St8 metaG | ecosystem: Environmental > Aquatic > Marine > Oceanic > Photic zone | place: Costa Rica: the Eastern... | reverse complement strand
GTGGCGAACCCTAAGATAGCACAAAGCATACATAAGGCTATTGAACGAAAAGAGGACTCTATAACTGCATCATCCTTACGAACGAAGAACTATGTCATAAAAAAGCTTTTTGAAGAGTCTGAAAATTCAGAAAGCGATTCAGCTAGGATAAGAGCATTAGAATTGTTAGGTAAAACAGTTTCATTATTTAGTGATGTAGTAGAAACCAAATCAGCAAGGACAACTGAAGAGATAGAATCAGAAATAGAAGAGAAACTAGCTAGCATATTGCAAGGTAATTCAGATAATAAGTAGTTGTACAATTTTTATACACGTGTCTAATTTTTATACAATCAGAAAAACAATCCTTTTTTAGAATCAGATAACAGCTAACCCCAACCCCCCTAAAATGTTGACAGTCTACTGACTATATATACATAGTAATTTGCACAAACACACAGTAAAATCCATAAACCAAACCTATTTTTTGCCTACCCCACCCCCTATTTTCTATATTTTTGCCCTGGGACCCCTATGTGCGTAGAAAATTTTGCAAATTTTTACCATTTTTCCTTGTTTTTTTATGTGAAGTGGTGCAATATGGTAAAGTCTGTAGAGTAATTCGCTTAGATTATCCCATATTTAGTAACCAACTACAGTATGTACCTACTGGTAGGTACTTACTAGTAGTTTTTTTAAGTTAGTTTACAAATAAGTAGGAAGTATCTATGTCTAGTAACATACTAAGCAAAATTCAGAACTTAAATATAGATGAAAAACAGGAATTGCTAGGACTACTAGAAGAACTAGAGCTATCAAAGTCAAGAGATGCCTGTGCAGAAAGCTTTTTGCACTATGTAAAACAGATGTGGGCGGCTTTCATTCATGGAAAACACCATGAAGTCATGGCGGAGGCTTTTGAAAAGGTAGCAAATGGCGAATGTAAGCGTCTTATTATCAATATGCCACCCCGACATACTAAGTCAGAGTTCGCATCTTACCTTTTGCCCTCTTGGTTCTTAGGACAAAACCCAGACAAGAAGATTATACAAACTGCCCATACAGCAGAACTAGCTGTAGGCTTTGGTAGGAAGGTCAGAAACCTTGTAAATAGTAAAGATTTTCGCAATATATTTCCAGATGTTAGTTTGCAAGCGGATTCTAAGGCTGCGGGTCGTTGGAATACGAACAAAGGTGGTGAATATTTTGCGATTGGTGTAGGCGGTGCTGTAACTGGTAAAGGTGCAGACTTGCTTATCATCGATGACCCGCACTCTGAACAAGAAGGTGCATCTGCAGACATTAATGTTTTCAACCGCACTTACGAATGGTACACGTCTGGACCCAGACAGCGTTTACAACCAAATGGCTCTATCGTTATTGTGATGACTCGATGGCATCAAAAAGACCTAACTGGTCAAGTAGTTGATGCTAGCATAAAGCGAGGTGGAGCAGACCAGTGGCAGATAATTGAACTTCCAGCCATATTACCCTCGGGCAACCCGTTATGGTCTGAATTTTGGAAACTAGAAGAACTAGAGGCTTTGAGAGCAGAATTACCTGCTAGCAAGTGGATGGCTCAATATCAACAAGACCCAACCGCAGAAGAAGGTGCTTTAGTTAAAAGAGAATGGTGGCAAGTGTGGGAAGAAACGAATCCTCCTCAATGTGACTTCATCATACAGTCTTGGGACACCGCCTTTCTAAAAACTCAACGTGCTGATTTCAGTGCGTGTACCACTTGGGGTGTGTTCTATAAAGAAGATGAAGATAGCGGACAGCTAGCACCTCAGCTTATATTATTAGATGCTTATAAAAAACGTTTGGAGTTTCCAGAACTTAAACAAGTAGCTTTAGAAAAGTATAAGTATTTTAAACCCGATGCTTTTATTGTTGAGGCAAAAGCAGCAGGTATGCCATTAATATTTGAATTAAGGCAAATGGGCATACCAGTAAGTGAATACACACCTAGCAGAGGTAACGATAAAATATCCAGGGTTAATGCAGTATCAGATTTATTTTCTTCTGGTGTAGTTTGGGCACCCGCAACTAGGTGGGCAGAAGAAACAATAGAAGAGTTTGCAGCTTTTCCAAATGCTGAACATGACGATTTAGTTGATAGCAGCACGCAAGCTTTGTTAAGATTTAGACAAGGCGGTTTTGTTCCTTTGTATTCTGATGAAGAAGATGAAGAATTAGAACATAACAGAAAAGCAGATTATTATTAGGAGAAAATATTGGCAATAGAAAAACAACCAGCTACACCTATAGAGGGTGTGGTAGAACAAGAGCCAGATTCAGATATAAGTATTAGCGTAGAAAATCCAGATTCAGTATCAATAGAAACAGAAGATGGTGGGATGATTATAGATTTTGACCCACAAGCAGAGGAAATGTCTGCTGATTTTAATAGCAACCTTGTGGAGTTTATTGAAGAAAATGAATTAGAACGTATGAGTTCTGAACTAATCAATGCCTACAATATGGATAAAGACTCTCGTAAAGAGTGGGAAGATACTTATACTAAAGGCTTAGACCAACTAGGTTTAAAGATAGAAGAACGCACACAGCCTTGGAATGGTGCTTGTGGTGTGTTTCATCCTATGCTTAGTGAGGCAGTTATAAGGTTTCAATCACAAGCTATTGCAGAACTATTCCCAGCCAAAGGACCTGTAAAGACACAGATAGTTGGCAAGATGTCATCCGATAAAGAAAAACAATCACAAAGAGTTCAAGACTATATGAATTATTTGTTGACCTATGAGATGACAGAGTATCGTACTGAAACAGAAAAGTTATTGTTTTCATTACCTTTAGCAGGTTCTGCATTTCGTAAAGTATATTACGACCCAACATTAGGCAGACCTTGTAGTTTATTTGTACCAAGTGAAGATGTAGTCGTTAATTATGGTGCAGCAGATTTAGAAACTTGCGAACGTGCAACCCACGTTATGAAAAAATCCTTTAACGATATTCGTAAAATGCAAGTTAGTGGTTTCTACAGAGATGTAGAATTAAGTGATACCAGTGATAATGTAACCGATATACAGGAAAAGTATAACGAACTAACTGGTGAAAACATGAGTGATATGTATGACCAAAGGCATACACTTTTAGAAATGCAAGTTAATTTAGATTTACCAGGCTTTGAAGATACAGCTAATGGTAAACAAACAGGCATAGCTTTGCCTTACGTAGTTACTATTGATATGTCTAGTGGTGTCATACTTAGTATACGTAGAAACTATTTTGAAGATGACCCACAAAAAAATCGTAGGTCACACTTTGTTCATTATCAGTATTTGCCTGGTCTTGGTTTTTATGGCTTTGGTTTAATACACATGATAGGTGGTCTAGCAAAATCAGCAACAAGTTTATTAAGACAACTAGTAGATGCAGGAACACTGTCTAATTTACCTGGTGGTCTAAAAGCCAGAGGTCTTAGGATTAAAGGCGATGATACTCCAATAATGCCAGGTGAATTTAGAGATGTGGATGTTCCAGGTGGTGCTATTAGAGATAACATAACCTTCTTACCGTACAAAGAACCATCTGGAACACTTTACCAGTTATTACAAAACATAGTAGAAGAAGGCAGACGTTTTGCCAGCATCGCTGATATGAAGGTTAGTGACATGAACTCCCAAGCTCCCGTGGGAACTACACTAGCTTTATTAGAAAGAAATATGAAAGTTATGTCAGCAGTGCAAGCAAGACTACACGCATCAATGCGAAGAGAGTTTGATATTCTTGTTGGCATTATTAAAGACTTTACAGAACCTTCATATCCTTATGAAACAGGAGAAGAAGAACAAATTAAATCTTCTGACTTTGATGCAAGGGTGGATGTATTACCAGTATCAGACCCTAATGCCTCAACCATGTCACAAAGAATTATGCAGTATCAAGCAGCTATGCAGTTAGCACAATCTGCACCTGAAATGTATGATTTAAAAGAACTACATAAACAAATGCTAGAGGTTCTAGGTATTCAAGATGTAGATGATGTAATACCAAGCGAAGATGATATTTCTCCAGTTGACCCAGTAACTGCAGTAATGAATCTAATTAACAATAAACCTGTAAAAGCATTTGATTATCAAGACCATGATGCACACATACAAACTGTGGCTGCAGCACAAGATAATCCTGAAATACAGGCTTTACTGGAGAAATCCCCTAATGCTCCAAGTATTGTTGCAGCAGCATCATCCTATATAAATGACCACTTAACCATGAAGTTTAGAAATCAAGTGGAAGAAGAAATGGGTATAGAGTTACCACCTATGGGTGAACCTATACCAGCAGATATAGAAAAACGTATATCTGATTTAGTGGCTGAGGCTGCAAGCAGAGTAACAGCAAAAGCTATTTCAGAGGCAGAACAAGCCAGAATAGCAGAACAACAAAAAGACCCACTTATTCAAATGAAAGAAAGAGAAGTTGCTGTAAGAGAGGCTGACGTACAACGTAAAGCTACTGCTGACCAAGCTAGAATATCCTTAGCAGCAGCAAAAGCACAATCTCAAGAAGAGATAGAAAAAGAAAGAATCAAAGCAAATAAAGAAATTGCAGGTGCTAAGATAGGTCAAGAGATTGCTAGCGATTTGCTAGAAAACGAAAGACTTAGCAAAAAGCAAGCAGTAGATGATTACAAAACAGGTATTGACATAGCTAAGGAAATAGTTAAAGATAGCAATTAATATGGATAATGAAATCAAACAGCTATCGTTGTCTGAATATTTAGGCAAACAAATTAGAAGTTTGATGAATGAACACACTGACCATATTGCTACAGGAAACGTTAAAGACTTTTCTGAATACAAAAGGTTATGTGGTGTTATCGAGGGATTGGCTCTCGCAGAACGTGAAATGTTGGACTGGATAGAACGACATACACAAACATAGGAACTCAACTCCTTTAAGTTGTGCAAGTATATGAGTAAAAAAAATAAAGACGACAAACAATCAGAAGAAGTAAAAAAGCAACTACCAGACCCTAGCGGTTATAAAATTTTAGTCGCTATGCCAGAGGTTGAAGAAAAAACTGAAGGCGGTATTGTAAAAGCTTCTACTACATTAAGAGACGAAGAAGTCTCTAATATTTGTGGTTTTGTTTTAAAACTCGGACCCGATTGTTATTTAGACAAGAAAAGGTTTCCTAACGGACCTTGGTGTAAAGAAAAAGATTGGGTTGTCTTTCGTGCCTACTCAGGGACTCGTATGAAATTATACGGAAAAGAGTTTCGATTAATTAATGATGACACTGTTGAGGCAGTTGTCGAGGACCCAACAGGAGTAGTAAGAGCATGAGTGAAGTACAAAATGAAGTAGTAAATGAAACTATTGAAACAGAGTTTCAACCTAATGCAGATGGTGTATTAGAACCACAAAGCATGGAAGATAAATTCTTTGGAGTAAAAAACGAAGTAGTGACTGACAATACTGAAAAGGTTGAAGTAGAAATTGTTGATGATACTCCACAAGAAGATAGGAGACCTCCTAAAAAAGAAACTAAAGAAGAACCTGTCGATGATGAAACTGTAGACAAAGAAATTACTGAATACAGTAAAAGAGCAGGAGACCGTATTAATAAAATTAAATACGAGTATCACGAAGAAAGAAGAGCTAAAGAAGCTGCACAAAGAACTGCAGATGAAGCTACAAAAAATTTACAGACCGTAATGTCAGAGAACCAAAGACTACAACAGTTGATAGAAGAAGGTTCTAAAATGTTAAATAACCAAGCTGTTAGTAATGCACAATTTGCATCCACTGCAGCACAAGCTGAATACAAAAAAGCTTATGAAGAAGGTGATGCTGACAAAATGGCTGAGGCACAAAAAAAAATATCGCAAGCTGCTTTATTAGAACAACAAGCACCTTACTATGCAAATCAATATGTGCAACAAAGCCAAGTTCAACAACCCTCAGTGCAAGAAACTGAAGTGCCAAAGCTAGATGCAGCACAAGTTGAATGGCAAAGTAAAAATCCTTGGTTTATGAATAATCAAGACACTAAACACAGACAAATGACATCTTATGCTATTTATGTGCATGAAGGTTTAATGCGAGATGGTGTAGACCCTGCAACACAAGCAGATAAATACTATTCATCTATAGATGATAAGATGCGTAAAGAATTTCCAGATTTTTTCGGTGTAACTCCAGAAGCTCCAGAAGTGGAAACTGAAGTTGTAACAGAAGAAAAACGACAGCCTTCAAACGTTGTCGCACCCGCAACGAGGAATAGCGGTACTAATAAAAATCCTCGCAGTATACGTTTGACTCAGACCCAAGTTAATATAGCACGTCAACTTGGTATAACACCTGAGCAATACGCAAAACAAATGCTAAAGGAGACTTAAATGTCAGAAGAAAATATTACAAATAACAACGAAGAAACCGTAGAGGCTTCAGAACAAGTGCGAACCCCAAGGGGTGGAGATGACCGAAAGGTAGAACAACGAAAAGAAAGCTGGGAGAACCCATCAAATCTCCCAAACCCAGACCCACAACCTGGTTGGGTTTTTAGATATATTAGAACTAGTTTATTAGGCGAAGCCGATAATCCTAATGTATCAAAAAAATTCCGAGAAGGTTGGGAGCCATGTAAGAGTGAGGACCATCCAGAATTACAGATTCATATGATGGACTATAAATCTGAGTGGGCATCCAAGGGTCATATTGAAATAGGTGGGCAACTGTTATGTAAGATGCCAGCAGAAAAGGCGAAAGCAAGAGATGAGTATTTCCAGAGAATGGCAAAGACTCAAATGGAATCTGTAGATAACGTATATTTTAAAGACCAAGATTCAAGAATGGCTACAAAACAAGTTTTTGAAAGAAAATCTAAAACAACTTTTGGTAGGGATTCTTAATCTTATAAATTAACAATTATAATTAGGAGACAATTATGGCTTCATCAGCAACCCCTATGGGTGCTAGACCTGTTGGTTCTCTTGTATCTTGTGCGTATAACGCAAAAATTACACACTATAAAATTAAAAATAATTTTGGCACTGCCATTTTTTATGGTGATTTTGTAAAGTGGGCGGACGATAATCCAAATACAACTATACAAAAAGATACAGGTACAACTTCCATGACACCTATTGGTGTATTTTTAGGTTGTTCGTATACTGACCCAACAACTGGTCAATTTACCCAAAACAATCAATATCCTGCTTCAACAGCAGCAGATGATATTGTTGCATACGTAGCATCTGACCCATTCTTAGTAATGGCTATGCAATCTGACGAATCACTAGACCAAGATGACTTGGGCAAAAATGTGGCAGTCGTTCAGACAGCAGGCTCTACTTCAATAGGACAGAGCAGAAACGCAATAGATGGCAGTACTGCTGCTACAACTAATACACTACCATTAAAGATTATCGACTTTGTCGAAGGTCCTGATAGTGAAATTGGTGATAGTAATACTGACGTATTGGTGATGTTCAATGTAGGACATCAGTTATTAAACACAACAGGTATAGGTTAAGGAGTAAATAATGGCTAGTATTTCAAGAGCAAATCAACTTAAACAACTCCTTCCAGGCTTAAACGCCCTGTTTGGTGAAGAGTACGCTATGTACGAGAATCAGCACGAGCAAATTTATACAACTGAAAACTCCGATAGAAGTTTTGAAGAAGAGTTAAAGCTGTCTGGATTTGGTGCTGCTCCCGTGAAAGATGAAGGTGCTGCTATATCTTACGATGTGGCTCAAGAATCTTTTGTGGCTCGTTATACACATGAGACTATAGCTTTAGGCTACAGTGTCACAGAAGAAGCAATGGAAGATAACTTATACGTAAGTTTATCAGCTAGATACACAAAAGCTTTAGCAAGAGCTATGGCTTATACAAAGCAAGTAAAAGCTGCTTTTCCATTGAATAACGGATTCACAAACTCTTTCCAAGGTGGCGATGGTGTAAACCTATTCACAGCAGATGGAGACGGAGTAACAGGTGGTGACGGACACCCACTGGTAAACGGTGGTAAGAACTCTAACAGACCTTCTACAGGTGCTGACTTAAATGAAACATCTTTAGAAGATGCAGTCATTCAAATCAGTAAGTGGACTGATGAAAGAGGACTTAAAATTGCTGCAAGACCAAGACGATTAATCGTTCCAACAGACTTGCAGTTTGTTGCTACTAGACTCCTCGAAAGCGAGTATAGAATAGGAACTGCTGACAATGACATCAATGCTATTAAGAGCAACGGTGTGATACCAGAAGGCTATTCAGTTAATAATTATTTAACTGATACAAATGCTTTCTTCATCACAACTGATGTTCCAGATGGCATGAAGCATTTTGTCAGAAGTCCAATGACTACAAGCATGGATGGAGACTTTAGTACTGGAAACGTAAGATATAAAGCAAGAGAAAGATATTCATTTGGAGTATCTGACCCACTTGGTATCTTTGGTTCACCAGGCTCAAGCTAAAAACTTTGGGGAGCTTATGCTCCCCTTTTTTTATTTCTAGGTATTTTATTAACGTTTATCAACTGACCTAGCAGACAAGCCAAGATGATAGACATTTTCTTTAGGAGAAAAAATGGCGAACACAACATTTAACGGTCCAGTTCGTTCCGAGAACGGATTTAAGGTCGTTTCAAAAAATTCTACAACAGGAGCAGTTACTACTGAATTTACGTTAGACACTAACGGTATGCAAGTAACACCTGTTGCACTAGCTGATACCACAGCTATTTCTTTAACAGCCACTACTCATGGCGGTAGAGTTTCTGTAGTTCCTGCATTATCAGCAAACTGCACATTAACTTTGCCTTCACCTTCAGCAGGCGTATACTTTAAATTAATTTATGGTGGTGCTGCAGAAGAAACAGAGAACTTAATTATTAGCACAGGCTCTAATACTAATTTCTTTATTGGTGGTATTGTTCATTTAGATTCTAATGCTGACAACGTTTCAGTATATTCAGATGGTGACTCCAACTCTATATTAACTCTTACAGACTTTGGTTTGTTTGAAATTAATATCTTAGCGAAAGATAGCACCAACTGGTATATTTGGGGCAACCAAGAAGGTGCAGACGTACCAGCTTTCTCTGACGCATAGGAGTAAACAATGGCAGATACAGTAACTACGCAAACTATTATAGATGGCGAAAGAAACTGTGTTATGAAGTTTACTAACGTCAGCGATGGCACTGGAGAATCAGCAGTAGCTAAAGTGGATGTTTCTGCTTTAGCTGCTAACTCTGCAGGCACTGCTTGTTCAGAGGTTAGATTAGTTAGAGTTAGTCACGCTATAGTCGGCATGTCGGTACAACTATTTTTTAATGCTTCAACCAATGTATTAATCATGGAGTTAGCAGAAAGTAGTAATGGGCACATGGAGTTTGGAGACTTTGGCGGTATACCTAATAATGCAGGTAGTGGTAAAAACGGAGATATTCTTTTTACTACTAAAGGACATTCTTCAGGCGATACTTATTCCATAACATTAGAAATGGTAAAAGTATATTCTGATTAAGGAGAACTTTATGGCATATATAATTGCAACAAATGGTAACTTTCCACCACAGTATTTAGTTTTAGAAAAGGGAGAAGATGGTATATACACACCTATCTTTGGACCAGACCCAGATTTAGTTGATGCTCAACGTAAGTTGGACGAACTATCTGGTGTAAGAACTAGAAACAAAAAAGGACATTATGTAGCTGATGACCCATCTACCCCAGATGTAAATGAAGCTTATGTCGGTGGTAAAGCACCAAAGAAAAAAACTACCAAGAAAAAGGTAACAAAAAAAAGAGGCAGACCTAAAAAGAGTTCATAGTATGGATAAGGATTCTGTATACCAAGAAATCCGAGACTGGAGTGACAAGGTATTAGAGAAACCCAATCCAGACTTTAATAATCTCCCTGCTTGCCCTTTTGCTAAATATTCATGGAACAAAAATAAAGTTCATGTAATGATTGGTGAAGGCGGTAATTGGAAAGATTTATTAAATGAAATCCAAAACTTTGACGATACTTACGATGTAATAATTTATTGTGGTTTAGACTATGATGAAATATCAGCAGAAGAAGTTTCAGATAGAGTTAATTTACTAAATGAATATATTTGCAAAGATAATCTTTGGTTGATGGGTGCACACCCAGATACAGAAATAGAACACGCAGTAAATCAGGATAATTATGAACCCTTGCTGGAAGATGATTACTACCAGTTATTCTTACAACGATTAGATGTACTGGTAAAAGCATCAGACAATATAAAAGGTAAAGGCTATTATAAAAACTATAAACCTAAAGATTATGAATCTTTAGTAAATTTAAGGAGCAAATTGTGGACAACAGCAAAAAAAATAAAATCATGAAAAAAGGTGGTCAAAAGACTGCTGTAAAAAAGAAAGTCATGAAAAAGAAAGGTGGTCAAAAAACCAAAACCATGAAACCTATGATGATGCGTGGTGGTATGAAAACCAAAACTAAAAAAAAGATGGGTAGAGGTAAATCTACTGACATGGGTAAAGGAATTGAAAACTTCCAAAACATGGTTACAAGACTATACGGTGGTGGCAAGACTAAGTAATGCCTTTGTCAAAAGGTAGGTCAAGAAAAACCATAAGTAAAAACATTAGCAAGCTTGTTAGAGAGGGTAAACCTCAAAAACAAGCTGTTGCTATTGCTTTAACTAAGGCTGGCAAATCTAAACAGTAATCATGTCACGTGCTAAAAAAGACTCTCGTTTACAACGAGCAGGAGTAAGTGGTTATAACAAACCTAAGCGTACTCCTAATCATCCAACTAAATCACATATTGTTGTTGCTAAAGAAGGTGACAAAATTAAAACAATTAGATTTGGACAACAAGGTGCAAAGACTGCGGGTAAACCTAAGCCTGGTGAATCCCGTGCAACTAAAATGAAAAGAAAGTCTTTTAAAGCTAGACATCGTAAGAATATTAAAAAAGGTAAAATGTCAGCAGCTTTTTGGGCGAACAAGGTAAAATGGTAAAAGCAAAACGTAGAAGTAAATCAACAGTTAATAAAGCAGGTAACTACACTAAACCAACTATGCGTAAAAGATTATTCAATAGAATAAAAGCAGGTGGTAAAGGTGGTAGACCAGGGCAGTGGTCTGCTCGTAAAGCACAAATGTTAGCTAAAGCTTACAAGAAGGCTGGCGGTGGCTACAAGTCTTAAGATACATAACATTGAGATACCAACATCTCAACATCCTGAAGTACGTAAACTTAAACGTAAGAACAACGTACATACAATGCACGGTAACAAAGTATGGAACTCAAGCATAGTATTCATGGATGCTTTCAAAGATGTAGACTTTAGTAAATATAAAATCGCAGACTTAGGATGTGGTTGGGGTCCTTTAAGTTGTTACTTTGCTAAACAAGGTGCCGAAGTAACTGGCTTCGATAACGATATATCGGTAAAACCATATTTTGATTTGCTGTGTAAAATTACAGAAACAAAACCAAAGTTTCAACAACACGATATATTTAAAGATGATTTACCTTTAGATTATGATTTTTATGTAGCCTGTGATATGTGTTTTTGGAATAAGCATATAGATTTATGGCACGATGTTATTTACAGAATATTAGATAATAACAAAAGTGTTTTTATAGTAGACCCTGGCAGACAGTCTTTTTGGAAAATGTTAAACACAATAAAAACTACTTATCATTTAGAAAGAAGATTTATAGAGGAGCCTAAAAAAACAGATGCTTACATAGCAATATTTGGAAATTAATATGCCCTTAAAAAAATCACAAAGAAGTTTAAAAAACTGGACAAAACAAAACTGGAGAACTAAATCAGGTAAACCTAGTTTAAAAACAGGAGAAAGATATTTACCTGAAAAAGCAATCAAAGCTATGTCCTCAGCAGAGTATGCTGCTACAACTAGAAAGAAAAGAGCAGATACTAAAAAAGGTAAACAGTTTTCTAAACAAACTAAAAAAGCTAGGAAAATTTCAAAAAGGTTTCGCTAATGATTTCAAGAGCTAACCTAAGAGTGCTTACTAGAAGTGCACCAGCAAGTAAAAAGAAATATGAAAAGAAAAAGAGACCCAAAAGTAGGAACAGGAAAAAAACCCAAAGGTAGCGGTAGGAGGCTATATACAGATGAAAACCCCAAAGATACTGTTAGCATTGCATTTAAAACTCCAGCAGATGCTAGAAAAACTGTGGCTAAAGTTAAAAAAATTAACAAACCATTTGCACGTAAAATTCAAATCCTTACAGTTTTGGAACAAAGAGCAAAAGTTGCAGGCAAAAACGAACAAGCAAGAATCGCAAAAAGAGGCAAAGAAGCCATAAGGAGAATGAGAAAAAAATAAATGGCTACTAGCGGAACAACAACATTCAATTTAGATTTATCAGATATTATGGAAGAAGCGTATGACCTATGTGGATTGGTCATGCGTTCTGGCTATGATTACAATACTGCTAGGCGAGCTTTAAATTTAATATTTTTAGAATGGCAGAACAAAGGGTTAAATCTATGGAAGATAGAACAAACTACCCAAGCTTTAACAGCAGGCACTAATACTTATGCTGCAAACAGTGCAGCTATAGAAATAGTAGATGCTTTTATTAGAACAGATGCTTCTGATACAGTAAAACAATTTGACCAACAGCTTACTAGAATATCTCGCACACAGTATAATCACCAGGCAAAAAAATTAAATCAGTCAAAGCCTACGCAGTTTTTCGTAGATAAAGGCACTAGCTCTATAAACATAGTATTGTGGTCAACACCAGATGATGCACAAACATATACACTGGTGTATGATTTTATTTCTAAAATAGAAGATGCTGGACAACCAGCTTCTAACAATGCAGATGTGCCTGCAAGATACTTACCTTGCTTAACTTATGCTTTAGCATACAACATAGCTTGTAAACATCCAGAATCTACACCTAAAGTTCCTATGATAAAACAAAGATACGATGAACTTTGGAACGAAGTTAGCGATGCAGATAGAGAAAGAGCAGCAGTAAAATTTGTGCCTGGAGGCAATGTTTACTAATGGCTTATGCAAAAGCTTCTAAAGCATTAGGCATTTGTGATAGATGCGGTTTTACTTTTAAGTTATCAGAACTAAAGTATGAGGTGCAAGATAGCGTACGCAATGGATTAAGAGTTTGCCATGTGTGTTTTGACCCAGACCACCCACAATTTAAAGTTGGTTTATTAAATACAGCAGACCCACAAGCATTATTTAATCCTAGAGTTGATTCAGGAGAAAAAGATTCAACAACATATTTTGGTTTTAATCCTGTCAATAGCACTGGTATTGTAATGAAAGGTTCTATAGGCAAAGTAACAATAACAATAACATGACATATTCAGAATTAAAAAGTTTGATACAAAATTATTTACAGAATACAGAAACAACCTTTGTAAATGATTTACCTAAAATAATAGAACAAGCAGAGGAAAGAATACTAAAAACTGTAAGACTGCCTGTATTTAGAAAAAACGTAACAGGTCAACTAGCAACAGGTAATAAATATTTAGCAACACCTACAGATTTTTTAGATAACTTTTCGCTTGCAGTAATAAACGGTAGCAATCAAGAATTTCTTTATTACAAAGATGTAAACTTTATTAGAGAAGCATATCCTAATGCTAGCACCACTGGAACACCAAAACACTATGGCTTGTTTGATGATACATCCTTTATTGTCGGTCCTACACCAGATAGTAATTATAGTGTAGAGTTACATTATTTTTATAGACCAGCATCTATAACAGCAGGTGCAGATAGTGGTACTACATGGCTTGCAACAAATGCAGTTAATGCACTGTTATACGGTTCTTTATTAGAAAGTTATGTATACATGAAAGGCGAACCAGACGTTATGAATATGTATGAAAAAAGATTTTTAGAAGCTTTAGGTAGATTAAAAAGTTTAGCTGAAGGAGAAAACACAGTTGATAATTACACTGAAGGTGCAGTAAGGATTAATAGAACATAATGTTTAGTTTAGAAGTTAAGCCTAATATAGGCGATGTAAATGTAAAAACAACAAATAATACAGGTTTAAGTCCAGAATACTGGACAGAAAGAATAGTAGAAAGATTAGTTTCTATTAGTGAAAATGCTGACCCTATGGTAAAAGCACAAGCACTTGCTTTTCAAGATGCCATAAGCAAAGTAGTTCATACATATTTAACACAAGCAATTTTAAGTGATAGGTCTACTGTTGCTGGATTGTTAGAAAAACAAGGTCATAAAGAAATGGCTAATATTATAAGGAGACTGTAATGGCAATAACGCAAGCAATGTGCACATCATTTAAAAAAGAACTTTTAGAAGGAGTGCATAATTTTAAAAATAGTGGTGGTAGTACTTTTCAACTAGCACTGTATACAAGCTCTGCATCATTAGATGCAGCAACAACTGCATATACAACTTCTAATGAAGTTAGTGGAACAGGTTATACGGCTAAAGGTGGTACTTTAACCAGAGTTGACCCATCAACTTCAGGTACAACTGCATTAACAGACTTTGCAGATTTAACATTTAGCACAGCAACTATAACTGCGAATGGTGCATTAATATTTAATGACAGTGCTTCAGGAGACCCCGCAGTTGCAGTTTTGGCTTTTGGTGGTGATAAAACATCTACTAATGGTGACTTTACAATACAGTTTCCTACAGCAGACGCATCAAACGCAATTATTAGAATAGCGTAAATTAAATGTCGGTTGGTTGGGGTCGTGCTGGATGGGGTGAAGGACCTTGGGGTCAACCTGCAGTAGTTAATGTAACAGTAAATGTAACTGGAAACTTAGGAACAACCGAACTAGGCAATGAAACAGTAGTTTGTGATGCGAATACATTGCAAACAGGTTTAGCAGGAACTTCTGGTTTAGGCTCTATTGTTATAGTCGCTGAGGCTAACCAAACACTAACTGGAGTATCAGGAACATCAGCATTAGGTAGTGAAACTGTAGTAGCAACAGCATTAGTTCTAGTAACAGGAGTAAGTGCTACATCTGCTTTAGGCAGTGAAACTATTGTAGCAACAGCCAGTATATCTGCTACAGGTAATGCAGGAACATCTGCTTTAGGTAGCGAAACAGTATTAGCAGCATCAAATACTTCTGTTACAGGTAATGCAGGAACATCTGCTTTAGGTAATGCTATAACTGCAGGTGCTGCAGTCACAGGAGTTTCAGGCTCTGCATTAGCAGGTACTTTGGGAGATGAGTCAGTAACCGCAGGAGCAACAGTAGTTGTAACTGGATTTGCTATAACGTCTGGATTAGGCACAGTATCTATAACTTCTGATAATAATATAGAAGTATCAGGATTAGCTGGAACAACAAACTTAGGTACTGTTACATCAATTAGTAAAGCTTTAGTTGCAGTTACTGGAATTGATGCAACAGGAGAAACACAAAGAGTAAATGTATGGGGTTTAGTAGATACATCTCAAACTGCAAGTTATTCAAGTGTTACAACTACACAAACACCGAATTACAATAATATAAATGCTACACAGACACCCGATTGGGAAGAGGTAGCTTAACTTAGGAAATAATATGGCGACATACGTAAATGACTTGAGATTAAAAGAGATAGCAACGGGCGATGAGTCAGGAACTTGGGGGACATCCACCAACACTAACTTAGAGCTTATTGCAGAAGCATTTAGTTTCGGAACCGAAGCTATAACTACAAATGCGGATACTCATACTACAACTATAGCAGATGGGTCAACAGACCCAGGTAGAAGTATATATCTTAAATATACAGGCACACTTGATTCAGCTTGTACTATAACTATCGGTCCAAACACAGTATCTAAACTTTGGTTTATAGAAAACGGCACTAGCGGTTCACAAAACATAATTATTTCGCAAGGTAGTGGTGCTAATGTAACCATACCTGCTGGTGATGTAAAAGCTGTGTACTCAGACGGTGCTGGTTCTGGTGCAGCCATAGTTGATGCTTTTGCTAGTCTTAATGTAGTGGATTTAAAAGTAGAAGATGATTTAACAGTAACAGATGACTTAATCGTAAATGGCGATATAGATTTAGAGGGTTCTATAGATGTAAATGGCACAACAAACCTAGATGTAGTAGATATAGACGGTGCTGTAGATATGGCTTCAACTCTTGCAGTTGGAGGTACAACCACCATAACTGGCACAGATGACACACCATTATTAATTAATACTGCAAATTCAAACGGACCACATTTAAGATTTCAAGTAAGCGGTAGCACAAAACATTTTGTTGGTTCAGGTGGAGGTATCGCTTTAGGTGATGCTGATGATTTGTCACTAAGAGCATTTGATAATCTCCTATTTTCTACAGGTAATTCTTCAACAGAGAGAATGCGTATTGATAGTTCAGGGCAAGTTGGAATTGGAACGACATCGCCGACAGAAGCCTTATCAATAAAATCAGATGATGGTCGTGTATCTACAACCTCAAATGTTTCTAAAAATTCAGCAGGTGTTTTAACAGGCGGATATGTAATGTATTCAGGCGATGGTTCAGGCCCCGGTGATGGTAACAGAGCAGGAATACAATCTTTTACCGAAGGTACTGCTGGTACTACTTATGATTTAAGGTTCTACACATCAAATGGCTCAACAAATTTGGGCGAGAAAATGCGTATAACTGGTGCGGGCAATCTTGGCATAGGACAAACCTCGCCACAAACACCCTTACATGTTTCTACATCAGATTCTGCTATTGCAAGATTTGAAAGAAGTGGCTCTGCTACTTATCAATTAACTGTAACAGATGGGGGTGATGGTGCTGCTCAATTATTTTTCCAAGCCTTAGATAACGATACTGGTTACAATTTCCAAACAAAAAACAGTTCGGGTACTGCTGTAGATACTTTATTTATGGACCCTGATGGAAATTGTGGAATTGGAACGACTAGTCCTTCATTCAAGCTAGATGTAGCAGGTGATGTGCAACTTGGTAATGTTGGAAAAATTAAAACAGTTACTAATGGATTACAAGCAGCATCTACTGGTAGTGATGGTTTTGCATTAAGAACTGCTGTATCAAGTGCAGCTAATCCTACCTATTCAAATGTTGATGATACTAATACTGGCATGTTTTTTGCAGCAGCAGATACATTAGGATTTACTACTAGTGGCTCAGAAAGAATGCGTATTGATAGTAATGGACTTGTTGGAATAAATTGGAGTGGTTCAACTGCTAGACTAGGAATTATACAAAATGGTTCTAGCACACCTGGTATGAATATAACAGATGGTTCATCAGCAGATTTTAGAGTTTTTGCAGGTTATGTCGTAGGAACGACAAGAATAGGTACAAGTGCAGGTAATTTAGCTATAGATACAGGCAATACAGAAAGAGTGCGTATTGATACTTCAGGTAATGTTGGAATTGGAACGAGTAGTCCTGATACAACTCTTGATGTAGCAGGTAGTAATGTTGATGACAGTTCACCAACAATAAGACTAACAAACACATTAAGTTCAGGCTCTTGGCAAAGTATTTCAGGAGATATGGGAAGATTAGAGTTTTTTACTGATGATACTTCAGGAAATGCACCTTATGTAATAGGAAGAATTACTGCTAATAATGATGCTTTGAGTGGTAGTAGAACACTACCATCAGGTGCTTTAAAATTTTTTACTCGTGGATATAATGATTCAAGTTTAACTTTAGCTATGACATTAAGTTCAGGTGGTGCTTTATCTAAATCATCAGGCTCATTTAAAATTGACCACCCATTAGAATCAAAAAAAGACACACATCATTTAGTGCATTCATTTGTAGAAGCACCACAAGCAGATAATATTTATAGGGGTGTTGTAGTATTAGAAAATGGTACTGCAACTATTAACTTAGATACTGTTTCAGGAATGAGTGAAGGTACTTATGTTTTATTAAATACAAACACTTCATGTTTTACATCAAACGAAACAGATTGGGACGCAGTTAAAGGTAGTGTATCAGGAAATATATTAACTATATCTTGTCAAAACACATCATCAACAGCAACAGTTTCTTGGTTAGTAATTGGTGAAAGACATGACCAACACATGAAAGATACTGAT
>Ga0160423_10001770_pt1 | contig 18064 bp, 17 predicted proteins | sample CRUFie14St8metaG_FD_108191 | JGI IMG/M metagenome (GOLD analysis project Ga0160423, IMG submission 108191) | Marine microbial communities from the Costa Rica Dome - CRUD Field 142mm St8 metaG | ecosystem: Environmental > Aquatic > Marine > Oceanic > Photic zone | place: Costa Rica: the Eastern... | reverse complement strand
TGGCCTATCAAAAACAAGTAAATCTTGAAACCAATGAAGTCACTGGAATTGAAGCGTTGCTTAGATTGCAAGATGGAGAGGGCGGTTACCTACCGAATGATCAAATAATTCCTCAGATAGAGGGAGAGAGTTTGTTCTCGCTAGTTGTCTTAGAATCGTTGGTGCAGTTGGAAAAATTTTTTGCAATTAAAGATGAAATCGGATTTATGGATGCAACTGTTTACCTGAATGTTTCAGCTCATACCATTATGCATCCAGAGTTTTGTTCAATTTTCACAGATTTTGTTGAAAAGCATAAACTTGCTCCTGATCAATTTGGTCTTGAAGTTACCGAGACTGCTGAGCTTGCGGATATCAATGTAGCCTCTGATTCTCTGAATACTTTAAAGAAAAAAGGAATAAAAATTGCTTTGGATGACTTTGGAGCTGGCTATGCATCTTTAAAATATGTCAGAGACTTACCAATTGATGTTGTCAAATTAGATAAACATTTTACTTTTAATGTGTCAGATCCATCCACAGCAAGATTAATAAGTTTTGTTTCAGAAGTTTGCGAAGATCTTCAATTAGAGATGATTGGTGAGGGTATTGAGACTGAGGAAGATAAGAAAATGATGATCGATCTTGGATGCAAGATTGGACAAGGTTATCTCATGCACCGACCTAATTTTCTTGATTCGTTCAAGAGCAAGGAAAATTAATTATGGATAAACTTACTCCGAAAGAAACATCCAAAGGCGCAGAGGAAATTGTTTTAACCCAAATTAAGCAAGATTTTATAACGCCTGCCAACGCAATATTTGATTATGTGGATATGGTTGAAAAAATTCTTACTGATGCTGAGCTTGAGTCTGAGGATGAAATTGAGCAAATAAAATCATCGTGTTCAAAGTTGATTGATCAGTATGAGGTTGCATTTGTGCAAAATACTGGCGTTAATGCCGACTCATCGAAAAAATCTGCAGAAGAATACTCTGAGCTTCGTCATAATCTTAGAACTCCATTAAATGCAATTATTGGCTACAGTGAGATATTAATGGAGGACTATGAAGATGATCTAGAGGAGGGGACTTTAGAGGATTTCCAACAAATTATTAATTTGGCTAGGGAAACTGAGACCGCAATAGAGAATTTTGTGGATTATATTCGAGGTGAATCAATTGATCCTAAAGATGATAATTCCTCTAATCAACTTGAAACAGCTGAGGCATTGTTTAAGTCATTGGGTGACATTGAGTATTCGATAACACTAGGAGATGAAATAAAGGAATCAGATATTCTAATAGTTGATGATAATGTAACAAACTGTGAAGTTCTTCAAAGACGACTATCAATGCAGGGACTTAGCTGTCGCACTGCTTATGATGGAAATACTGCCATCAGCGAAGTTTTCAAAAAAACACCTGATTTAATTCTGCTAGATGTAATTTTGCCCGATATTAATGGCTTGGAATTACTTAAGACTTTTAGAAAAGAACATAATGCTGAATCTTTACCAGTGATTATGGTTTCAGCATTTAATGATGTTGATAGTATCTCAAAGTGTATTCAATTAGGTGCCCAAGACTACCTCCCAAAACCTATTAATGGAACAATATTATTAGCAAAAGTTGTTGCTGCTTTAGAAAGAAAGTTTTGGCGTGAGCGTGAAAAAGAATTAGTAGATAAATTACATATTCAAGCAACCACAGATCAATTAACGGGAATTTATAATCGACGAGTGATTTTTGAAGCTTTAGATGAGGCAATGGAGAATTCTAAGCAATCAAAAGATCGTCAATTTGCAACCATTATGTTTGATATTGATTTCTTTAAACAAGTTAATGACAATTATGGTCACGCTGGTGGAGATGCTGTTTTGATATCGTTTGCACAATTATTGCAATCTGAGATTTCATCTCCAAACATAGTTGGTAGAATAGGGGGAGAAGAATTTTTAGCTATTTTGTATCTTAGCCCTGATGAAGCAAAAGAATTTTGTGCAAAATTAATTAAAAAAATTAATAATAATATTGTTAATTTTGAAGGCACAGATATAAAAGTGAGCTCTAGTGGTGGCGTAGCATTCTCAACAGAGACAGAAACCTCTGCGGACTTAACTAATAAAGCCGACGAACGACTTTATGATGCTAAAAAAGATGGTAGAAATAGATTTAAATTAATTGATAGTGAGTTAGTAGGAGACTAATAAAATGGCAAAATTACTATATATTGAAGACAATGAGATGAATCGAGATATGTTATCAAGAAGGTTATCGAGACGTGGCTACGAGATTATCATGGCTGTTGATGGTCAAGCTGGTTTAGATATGATGAGAAGCGAGTCTCCTGATCTTGTTCTAATGGATATGGGATTGCCAGTTTTAGATGGTTGGGAGGCAACAATTCAAGCCAAGGCTGATGAATCTATTAACTCTATACCAATTATTGCCTTAACAGCTCATGCATTGGAATCAGATAAACAAAAAGCTTTAGAATGTGGTGCAGACGATTTTGATACAAAGCCAGTTGATTTCAAAAGACTGCTTGGAAAAATTGAAGCTTTTGTGGGATCTTAGTCTTTAATAATCCCTTGTATCATTTTTGACAGATTATCCATAGAAACATCGTCTTTCTTTACAAGACCAATTACTCTTTCGTTTAAGAGATCTTCCTGAACATCGGTTAAATCTTTTCCAGAGAAAACAAGAACCGGCGCTCTTTTTTCTTCTGGTACATCTTTAATATAGTTATCTAAAAATTCAAAACCATCCATTCTCGGCATTTCTAGATCTAGGATGATTAATGACGGTTCGTCTTTGGTTCTTTCGAGGCCTTCTTTACCATCACGAGCATCTATTGGTCTATAACCAGCATCTTTTAAGAGTCTTGAAAGCAGCTCTCGCACATCTTTATCATCATCAATTACCAAGACTTTATGGTCTTGTGATTCACTGCCTAAAATTCTTTTTAAAGTGTTAATGAAATGCGTTCTATCTATAGGTTTTGTTAAATAATCATTTGCACCTAAAGATGAAGCAAGATTTGATTGATTGAGCTGACTGATCATGATTACTGGTATATCTTTTAATTCTTGATCAGTTTTACATTCTTTAAGCAATGACCACCCATCTCTACCTGGCATAAGAACATCTAGTAAAATTAATTTTGGTTTTACTTCCCTAATAAGCTCCATTCCTTTTTCACTATTTGTAGCCCCAAGCAACGTAAGATTTAATTTAGAAATAGTTCGTTTTATCAGATCATGCATTGCAACATCATCGTCAACCAACACAACTAGATTATCTTGATCATCAAGATTAATCACGCTTCCTTCTACATCGTCTTCGTTATATTCAGGACATTCTCTTGGGACTGACATTGTGAAGACTGATCCTACTCCTTCTTCGCTAGTTACAACAACATCGCCACCCATCATCTCAGCAAATTTCTTTGAAATTGGAAGTCCTAATCCAGTACCACCATAATTTGCAGATGTTGAACGCTCAGCCTGTGTATATTCTTCAAAGACTTTAGCAACGCCTTCAGGACTCATACCCGCACCTGTATCAATTACCGCAAAATCAATGAACTCAACATCATCAATCATTCTTGATTTTACATCCAGCGTGACAGTTCCGTTTTTGGTAAATTTAAATCCATTACTTAAAAAATTCGTTATGCATTGTCTTAGTTTTGTCTCATCTTGAGACATGGAACCCATTGCTCCATCAAGATTAATTACAAATCCGTTATCATTTTTAGCTGCAAGCGGCTCAGAGACATCCTTAATGGTTTGGACCATATTTTCAATTTCAAAACTGGTAACAAATAGCTCCATCTTTCCGGCTTCAATTTTTGAGAGGTCTAAGATGTTATTGATCAAAGATAGGAGATGTGTTCCAGAAGAAGTAATCTTTTTTAAATCAGGCAGGAGATCGTCGTAACCTAAATCCTCACAATCTTCATAAAGCATTTCACCATATCCCAGAATTGCGTTTAAAGGAGTTCTTAATTCGTGACTCATATTTGCGAAGAATTTAGTTTTTTGATCACTTGCATCTCTAGCTTCGTCTCTTGCTGTCTCCATTTCACTTGTTCTTGCGTCAATCAATCCATTGACTTCATCTGACATTCTTGAAAAGGCTACTAACATTAATTCAACAGATGCCTCCTCACTAGAATTTCTATCTGAGCTATCAGCAAGCTCATTCATTTTTTTAATATCATTTAAGATAAGCGTTCTTGCACTTCCATCAAGTTGATCAGCAAGAGCGGTCATTTTTTCGATAATCACCTCATCTCGCTCGTGTCTTCTTTTGGCTTGCTCCTCTCTAATTGATTCCATTTCAATTAAATGAGACTTATAGGTTCCCAGTGCAGCAGATAGTTGACCAACCTCGTCTGTTTCAGAAGCAAGGACACCTTTTCTTGTTGGCATTTCTTGTGTGTGATCACCTTTTGTTAGACCTTCAAGCACTTCAATTGCTTTTGTAATGCCTCCAAATGTTCGTGTTGTGATAAAAGCTATGAGAGAGATAATAAATATTACAAATGATATTGCAGCAATATATGTAAGATTTAATACATTTGCTGCTCTAAGTATATTTTCCCTTTCATCTTTAAAGATGAAAAGCTGCGCCTCATCTGCAGACAAGAAGGTACTTAATGGTAGAAGAGTAACTGAGGTACCAAGTTCGGTATCTTTTTCAGAATGACGCGATCCATTAACAGCTTTAAATGATGAAGCTTTATCAGTTAATTTATTAAAATTTTCAATATCGAAAAGATCGTCTTCAGTATTACCAAATTGCTGATAGTAATCATTAAGTGAGATAAGACCTGAATCAGTGCTAATTGCAGTCCTTACTTCAAATTCGTCTTCAAATACCTCTAAACCTTTTCTGATATCTACTCCAAGGGCTATTACAGCCAATGTTTCTCCTTCAACTTTTATCGGGAAACTTAATGCCTGATTTAAAGTAGATGCCTGGTCATCGTTTTTATCTTTAATCTTGACAATTGATTGCCTGGGTCTAGATGATGCTTCTTGAAGAAAAGAATCAAGGTAACTAAAAAAATCGGGGCGAGCTGCAGGTGAGCAAGGATCAACACCTAATAAGTCAAGTGCACTTCCACAGTATATTCTTTCGCCTGATGGAAAATAAGCCATAACGTAACTTAAATTTCCATAATCTAGCTCCTCTTCAAAGAAAAGCTCTATCAAATACTGCGCATCTCCAATTCTATCGGCACTGATAGTATCAAGAAGAGGATTCGTGAATATGTTGCTTGATGCAACTTCATCTAAAAAGATTTCTGAATCGGGCTCCCAAAAAGAGGCATTTTCGCCTGAAACAGGCAGCCATTTTGACATAACATCAAAAGATTTATTGTACGTTTGATACCATGCAGACTCGTAAAGGGTAAGCAATGACTCATTAGAAGAATTTTCTTGGATATTTTCTCGATAACCAAATGAAAATATAAATATGGCAGCAACGAGCACGTTGCCTATAACCCCAAATAATAGTAACTGGAGTCTTATTGGCATAAATATTCTTCGGCTATATTAAAACTTTAAATTAGTTAGCAAGCTTAAACGTAAGATTAATTTGAACATTGTTAACTTTTACAGATGTTCCATTATATGTAGGTGGCTGATATAAAAATTTTCTTACAGCTTTAATAGATGCTCTATCAAAAACACCTGCAGGAGTACTTTCAACAACATATGGATCTAGTACAGAACCATCTGTATCAACGTCAAACTCAAGTTTTACGTTACCTTCAATGCCAAGCCTAATAGCTCTTCTTGGATACTCTGCAGCAGGACTTGATACTCTAAAGACCTCAATTTCAGTTCCTTCTTCTCCGACATAGCCTATATCACCTGCAAATGAAGGTGTAGATACTAATAGTGCAAAAACAAATAAAATAGGGGTTAAAAACGATTTCATATTAATTTAGTGTTAGCGTTAAAAAATACAAGTACTTATCAAACATACTTTAATGTACGCTTATGATACCAAGAAATTAGATAGGGTGTTAATATCTTTTATATATTTATTGCATTGCTACCGCAAAGTTAAAATTTAAAATGAAAAAAGTTAAAGATCATCTTAATGAACAAAGATACTGGGATATTTTTACAATTTCAGAAGATTCAGATTTATTTAATGCAGCATCATTAATGAATAAAAATAAAATTGGTGCATTGATGATTTCTAAAAATGGATCAGAAGATAATTTATGTAAGTCTTCTGTGCTAGGCATATTAACTGAAAGAGATCTTGTTTATGCATTGTCTGGAGGATCGAAGAGCCTTGGATCCAAGACTGTAAGAGATATTATGACAAGAAAACTAGTATATACATGCCCAGAAACATCAAACTCTGAAGCTAAAAAACTTATGTTAGACAATCAAATAAGACATTTGCCTGTTTTTTCAGGGGAACAACTTGTTGGAATAATATCCATGAGAGATGTCTTTAAGATCTAGAAACCGATAAAAATAAATGAATTTATTTCAGCGGATTTCCTATACAGCATTGAATTTTCCAACGTCCGCAGCTGGAATGCCTATTTTTATCTTTGTTTTACCTTTCTATGCTGATGATTTGGGATTGGGATTGTCTCTGGTTGGAATCATTTTCTTTTTAGGAAGATTTACTGACATTTTAACCGATCCAGTAATGGGTCTTTTAATAGATAAATTCCCATCGAGATGGGGAAAACACAAGCACTGGATCTTTCTTTCCGCTCCAATTTTTATGCTTGCAACATTTATAATTTTTCTCCCTCAAACATCATCACCGTCATGGATATATTTTTTTGTTGGATTATTTATGCTTTATTTAGCATTCACACTATCAACTATTACTCAATTATCTTGGGCGACTAACTTAGCGCCTGATTACGATGAAAGAACAAAGCTTCTTACTCTTAGAGAGCTGATGGCTCTACTTGGAATGTTCTCAGTAATTGCAATCCCAGCCATTGTTGAAATTAATGATCCATCCTTGCAAGCAAAAGTGAATGCAATCGGAATTTTTGTTTTATTTTGTATTCCATTAATCACAATGAATGCTCTATGGAATACTCCAGACTCTTTTTCTGAAGCTTCAACAAAAAAGTCTGAAAATTCATTTAAAAATTTTAAAGCCTTATTTTCAAATAAGATGCTCATAAGGATAGTCATTGCAGCGGTCTTAATTGCATTTTGTATGAGCTTGAATGGAGCTTTATATTTAATATGGATGGAAGTTGTAATTGAACTGCCTGAATATTCCTCAAGATTAATGTTAATTTATTATGTTGTTAGTGTTTTTGGCTTATGGATATGGAGATATTTAAGTTTAAAAACATCAAAACATTTTGCGGCTGGAATTTCGTGTGTATATGCCATTATTATCTTAACTTTAGGTTTTATAGGATATTGGTATATTAGAGATCTAAGCACTTTTCAAAGGTTGATAGGAGTGGGGACGTTTATAGTTTTATATGGATTTTCTTTTTCAGGGCCACTACCTTTAATTAATGCTATGACCGCAGATATATCAGACAAATTAACTATTGAGGTTGGAGAAAATATCTCTGGAACAGTTTTTTCATTCCTCACCACCTTAACAAAAATTGGTTTTGCATTGGCTGCGGTAGTGCCTTATTTGGTTCTAGAGCTTTACTGGGGTTTTGATATCAGTCTCGGCACATCAAATACAGAATCATCTAAAATGGCAATTTATTATATCTACACATTTGTGCCAATCATTAGCTATTCCATAGCATCCTATCTTTTATTTACTCATTCATTAGGTAGAGAAGATCATGAAAAAATTAAATCTCAATTAACTAATCATGCCTTTTAGAAAATATGAATGTGTAATTTGCGGATACATCTATGATGAAGAACTAGGTGACCCTGAAGACGGCTTAGCGCCAGGAACCAGGTGGGAAGATATTCCAGATGAGTGGGTTTGCCCGGATTGTGGTGTTAGTAAGTTTGATTTTGAATTGATTGAGGAATAGAGAGAAATACAGAAATTTTATTTTTCGATATTTGCAGTTTTAATTGACTCAGGCTCTTTGTCCTCAGCATAAAACGTTGCAAAATGCTTTCTGAATTTAGCAATTGGTCCGTCTGAATCACAGAGTACTGGTTTTGACGCATATTTTTTATTCTCCCAAACTGGAATATCTTCTTTTACCTGCTTATTAATATCAGCAATTATTGCTGCGCCAACACCGCCTTTTGGAACCTCCCCGTTAACTTTCTTTTGAAGAAATGAAAATCTTGTAATTACTTCTTCATTTTCAGTAGGTGTTGTTGAGCCCAAAAGAAGTGTGTCACAGATCCCCTCAAACTTTGTGAAATTATCTCCAGGTCCATTTGATGCACCAGATATTTTGCCTTTGACAGTCCCTCTAGGAGTAATCATGTCTGCTTTCTGATAAAAAAATCTTTTTTGATTTTCATAAGTAACCTCAAATTCTGGATATGTAGCTACTCCATGAACATAAACAAAATGAGCTGCATCGACAGCATTTTCTGCCATATCTTGAATGTGACATTTGATTCGGTATTCGAATTTTTCGAATTCATCCCCCCATTCTGGATCGAGGACTTCAGGATATGTTTCTACTTCATAATGTGGCTCGTCGCCATGCGGATGATACCAAGCATAAATTAGATTATTTCTCTCTACGGTTGGATAAGTAAATATCTTTGTATCCTGTGCTCTTGGAGGAATGCGTTTTGCGTATGGAATTTCTCCAATTTTCCCATCAGTTTTCCATCTCCAAGCATGGAAAGGACATTCTATACATTCTCCATTAACAATGCCTCCATGACCAAGGTGAGCTCCTAAGTGGGGACAATATGCATCCAACATACTAATTTCGCCTGACTCAGTTCTAAAAAGTACTTGATCTTGACCAAAGTAGCGAACTGCCTTTACGTCACCAGGATTAAGTTCATCAGAATAGTCTACAACATACCAACCAAATGGTATTTGCAACATTGAATATCTACTTTTTTCTAACATGATTTGTGGTACTTTTCGTTAGTTCTTATTATATATTTAATTTAAGAACTTTTTTAGCGTTTCCTCCCAAAAATAATGGCCAAACATCGTCATTAAGAGGCACATTATCCATTTCACTGAAAATTTTATCTAAAGATAGACCCATTGGGAAATACCCTGCATACATGATTTTATTTTTTCCTCGAGTATTTGCAAAATTTATAATATCTTTCGGATAATGCTTTGGAGAAAAAGCACTTGTTGAATAATATAAATTAGGATATTTGAGCATTAACTTACAAGCTAGAGCTGTCCATGGTTCAGCTCCATGCCTCATAACAAATTTGAGTTCTGGAAAATACCAACAAACCTCATCAATCAATTCAACTTTTTGAGGAGCCATTGGGATTCTTGGACCAGGAACTCCCACACAACAAAAAAAAGGAATATCTAATTCAACACACATCTCATATATTGGATGCCATTTTTTATCATTAATTGCAACTTGAGGGTACATACCTGAGGGGAATGCACTTACAGCTTTTATGCCATAAGTTTCATAATGCCTTTTTATATTTTCAGCCTCATTCTCTATATTTGGATTAACAGGAAGATCAAAAAAGAATCTATCGCTGTGATTTTTTGCAGCCTCAATTTTAACTTCTGATTTCTCGTGAAATCCTATCATTGCTTGATTGATATAAAATTTATCCATTTGTTCAATTGTGTATTGGATAAAATCATCATGAGACCCTGTTTCAGGAATATCCTTAAACATGTATTGAGCTGGCATTTTAAACATAGATTTGGATTCCTCATCTCGAAGCAGAGGCTCCATGAATGTATACCAATCAGATCTATCCTCTTGTTCAGGTATACCAAGCATTAGATCAATAGTATGTATAGATTTATTAATTGCCATTGTTAAAGTTTAAACAATTATTGCTTATAAAATCCTAATTTTAAAAAAAGCAGGGAATAATTAATCTGAAGCTTGACGAAAAAAAATTACTTGATACTCATCAAGACATAAATTCACCACCATTCACATCCAAGTTAGCTCCGGTGATTACTTTTGCAAGATCAGAAATTAAAAATAGTGCTGCATTGGCACAGTCGCTATCATCAGGGATTATCCCAAGCGGAATATCTTTTGTAACTCCATCAATAACTTCACTTGGTTCAATACCCATTGAGTCTGCGGTAAAATTTACATACATCTCAACAGGAGGACCCCACATCCAACCCATATAAACCGAATTAACTCTGATTCCTTTTGGACCTAATTCTTTTGCAAGGATTTTTGTTGCTGTTGAAAGTGCACCCTTTGATGCTGCATAGCCACCTTGAGTTGGTAAAGGTTTTTTTGTGATAAGACTATTAATCATTACAATCGCACCTTGATTATTTGGAACCATTTCTTTGACTGCTGCCATAGTTAAGTTCATGGTGCCAAAAAAATTTGTATTCATGGTGTCATGCCAATCTTGAAAGTCAGAATCTACGATTTCTTTAAAATCTCCTGCACGGTATGCACTATTTATTAGTCCATCAAGTTTTCCATACTTTTTAACTGTTTCATTTACCAAATTTTGACAATCTTTTTTATCAGTAATGTCACATGGAATTGCAATGACTTCTGATTTTTCTCCAATTTCATCTTGAAGCTTATTTAATAACTCAGTTGATCTAGCAGCAATTGCAATTTTTGCACCTTCTCTTGCTGCGCCATAAGCTAGCTCTTGACCTAATCCTGGTCCAATTCCTGAGACAATTACAACTTTATCTTTTAGTAACATTTTTACTTCCTACTTTATATATTGATTTATATATTCACTGAAGTTTTCATCTATGAAAGAATCATCTAAATTAAATTCTTCAAGTGAATATTGATGCGCGCCCATTTCATGTTGATTTTCTTCTTTCCATGCTTTCATAGCATTTTCAGCTTGGTCAGTAAAATCTTCTTCAATAAAATTATAAACCTCTGTCATTTCTGAAATTGGGTCCTTAATCATTTTATTAAATTCTAAATCAAGAAAATTTTCTTTGTTTAATTTGCTTATTTTCATACAGTGATTTAGTACCTTGGCAAGTTTATTTGCCCAGTGATGACCAATTTCCTCTTTATCATAAGAGTTAGAAATTGGTTCAAATAAATTTGCACACATTGAACAAAATGAAGGCACAGTTTTATATGGATCTCTATGTGTCTGGATAACTTTTGAATCAGGAAATACAAGCAGTAATTTATCAATAAAGCCTAAATGATGTGGAGATTTTAGGACCCATCTTTTATTTTCTCTGCCAGGATTTTGCCACTGAAGGTATTGAAGCATTTTTTTTAATTGATTGTAGGCGTGAATATGATCTTGAGATTCAACCCAATTTGAATAAGATGGAAGTCGCATAAATGATTCTGGCACCGTGCTAAAAAAAGTGTGCTCCAATAATAAAATTTCTTCATCGGCTCCCTTGTAATCCCATGGATGAATAGTTAACGCATCTGGCGAAGCTTGCATGACAGCCTCAACTTCAGCTTTACCCATTTCCATTCTATCTAGGGGATTGCCTCTTTGTTCTCCTTCAAGCATTGCTGGATATCTTCCTTCCCACCAAAGCATTGCAGTATGATTTGGATCCGACGCTAGCAGCCTATGAGTCATAGTGCTTCCTGTCCTTGGAAGACCCACAATCACTAATGGCGACTTGATTTCCTCCTCCAAAATTTCTGGATTTTCTTTAAATGCATTTTCAATTCTTAGTACATTGGCCAAAATTCCAATTAATCTATGTTTTTGTGCCTCAACACCAATTTCATTCAAATCAGCCTCCTGGTTTATTGAACTGATCAATGCTTCAAATCCATCCATAAATAATGGATTACCAAATTTTTCTAAACCAGTTTGATTTTTAGCTTCATTTATTATTTCCGTTTGATTCAACATTAGTTTATCTCGATAGATTCAATTTTCTTTATTTTAACCTCGGGGATGGGGTTACTGCTTGAACCAATCCATCTCAAGAGCATTGCACCATTATTTCTACCTTCTGTAATAAGGTTATTTTTTACATTAATTGGAGAGTGACTGACAGTAATAATAATTGAGTTATCATCCTCAAGAGTTGCAGATGCATTATTAATATGTATTGGATAATGTCTGTAATCTAGAGATTCCATCCAGTAATTTTCTAATTGAAAATTCCAATACTCACATTCTGGAATATCAGTTGTTATTTGCATGCATTCATCATTATTGAAGTCATAGTATCCATGTAAATAACAAATTTTAGGATCTCCACCAGCTGCTTGAAAAAAGCTTTGATCGCCTAGAGGAAGAGAGTTTTTATGATTAAGTTTAAATTCTTTTACCCACTTTAAAAATGTAGACGCTGTCCCACTCACAAATGCTAGAGTTTGATTAAGTTGGTCATTAAGTTTTTCTGTTGTTAAAAGTTCAGGGATGGGAGCTAAAGCTACATTTTTAATGTTAATTTTTGCATGAGTTTGTTTTATTCTATTTTTATAGGTTTGACGCACAATAAGCATGTTTGCATTTTTGGGCATAGGTAGATAATTTTTAGGAGTTTCATCGCCTCCAAGATAAAGAATAAAATCTCCAGAATTTTCTATCTCCATATCTCTCATATCAATTTCACCTAAAGAGAGCATAGTTCCATCTTTACTGTACCTGTTTTCTTTGATTCCAAAACTTAAATAATCTAGTTCACCAATGTTTCCATATATTTCATAGGCTTGCTCACCATCAATGTTTGCATTTAAATAAATATTATCTGGATTATCAGCACCTATTTTTGCAGTTTCGTGAGAGAGATTATAGAAAGATGGTGAAGTTGGATTTGAATGTTCCAAATTCATTTCTAATGACAGACGCATCAATCTAAGTAAATATCTGTATCCTTCAGCTTGATCAATTTCACTAAGGGATGATTCCGATTCAATAATAGATCCAACATCTTTTAAGTTGTCACAGAAAGCATCCCATTTTTGTTTAAATAAATCTGCCATATTTTTTCTTTGTAAATAATTAAATTTATATTATGGTTGATGTTTAATCAATGAATAAAAAATAGAATGCCAAAGCCACAAGAGAGAGATTTAGATCAAACAAAGGTTATATTTACAAAATGGCTTGAATCCAAGTTAGTTGATGTCACCGACTTAAATGTTGAGTTATTAGGTGGTCCAGAGAATACAGGATTTTCAAATGAAACATTAAGTTTTAATGTGGAATATAAAACAGAAGAAAAGCAAATTAAAACCGGCATGGTTCTAAGGTTTTATCCCGAGGGTTTTTTTGTTTTCCCTGATTATGATATTCATAAACAATATTTGATTATGCATAAGTTGGCTGATCATGATGTCAAAGTTCCAAAAGTTCTTTGGTATGAACCTAGCGATGATATTTTTGGCACATCATTTTACGTGATGGAAATGGCTCAAGGTGATGCGCCCTCTGATAATCCTCCATTCCATCAAGAAGGCTGGGTTGCAGACTCATCGGAAGAAGTTAGAGAAAATATTTGGTGGGGATGGGTTGAGCAAATGGCCAAAATTCATCAAGTAGATATAACAAGTGGCGATTTTGAATTTCTTAATAGACCAAAACTCTCAGAGGATTATCTTGATCAAGAATTAAATTATTATTTTGATTTTCATGAGTGGGCCATGGATGGCGAAGCTCATCCAGTTGCTGATGAGGCACGTGAATGGTTAAAAGCAAATAAACCATCGCCTAATCAAGCTTCTATATTATGGGGAGACTGTAGGTGTGCAAATATTATGTATACCTCTGATGGAAAAGTTTCTGCTGTTTTAGATTGGGAAATGGCTGCTTTAGGTGATCCATGTATTGACCTCGCATGGGGGATAGCTATTGATGATTGTAATTCAAAAGGAGTTCATGTTGACCGTCTAAGCGGTTTTCCTGGTCCGGTTGCAACAATAGCTAAATGGGAAGCTCTAACAGGTTTTAGTGCAGAAAATTTTGATTATTATTATATTTTGGCTCTATACAAATTCACTGTGATAATGGTTAAAGTTGTCCGTAAATTGGAGCATTATGAAATGATGCCGCTAGGCATGAACGCGCACATCAATAATCACGTAACACCAATGCTAGAAGCAAAACTTAAGGAACTCTAATGGCTATTTTTTCTATTTCAAAATCTGAAACTGGTCAAAAATTATTAAGCTTACAAAGTCCAGTTGATCTGTCCCACATTGACACCTATGAATGCACATCTTCTGAAGATATTTCAAAAATTATGACGCAGGCAAAAATTGCACAAAGTGAATGGAAAAAAACATCCCTCAAAGAGCGAGTTGAATTAATGCATAAAGTTGCTGATGTTGTTATCCAGCAACAGGATAGAATCATGGAAGTTGTTATGAGGGAGACAGGTAAGCCCCAACAAGAGGCTATGGCAATGGAAGTTTTTTCAGCTGTAGACTCATTGGTTTTTTATGCAAAAAGAGCTAAAAAATGGTTATCTGATAAAAAAATAAAAATGCATGGACCCATGCAGTTTTTAAAAAAAACAATTATTACCTACAAACCTAGAGGGGTGGTTGCAGTTATTACTCCTTGGAATGGACCATTCATCTTATCAATTAATCCTGTGATTCAAGCTGTTTTATGCGGTAATAGTGTTGTTGTCAAACCTTCTGAGGTAACACCAATGTCTGGGGCTTTGGTTGAGGAGATATTTGCATTGGCAGAAGCTCCAGTTCATTTAGTTCAAACTGTAATTGGAGATGGTGAAACAGGCGCTGAATTAATTGATCATGGTCCTGATAAGGTATCTTTTACTGGAAGTGTTGCTACAGGCAAGAAAATTGCTACCAAATGTGGAGAGATGTTAATTCCTTATAGTCTAGAATTGGGTGGCAAAGATGCAATGATCGTTTGCTCAGATGCAGATGTTAAGGACGCAGCCAGTGGGGCAGTTGTAGGTTCATGTATGAATGCTGGTCAGTATTGCTGCGGTACAGAAAGAATTTATGTTATGGATGATATATACGATGAATTTGTCGATGAAGTTGTTTCTATTACAAAGACATTAATCCAATCAGATGATTGTAAAGGTGATGTTGGCCCAACTTTTTGGGATAAACAAATAGAAATAATTGAGGATCATGTAAAAGATGCAATAGATAAAGGGGCAAAAGTTCTTGTTGGAGGAAAACGCAATCCTAATTTTGATGGACTATATTTTGAACCAACGGTTTTGACCGAAGTAACTCATGAAATGAAGATAATGAAAGATGAAACCTTTGGACCTATTATTTCAATAATGAAAGTAAGCTCTGAAGAGGAGGCTTTAATGCTAGCCAATCAATCTCATTATGGATTGAATGGGAATGTATGGACCAAAGATTTAGTTAAAGGAAAAAAATTAGCACAATCTATTGAAACAGGAGCATGTTCTGTTAATGACATGGCAATGAGCTATGGTGTTAATGAGGTTCCTTTTGGGGGTGTTAAAGAAAGTGGTTTAGGAGTGGTTAATGGAGAGGAGGGCTTACTAGCATATGCCCATGCCATGCCAATCATTATTGGAAAGAAATCAGCATCTGCATATCCTTATACAGATAAATCTTTTGAGCAACTAAAAGGTGCACTTAAGATTTTCTGGGGAAACAGATTAGTAAGAAAATTATTTGGCTAAAATTTTATTTGGGTTTAGCAACTTCAAGATAGCTTGGCTTTTCTCCACCTCCATGAACGTCTAAAGATGCGCCTGTTACCCATTCTGAAAGATCTGAGACAAAGAATAAACACGCGTTTGCAATATCAGATGGTTTACCCATTCTTTTCATGGGAATGGTTTTAGCAATTTTATTCATTTCTTTTTTACTTCCGTAATGAATTATTGAATTATCAGTCTCAATATAACCAACTACTACACTATTTACTTTTATTTTTGGAGCCCATTCAACTGCTAAAGTTTTTGTTAGATTTACAAGTCCGCCTTTTGCTGCGCCATAAGCAGCACTTCCAGGAGTTGGTCTATTAGCTGTAACACTTGAAATATTAATTATGTTGGAAACACTTTTTTGTTTGATCATAATTTTTGCAAATCTTTGGCTTACATTTAATGGAGCGGTCAGATTTAAATCAATTATGGCCTCATGAAACCTATTTGATGCTGTCAAGGAATTTACTAACGGAGCACCTCCAGCATTATTAATTAATGCATCGATAGATTTTGTATTGGTTTTAATATTTTTTACTGCAGCATCTATAGAATTAATATCTCTGATATCACATTCTACGAATATAGCTTTATTTCCTTTTGCCTGTATTAATTTTTTAGGTTTTTGTCTTGCAAGAATAAAGACTGCTGCATTATGCCTTAAAAAGGTCTTAGTTATTTCAGCTCCAATACCTCTGGTTCCCCCAGTCACTACTATTGATTTATTTTTAAGATTTATCATTCTCAACTTTATTAGTTTACCGTAATTATAAATTATGAACCGATAAGTAAAATTAATAAATTTTTCTTTTTTATCAGCAATGACTTGTAAATAAATTTGTATAATAGTTTTCAATAATAAATAGGAGAATTTCAATGAAAATAGCTATTCTTGGTGGAACTGGCTCACTGGGCAAGGGTTTGGCTTCAAGATGGATAAAAGCTGGTCATGACATATTAATTGGAAGCCGTGATTTAAGTAAAGCTCAAGAATCTGCAAAGGGACTAAATTTACCCACTTCCTCGGGCATGTTAAATGAAGATGCTGCAAAATCTTGTGAGCTTGCTTGTTTAACTGTTCCATTTGCACACCAAGAAAATACTTTGAAAAGTATAGGTAATGCACTAGATAAAAAAATAATGATAGATGCCACAGTTCCCTTAATGCCTCCAAGGGTAATGCGCGTCCAATTACCTCAAGAGGGGTCAGCGGCTTTGAAAGCTCAGTCGATTCTTGGTGAAAACACAATTGTAGTTTCTGCATTTCAAAACATTTCAGCTGAATTGTTGCAAACGGATGCTGATATTGAGTGCGATGTATTAGTTGCTGGCGATTTTATAGACGCTAGAAGCACGGTAATATCTCTTGCAGAGGATGCTGGTTTGACTGCATGGCATGCTGGACCATTATGTAATTCAGCAGCAGCAGAGTCATTAACTTCAATTTTAATTGCAATTAATAAGAAACATTCACTCGCACACTCTGGTATTAAGATTACCGGACATTAAATACTGGATAAATTATCAAATCTATTAATCTCAAAGCGCTAGAGACTATTCCGCTGATTCAACCAGGAGATAACTTATCTCAATTAATCATAGACTCTGTTAAAAAGGAATCGATTGATATTAATGATGGTGATGTTTTTGCAATAGCTCAGAAAGTTGTTTCAAAATCAGAAGATAGATACCTAGATATTTCTAATATTCCTCCCTCAACAGAAGCCTTAGAATTATCTAAAAAACTTGCAAAAGAACCAAATTTTATTCAGGCAATATTAAACGAATCAAAAAAAGTTGTTAGATATAGAATGGGGGTATTAATTGTTGAACATAAGCTTGGATTTATTCATGCCAATGCAGGCATTGATAGGTCAAATATTGATCAAGAAAAAGACATTGTATTGTTGTTGCCGGAAGATCCAGATCTATCTGCTAAAAAATTATCCGAATCTTTATCTAAGCACTTCAAAAAAAATATATCAGTAATTATTACAGATACCATGGGCAGACCATTTAGAAATGGGATAGTAGGCTTTACAATTGGAAGTCATAATATTGAATGCCTTATTGATGAAAGAGGCAATAAAGATCTTTATGGCAATACACTTAAATTTACTCAAATTGCAATCGCTGATGAATTAGCTGCTGCATCATCTTTGTTAATGGGCCAAGCCGCACAAAAAAAACCAGTTGTGCTAATTAGCGGTTATAAATTTATGCAAAGTGATACCGCGAACGCAAAAACACTAATTCGCTCAGAGGAAGAGGATTTATTTAGATGAAAAATTATCTTTTGCTTTGTGGAGGAGTGGGTGGAGCTAAACTTGCATTAGGCTTCA
>Ga0160423_10001769_pt1 | contig 18065 bp, 13 predicted proteins | sample CRUFie14St8metaG_FD_108191 | JGI IMG/M metagenome (GOLD analysis project Ga0160423, IMG submission 108191) | Marine microbial communities from the Costa Rica Dome - CRUD Field 142mm St8 metaG | ecosystem: Environmental > Aquatic > Marine > Oceanic > Photic zone | place: Costa Rica: the Eastern... | reverse complement strand
CCTGAAGACCCACAACATCCTTGCCATTCTTTCCAAACTTCCCTCCATCGAACGTTTGGAAAGCATTGCAAGTCGACTGGTTCTGGCGGGAGTGATCCTTCTTTCCGTCGGGCTTTCCTTTGCGCCGTTCCTGGGGCAACCAGATCGCCCATTGGCATGGCACCAAGACGCCAAGGTCATTTGGTCGATGGTCATCTGGGCCACCTATGTGGGTGTGGTTTCAAGCCGCTACCTCTTGCGCTTTGGAGGTCGCCCCATGGCATGGGCCCTAATTGCGTGCTTTGTTTTCCTTATACTCACTTTTTCCGGGACCAACCTGATGTCGGAGATGCACCAATGAAAGTTTGGTCCAACATCGTATCAGTCATTAGGAGAAAGGGATCGCCCTCATGAGCCTGATTGTGGTCGGTCTTAGTCATCATACCTGCCCCGTGTCCGTGCGAGAAAAATTCGCTTTTGGGCAAGAGGAAATTGCACCATCACTGGCTAAGATGCAGCAGAGCGGGCTGGCCGATGAGTGCGTTGTTCTCTCTACATGCAATCGCGTCGAAGTGTATGTCGCCTCGCCTTTCTCAGGCAGCGAGGCCTTTAAAAGGATTCACCACTTTCTCCAGCAGGATCGCGGGTGCGAGGAAGAAGCGCTTTTACCCTACCTCTACAGCCATGTGGACAGCGACTGTATCGAGCATCTCTTCAAGGTTGCAAGCGGGCTCGATTCACTCGTTCTGGGTGAAACTGAAATCCTTGGGCAGCTCAAGGATGCTTACCAATGCGCTGTGGGAGCAAAATCCACAGGTAAGGCCCTGAACAAGCTTTTCCAAAAAGCCTTTCATGTTGCCAAGCACATCCGCTCCAATACGGGGGTTCAACGGGGCAGTACCTCCGTGGGTTCGGTGGCCGTCGAGCTGGCGGAGAGGATTTTCGATGGCCTCGAAGGAAAGCGGGTGATGGTGATTGGTGCGGGTGACACGAGTGAGAAGACCGCGCGCTCGCTGCTTTCCAGAGGCGCATCTGAACTCTTGGTCACCAACCGCTCGATGGAGCGCGCCAGGGCTCTGGCACATGAGCTTGATGGAAGGGCCGTCGCCTTTGAGGACTGGCAGGAGGAATTTCACCACCTGGATATCGTCATCAGCAGCACCTCTGCCCCTACTTACGTCCTCAATCGATACAAGGTTCAACAGCTCATCCAACACCGCCCAGCCACACCCCTGCTGTTGATCGACATCGCAGTGCCTCGTGATATCGACCCCGAAATCAATGAACTTGAGAATGTCTACGTCTATAACATTGACCACCTTCAGTCCATTGCTCAGGATTATCTGGAACAACGCCAAAGCGAATTGACCAAGTGTAAAACTTACATTCGCTCCAAGGCACAGGAGTGGCTCGAGGCTTGGAAAACTCCCCCCAAGAGGGGCGAAGAAACAGATTCTTACTTCCAGGCAGGTCCTTCAGGTGCTTCCTGAAACAGGCTCGATTGCGTGAGTTCAGGGAGACATCTTTTGTATCTCAATCAAGAAGCTCCATTACGAAAACATGGCATCCAAAAACCCTCTGGAGGAACATCGCACCCTCTACATCGCAACTCGAGGAAGCGCGCTGGCCTTGGCTCAGGCAAGGCACATCCAATCACTGAGTCGGGAGCTTTTTGCCGATTACGCCTTTGAACTCAAGGTGATCCGAACCACTGGGGATCAATTGCAAGCCTTGCAGGACGATCAATCCTCCAAGGAACCTCTTCCCAAGGGTCTCTTTACCAAGGAGTTGGAGGCAGCTCTCCTGGATGGCAAGGCAGACATGGCCATTCACAGCCTAAAGGACCTGCCCACCGAGCTTCCTCCGAAATTGTGTCTGGGCGCAATTACCTCCAGGGAAGATGCCCGGGAAATCCTCATCCTCAAGAAACCTGTGGATGCAGCCATCGCACATCCCTGCGTCTTACTTCCCAGCAAGGCTGTTGTGGCTACCAACAGCCCCAGAAGAGCGGCCCAAATCAAGGCTTGGAATAGCCCCGTAGAGGTCGTCCCCATGCGAGGCAACGTGCCAACGCGTCTGGAAAAGCTCGCCTCACAGAAAAAACTACATGCCACGGTTTTGGCCTTGGCAGGGCTCAACCGACTGGGTTACCAGCTGGAAGAGAATGGACGACTGATGGGCAACGACGCACCGGAGGGACTCTACGGTTATGTCATCGAACCCGAGCACTTGCTCCCTTGTGTGGGCCAGGGGTTTCTGGGCATCGAAATCCGTGAACAGGATCCCTTTGTAGCATCGCTGGTCAAGGCGCTGGAGGATACCCCTTCGGCCACCGCGGCCACTGCAGAGCGCAGTTTCCTCCATGCCATGGGAGGTGGCTGCCAAACCCCCTACGCGGCCTTGGCATCATTGATACAACCCGATCGACTGACTCTCAAAGGACGTGCTTTCCACGGCCCTTCCTGCGTGGAAGCCGAGTTGGAAGGAAAAGCCGATGATCCCGTCTCCCTTGGTCAACAACTCGCTGAAGCCCTGAGCCCATGATGGACTCCGTCCTTGCCATCGCCTGGGTGGGTGTCGGCAGTGCCCTGGGAGGCATGATGCGCTACGCCATGACGCTGGGCTTTGAACGCTGGATGCCATCATCCTTCCCCCTGGCAACGCTAACGGCAAACGTCGCCGGGTCCTTTGTGATCGGTTGCCTCGCAATGTGGGTCCAGGATGGCGAACCGCTTGCTCACCTCAGCAAGCATCTTCAGCGATGCCTCATGGTGGGAGTCATGGGAGGCTTTACCACTTTTTCTTCCTTCAGCCTACAGACTCTGGAGCTCATGCAGAAAGGCCAGCTGACCTCTGCTATTCTGAACATGGTTCTCTCACTCCTCCTCTGCTTGCTGGCCGTGACGTGGGGGTTCAAGGTAGCCAAATCATGGTATCCGCTGGGGTAATAACCCCACGGAATACAACACAAGACACACCGGGAGAGTTGCTTTGAGGGGATGTGCTTGATCCTTCGGTCGAGCGCGGATTAAAGTCTGCTTCATGGCAACCCGTCAGCTTTTCATCGGTATTGATAGCGGCACTCAATCCACCAAGGCCGTGGTGGTGGATGGCACTTCAGGAAACGTCCTGGCTGAATCAACCGCTGCCTATGGCCTGATCCCTGGTCTGGGTGCGGGAGCCAAGGAACAGCATCCACACACCTGGAAGGAAGCCACCAAACGATCGATCACACGGGCCCTCAAGGCCTGCAAGGCAAAGAAAGAAGAAGTGATGGGCATCGGAGTGAGTGGGCAGCAACACGGCTTCGTGCCCATGGACAAGCACGGTGAGGTCATACGCCCTGCGAAATTGTGGTGTGACACCAGCACTGCCACAGAGTGTGATGAAATCATTAAGCGCTTGGGAGGCAGCAAGGCCACTCTCAAAGCCCTGGGCAATACCATCTTACCAGGCTTTACCGCATCCAAGATCCTATGGCTCAAAAAGCACGAGCCCAAAAATTACAAAAAATTGGCTACCATCCTCCTTCCTCATGATTATCTGAACCATTGGTTCACTGGAAGAGCGGTGATGGAATATGGCGATGCCAGTGGCACCGCACTGCTGAATGTCCGGACACGCACGTGGTCCGAATCTGCCCTGAAAGCCATTGATCCAGAGTTGAAACAAAAACTCCCCGAGCTGATCTCCAGCGATCAGCCCGCCGGTCATCTGCAGGCTTCAACTGCCAAGGAGCTGGGTCTGAGCACCAAGGTATGGGTCAGCGCAGGGGGAGGAGACAACATGATGGGGGCCATAGGAACGGGCAATACTCGCCCCGATATGGTCACCGCAAGCTTTGGAACCAGTGGAACCATCTATGCCTGTGCAAGCAAACCAGTGGTGGATCCCAAAGGAGAAATTGCCGCCTTTTGCGATTCCACCAATCAATGGTTGCCACTGTTATGCACCATGAATGTCACCGTGGCCACCGAATTGGTGCGATCGGAACTGGGATGGTCGCACGAACAGTTTTCCAGGGCTGCGGCCAAGGTCCCAGCCGGGTCCGACGGCCTGCTGCTGCTCCCCTATCTAGAGGGAGAGCGCACGCCAAACATCCCCCATGGCACAGGTGTCTGGCTGGGATATCGCGCAGCGACCGCCTCACCTGGACATCGCGCCCGAGCCGCCATGGAAGGGGTGACTCTTGGAATGAACTACGGGCTCAATCGCCTTCGCAAGCTCGGAGTTCGCCCCTCTCAAATTCGGGTGACTGGCGGTGGTGCCAGATCCAAGGTTTGGCGACAGATCATGGCCGATGTGTTTCAAACCGAGGTCGTCACACTGAAAGTCAGTGAGGGAGCGGCCTACGGTGCAGCCCTGCAGGCAATGTGGTGCTGGCACAATCAACAGGGCAAATCAACATCCATCAACGCCCTGACCGATCGGTTTGTGCGGCTCCATCGTCGTGAGCGAGCCACGCCCAACCCGAAGCATGCTTCCTTTTACCAAGAACTACAGTCCATGCAGGACACTTCGGGCAAGGCACTCCTGCGCTTGTTTGATCAACACCGCAGCTTCACGCAAGGTTGAGGCCCTTAAGACGGAGCCCGACAAACCAGCCCTTGCCAATGGATCGCTCCGGAGGCTTGGGTCAAAGTGATTTCACTCAGACAAGCTGGAGGAGCCCAACTCCTTCTCGAGATAGGCCGTCACATCCTTGAATTTCTCCTGATTCGAAGGGTGCAGCGCCATCAAGGTTCGATGCGCCTTGAGGCTGGTTTTTGCCATCTCCTGGCGACTTCCCTCCTCCATGGCAAGAGGCGCTTCATGGGTTCGGAGTGAAGCATCTGCTTCATGACTTGCTTGACAGATTTCAAACCAATCCAGCACCCCTAAATTATCAATTAGCCCCAGCACTCGCTTATTAGCATGGACCAGTTCCAGGTGAGCCGACGCGGCATCCGTCTCTTGGAGTTGCGCTGCAAGTGAAGCCAAAACACCCAGAAACGTACTGTCCATGACCAAGCACTGACTCAGCTCAATCACAAAGGATCGTTGCCCGAGAGCAAGCTGCTCCAACATGAATCGTTTGAATGGCACACTGGAATGAACCGTCGCGCGCCCCTTGATGCGAATGCAGACCATGCCCTCCAAGTGAGCCACACGGATCTCGGCATGTTTGGGGTGCATGTCGTTCATGATGTTTTCGAGGTTTTTTTCGTAGTGGGTCGTGCCATGATCGACACCAATGTTTGCTGTAGGATCTGATCATCGCTCATGGGACTGGAGACGAGGAGCTGGTTGGCGCGAAAAAGCTGATGCATGGCTGTAACCAACTCCTCCATCTGGTAGGAATCTGACTGAGGCAAAGCACGGAAGAGCACATAGGGATTGATTCTCATGGGGTTGAAACGAGGATCCTCCGGCATTTCACCGGCTGGTATTTGCTCCAGTTGCTGTTTGAAACGAAAAAATTGCCTTTCCGATCGCAGCCACCCCCTGGCCCGCATCTCCTTGACCAAAATCAAGGTACGCACCTTGGAGATCAAACCATACAACAAACCGATGGCGCTTCGCTGCCGATCCAGTCGCATTTCCCAAAGCTCCTCATCCAGACAGCGCATGGCTGTCTCCAGATCTCGATTTCCCAGGGCATCTCCCAGCGCAAATGCCTTGGCTTGTTTGTTCCGAGAAACCACTTGCCGAATATCTTCAGAGGTGGCCTGCCCCGAGGCCGAGGCAAAGAGCACCACCTTTTCAGATTCCTGTTCAAGCTGCCTGGGATAGGGCCCCACCAATTCGACCAACAAGGAGATGGCTTCAGCGTCTGCCTGGATCTGGGCTTGAGCAAAAGAGTCCCGAACGCGCTGTTCGGCTTCGATCACCCAGTCTGATTTAGAAGGATCCCAGCCATCGTGCACTTCCACTTTTCCCAGTTTCTGAAATTGCTTGTAGAAGGACTTGCGCTTGTCCACCTTTCCGGCCGATATCAGTAATCGGAAACTTCCCTCCCCTACCTGCTGCACTTCCTGAACCACGGCAGCAAGCCCTTCGGTGACTGCCTTGGATGCCGCCATCTTTTCTTCTCCAAGAAAGGTGCAGTGGCGAAACCAGATCAACTTACCAGCTCCAAGGAAAGAGAGGGTCTGTAAGGCCTCAAGACATCTTGATAGAGCCTGGGAAGCTTCACTTACCGTGGCAGCGGAGCCATCCACGATTTCCTGCTCATGGTCCGGGCAACCCCTTATCCACTGCTCGTACACCTGCTTGGACCGCTGTCGGGTAGCATGGTCATCCTGACCACAAATGAGGACAAAATCACTGGATGCACTTGCCTTGCTGGGGGGCATCAGAGTTCGTCCGATGGACTGCTGGAATTTTTGATATCCTCCAGAATATGGGACATGTCTTCCAGCTCCTCAAACAGAGGAGCAGAGACAAAAATCGGCTTTTTCTGAGCCGTTGCCATGGCCAAACAGTCACTGGGACGCGCATCGACTTCAACAATCTTACGCCCCAACTCATTGCGCTGCTGCAAAACCATGCGGGCATAGTAGGTCGTACCCTTGAGTTCACTGATCAAAATACGCTCAACGCTGATCCCAAAACCTTGAAACACATGGGTCATCAAATCATGTGTAAGGGGGCGCTGCTTGGCCTTATTCTGAATGAACATCTTGATGACCTCCCCCATGCTGCGCTCGATTTGAATCACAAAAACCTTGTCCTTATTACCAAGAAACACCGCCTCGCCATTGTTGACCGGCAAGATACCCCTTATTTTGACAGGGACCACCTCAGAACTCATGCATTCACTTTAGGCCGATGGCGGCTAAATTCAAGCGCTGCCTTCGTTTTGCGAGCCTCAGCCGACCTGGTCATCGTCTCTCTTGAAAGCACGCCAAAGCCATGAGTCAGCACGCAGTCCAGATGGATCCCTGCGTCCCAAGACTCCATCCCAGCTGGCTTCGAGCAAGCCCGTTTGGCTTTACTTTGTCGGGTTCTGCAATCAGGATAACGAGACTCAAGACACCTCTCATTCTGCTCATGGCACATCCATCAAACAAATCCCCTGGAACCCCTTCCAATCGTCGAGCCTTTCTATCTTCCCTGGGTTTGGCAACGGCATCCTTACCTACCCTGGCCAGGGATTGGAGTGGAAAGGAACCCACCCGTTACCCCGACCCCGATATCGTGGTCATTGAGCCCGCCTTTGCTAAATACAAGTTGGGCAATACTCCCATTCAGCGATTGCATACCGGGATGTTATGGGCTGAAGGTCCGGCGTGGAATGCGGTGGGCAACTATCTCATGTGGAGCGATATCCCAAACAATATGCAGCTGCGCTGGCTGAACGAAAATGGCACGGTGAGCACTTTCCGCGACCCATCGGGAAACAGCAACGGGAATACGTTTGATTTTCAGGGACGGCAGCTGTCCTGTGAACACGGCAACCGACGCGTGGTGCGTTATGAGCATGATGGCAGCGTGACCGTTCTGGCGAATGGTTGGCAGGGCAAACCCCTCAATGCTCCCAACGACGTGATCGTGCACCCCAATGGGAGCATCTGGTTCACCGATCCCGGCTATGGAAGCATGTGGGATTACGAAGGGAACAAGGGACCGCTTCAATTGAAGGAGGCTGTTTATCGCATCGACGCCGATTCAGGCTCCATGAGCCTGGTCACCGATGAATTGGTCAAACCCAACGGTTTATGTTTTTCCCCAGATTACAAGCAGCTCTACGTTGCTGACACAGGAGAAAACGCACCCAAGGGAATCTATCGCTGGGACATTGCCAATGGGAAAACACTTCGCGGGAAAAAGGCCTTTTGCAAGATGCAGATCGAAGGTGTAGGAGCAGGGGGCTCGGATGGCATCCGTGCCGATGAAGATGGCAATATATGGGCGAGTGCCGGATGGGTGGGAGATAACTTCGACGGGGTGCATGTTTTTTCACCCGAAGGACAGCTCATTGGTCAAATCAAACTCCCCGAGATCTGCAGCAATCTTTGTTTTGGTGGCCCAAAGAGAAACCGTCTGTTCATGACCGGGAGCCAATCCCTCTATGCAGTCTACGTGGCAACCAAAGGAGCGCATATCACCTGATTGCGTTTTGCTGGTTTCGATTTCACTCGGACAAATTCAATCACCCCGCTCCATGCCAATGCATTCTTTTCGGTCGCCTAGCAAGTGGGTCTCTTGGCTGTGGCTTTTCTCGATGAGCGCCTTGCTTGCGCAAGGAGCCCAAAACGGCGAGAAATCAATCCCCTGAATACTCATCATTGGCGATTCTATCTCCATCGGCTATACCCAGCCGCTGAAGGAGCTTTTCAAGGGTGAAGCAGAGGTGCATCACAACCCAGGCAATGCCCAGCACTCAGGGCATGGACTAGCTCATCTGGAGGCATGGCTGGGAGATGCATCCTGGGACGTGATTCATTTCAACCACGGCCTGCACGATCTGAAATATGTCGACTCGCAAGGTAAGAACACTCGGTCCAAAGAAGATGGGCACATTCAGATTCCTCTGGAAAGCTATGGTGAGAATTTGGAAAAGATTGCCAAGCGCTTGAAGCAAACCGGAGCCCATTTGATCTTTGCCACAACCACCCCCTTCCCGGATCGGCCTTCAGGCCCCTTGCGAGAGGCCAAAGAAACCCAACGATACAACCAAGTCGCCCGGGACATCATGCAACGCAATGGCATACCTATCAATGACCTCCATGCCCTGACCTTGCCCAAGCTCACGGACTGGCAACAGCCTCATAATGTGCACTTCACCAAGGAAGGATCTCTGGAGCTGGCCAAAGAAGTGGCCAGGCACATACGCAAGGCGCTGTCCATCCAGCCCTGACCCAATGCCTGTCCAGCTGGGGATTTGGGCTCCAGGCAATCTGCCGGCGGCAGGGCTCCAAGCTTGCAGTCAGGAAAGGTTGGTTTAATTTCAATCGATGAGTTCGAATCCGAAAACAACGACCACCAGGAAGTGTCCTCCTGGGCTTTTTGTGCTTCTTCTCTTTTTGATGGTGCTTGGGATGTTTGCCTTCTTCCACATACCCACCCAGAAAATCAAGAACTCCGAAACCTCCTCCGGCATGAAGGAGGAAGCCCAAGCCGCTCGATTCGTGAAAATCATGCAATCGGGCAAGAATCTTTTGGACCAGGGGCTCAATGGAGCTGAGAAAGCCGCCGAGTTGTTCGCTCAGGCAGTGGCCACCCATGGCGGAGATCTGGATGCCCGACTGAACTACGCCAATGCGCTGTTGCTCCTCAACCAGACAGAGGAGGTGATCCAGCAAACCAGTCAGGCCATTGATCTGAATCCCAATTCAGCTGCAGCACACTATCTGAGGGGCTGTGCCTACATACGCGAGGGTAACTTTGAAGAGGCCATCAAATCCCTACAAATCGCCAAGCAGATTGATCACACCATCAATGCGGTCAGCTATCAGCTTGGAAGGGCCCACCAAGGTCTCGGACAATGGGAGCCTGCCACCGTGCAGTTCGAAGAAGTCATTCAATTCGATCCGCTTCACCCTTCGGCTTACTACAATCTGAGCCAGACCTATCTCAGACTGAAACGCGGAGAAGAGGCACAGGCCATGCTGGAGAAACATCAGGAAGTGATCGCCAACCAACCACTGAGCACCGATCCGTCGGTGATCGAAAAGTGTCTTTACACCGAGGCCATTGCGCCCTTTGAACTGGAGCAACCTGACAGCTCCGGCATTGAAGTGCGTTTTGTCGATGCCACCAAGGAGTTTCTTGGAGATCTAGCAGCCACCCTCAGGGGCCCGGTGGGCCTGTTGGACATTGGCCACGATGATGCCTTGGATTTTCTGCTACGCGATCCGGATCAGGGTTTCCAATTGCTGGTCCAATCTCCCGAGGGTTTTCAGGCAGCCGGCTTTCCTGTGCCTGCCCTGCCCGAGGCACGCTACTCTCAATGTCTGGTCGGTGACTTGCAACATCAAGGCACCATGCGGACCGGCCAACAGGAGGATGCCATTCTGGTATCCGATCAGGGCATGCAGGTTTTTCAAATATCTCCAAATGGTCTGATCACCGATTCTTCCATGTTTGCCAGAATTGCTGATCTCAAGGCAGAAAAGGCGCGACTGATCGATTTTGACATCACTGGCAAGTTAGATTTGCTCACCATCGAATCCACCAACCGATCCCTTCTCTTTCACCGCAATTTGGGAACCCTTTCCTTCCTGCCGGAACTTCAGTCTACCAACTTGCCTGCGGGCCTTGAGAATGTTTCTGACTTTGTCCTGGAGGACTGGGATGGAGACGAACTGCCCGACTTGTTCGTGACCCGTGCCGAGCAGCCTGCCCAGCTTTTCCTCAAGAAACGTGCGGGTGGCATGACACTCTCGCAAGAAAGCAGCCCCTGGCCAATTGCCCGCACCCTTGCCGTCGGCGACCTCGATAACGATCTTCGCCATGACGCAGTATTTGCCACGGCATCGGGAATCGAAATCTGGTTTCAGGGCAAAGAAGAACCCTTACGTCTACCGATGGAAGGCCCTGTGGCAGATCAAATCAAGCTCATGGACTATGACAATGACGGATGGCTGGACATCATGGGCTTTGGGAAAGGCTTCCTGAGCTCCTGGCGCAACACCGGCCTGGAGGGCTTTGTTGAGACCACAGATGCCCTGGGGTTGTCAGAAGCCATCAACGGCACCATTACTTGCATGCTCAGGGGTGATATGGATGGGGATTGTGACAGTGATCTGGTACTGACACTGACTGATCAATCGATTCGAATCCTCAGGAACGAAGGAGGGAATACGAACACCATGCTGAAGATTCGTATGGAAGGGAGCCGATCCAACCCATCCGGCCTGGGCGTAAAAGTCGAACTGACCGCGGGCGGATTGCGCATGATGCGAACCCTCGACGAAATCCCTCTTGAGATTGGTCTGGGCAAACGCAAGAAGGTAGATTCCATTGACCCTCACTGGACCGATACCATCACTCAGGTGGATTATGAAATCGAAGACTGCTCCTCACTGGTGATGTTCGAGTTGGAGATGCCGACGGGTTCTTGCCCTTACCTTTATGCCTGGGATGGTTCTGAATTTCGATTTGTGACCGACCTTCTGGGAGCTGCACCTCTGGGCTTGCCGGTGGCTGACGGCAAATACATCCCGGCAGACACTGATGAAATCGTCTGGATTGGGGACGAAGAGATGTTTCCGGCCCGAGATGGCAAGCATTGGATTCAGATCACCGAGGAGTTGCGAGAAGTGCTCTACTTGGATGAAGCCAAATTGATGGTCGTGGACCATCCCGAGGGCACTGAAGTGCATGCCACCAGTAAGCTGGTTCCACAGGCTCCTTTCCCTGAAACCAAAATACGCACCTTTCGAAACCCCATGCCACCCATCAAAGCCCTTCGCAACGATGGTGTGGAAATGACCGAAGCACTCAGAGAAGTTGATGAAATCAGGGCTTCGCCAGTCGCCCTCCTGCAACCGCAGCTCAGGGGCTGGGCCGAGCCTTACAGTTTGGATATGGATTTTGGAACCATCGATCCTTCACGCCCATGGGCATTGATCATGACGGGTTGGCTGCATTTTGGCGGTGGCATGGCCAATATTGGGGCCTCACATGATGCTTCGCTTCCCTTCCCCTTCCCCACACTCGAAATCATGAGGTCAGATGGAAATTGGGAACCCCTGAAGGTTGTGACAGGCGCTCCTGCAGGAAAGACCAAGACCATCATTGTCGATCTTACCGATCGTCTACCCTACGAAACGTGCCGCATCCGTTGCAGTATGGCTTTTGAAATCCATTGGGACCGCATTCAACTCATGGAGGCGGTGGATGAAGCAAACACTCTGGTGCATGCCGTGAGCCCAGCGACTAGCAACCTTCATTGGCGGGGATTCAGCCGATACCAGGAAGGTCCTTGGACCCAGCCCCTCACCCCCGACTACCATCAGGTGCGCTTTGACCCTTCCTGGCTGATCACTCCTGCGGGATGGTGCACGCGATACGGGAGCGTTAACGAACTTTTGGGAAGTAAGGATAACCAGCTCGTTCTGATGAATGGTGGAGATGAATGCACCCTGGGATTTGATACGGTTACGCTTCCAGCAAAACCAAGCTCTACCAAAAGAGATTATTTTCTTTTCACCTCAGGGTGGGACAAGGATGCGGATTTTCACGTGGCTCAGGGATGGACTGTGAACCCCATACCCTGGCACGGCATGGACCCACAGTCCTATGGTCAGGAACAACGCCCCGATTATCTCGACGATGGGTGGATGAAAGCCTACAACACCCGCTGGGTGGGTGAGATGACACTCCGAAAGCGTCGAGAACCCTGAAACCCAGCCATACCGATGGAAATCAGCGACGAAACGTTGGAAAACCTTCAAGCTAAGGCGCAGCAAGGGGACTTGGATGCTCAATATGAGCTTGGGTGGAGGCACGCCATCGGCATGGGGGCTGAACTGGACGATGCGCTGGCTCTGGATTGGATCAAGAAGGCCGCCGAGGGTGGTCATGCACTGGCTCAGAACAACTTGGGCGCTCGCTACTATTCGGGAGATGGCTTGGAAGTCGATATCCTGACGGCCTATCTCTGGTTTTATCGCGCGGCTGCTCAACACGATCGCAAGGCCGCCAAGAATCGAGACTCCGTCTTCCGTCAATTGAGTGAGGAACAAAAGGCAAAGGCCAGAGAACGCCTCGGCCCAGAATTTGGCCCCCGAGGCTGAAGTATGGGTGCGGATCATTGTTGGCTCCTCAGCCAACAAGCCCAGTATCAAAGTGTTTGAGGATACTTCGCTGACGTTCTTTTCAAGGACTGACGATCCGATGATAGATCTGATCCCACTGCTGAAAAGTCGATGAGAGCGGTCCTTCAGCCCAGACCACCCCATCACTAGCGTCCATTTTTTCTTTAAGAGACCACTGCGCTTTGAGGCGTTGCTGAATATGCTCTTGCGACCAACCCCTTTGCTGCAGCCGATCAAGCTGTTCTTTTTCTGAACAGGCCATGCAAATCACATGGTCGAATAGATCATGGGCCTGAGTTTCAAAAAGAAGCGGAATCACCACTACAGCCATGGGGCATCCTTCCGTTTCCCAGGCATCAAGTCTCGCTTTCCAAGCCTGGCGAATCACTGGGTGCAGGAGACCTTCCAGCCAGCGCAGCTTCTTGTCGTCACTGAAAACCAGATGCCCCAGCGCAGAGCGATCGAGTGTGCCATCCTCCGCACGGCATGTTCCCTTGAGGCTTTCCATGACCGTGTCGTAGGCAGGTTGCCCCGGTGACAAGGCCTCACGCGCCGACTGATCGGTATCCACCACACAGATCCCTTGGCCGATCAAATAATCCACCAAAGTCGATTTACCACACCCTATGCCACCCGTGAACCCGATGCGTTTCATAAAAATAAAAAGCCGCCCCGCGGGACGGCTTTGAAAAAGTGAGTAGGATGCTGGTTTCTTTATTCGGTGACAGCGCGGTAGAAGGACTGGGCTTTGACCCCTCCTGAAACACCGCGCAATTGCATGCGTCCTTCGCTATCCGCAAGCCCTCGATGAATGACCTCCCAAGTCTGAAGACCCTTGGAAGCTTCTATCACATAAGACTCTCCAGCCACACCCTGAACCTCGATATCCAAAGTGCCATCCAAAGCCGGGCGAACATAAACCGCAGCAGGTTGTTGGGACGAATCTCCTGAATCAATAGGAAGATCGAGGTTGTCTATAACAGCCACATCCATACCATCGGACTGAGCAGCATCCTTACTATAAATCCACTCGAAATGATGAGTCCCAGCGGCCAGATCGAACTGGTAGTCTTGCCAGGGCACTTCCCCTGACCATTGTCCCATTAATTTACCATCGATGCTAAAAGACAAAGTATCCCATCCTTCTTCCGAACTCACCGTCAGATGAAAACTCCCGCGCCCAGCCGCCGTTTGCTGATGCAGTGAAAGGACTGCAGAACCACCATCAGGTACTTGACTGGCTTGCAAGCCATGGTTGTCAAAACCTTCGCCCTCAACAATATGCCAACCTGTAGATGAAAATGCAGAAGTGAGCGCTCCGTGATCAAAATTCTCAAAAACGGAGGTAGCTGCGAAGACGCCCGTGATTTCAAGATCACTTTCGATATTCAGGGAGAGCACCGGATTGTTAGCAGCGGCCTCAGAAACATTTCCCTCCCAGCGAACAAATTCATAGCCAACTAAAGCGTTTGCTACCCACTGGACCTCTTGCCCTGCAATTAGCAAACCGGATGGACCTTCGATGCTTCCGCCTTCAGTAGCTAAGACATTCGCATGAAAAAGCGCCCCCTCCTCAAAAGTGTGCTGAAAAGAAAACGCACCAGAAGCGCCACCAAAGCCATCTATCGCAATACTGTAAGCTTCTCCTCCTCTGACCGCGGAGTTGAGTTGACTGAAGGCACTCGAAATATTTGCGTCGTCGTTACTAGACACGAGCGTTAAATCCTTGATCGAGTTTCCTGTGTAAAGACCCAACACGGTATCTATACGAGAACGCTTGGTTGTCAGGGTCAGGAGACCGTCTGCAGGTGCTGTGAAACGATACCAAACCGAATGCCCCCCCGCATTGTTTGCATGATCCGGTTCCCAGTGTTGCTTAGTCGCCAATGTATTGTCCCCGCTGATGGGTTCGCCACCAACGGTAAGAACCTGAGCACGATGAAAATGGTCATTGCCCACCGCTGAGGAAATGCGGGTGATATAAATACGATCGATGATGGATTTGTTACCCGAAAAATCAATTGCTGAAGCCTCAATTTCGTTCAGGCCTGGCACCAAATAACCTGTCACAGACCAATTTTCAATCCCCCGGGCTGCCCCACCCACTCTTTCCCCGTTCACCCGAAGAAAGACTTCCTTCACTCCATAGACCGACGGATTCGGATCGAAAGCATACCCACCAATTTCGATTTCTCTTTCTTCGAAAATAATTCCATCGCTTGGACTGGTGATTTTCACTACTGGAGGAAGCTGGTCGACGATACCATTCGGTTCGATTCGCAGACGGAGTGAGCCACCTCGATCTTCGACATAGCTTCCCACCACAATACGGTAAGTTTCACCTGCTTGTGCGATAAATTGGAGATACCCTGCAGTGCGACCCTCCACTTGGTCCACTGAGCCTATTTCAACCAACGACTCGAAATCATTCCCTTGATAGACAGCTAAAATCGTATCGTAGCCACTTCCAGCTGTATCGATGACAACTGGGCGGGAGGTATCTGGAGACCATTCCCACCAAAGGGTGTCTCCAACGCGCTGAACGCCTGCATGTTTAGGCTCGCCTTCTTCCAGATCAGCAAATTTACTGTAAGTCGTGAAAACACCTCCAGATGGATCGACTTTTTCAGCTTCTTCAAAATTATTATTCTTCGGACGTTCGACAAGGGTGTAAATAACCTGAGTCTCTACAGAAGGCATGTCTGGATGGGTCACTAATATTTTTAAAAGTATGTCCCCCAGTCCACTGATACTGCCTCCAAACGTGTAGACAGCATCTCCAGCAACTTCGTCTGGGAGGGTTCCATCATTGAGCATTGGGTATTCCGTGCCGTCTGCTGAAAGAACCTTCACTTCAGCATCGGTGATCCCTACAAGATCGGTTACCCTCACGGAAAACGCTTGGGCCTCACCAGTGAGCAATACCGAACCAGAAGGTGGGTTGACGGACACTTCCATGATCCCATCTGGCTCCACTTGAAGAGCATCGAAAGAATTGACTCGACCACCTGTTACCATTTTATTGGCGTAAGCATCTTTTTGAACCGCAGAATCAAGAATCATTTGTTTCAACTCGGTTGCCAAAGCGTCGGGAAAGACTGACTTCAAAAGCACAGCCACACCTGAAACATGCGGAGCAGCGAAACTAGTGCCGTCTGCGTAGTCGTAATCTTGGTCAGGGTCAACGCCACCGCCAACCCCCGTGGCCTCATCTCCACTACCAGCCATGTAAATCTGACTTCCAGGAGCTGCAATATCAACCGAAGTCTGACCGTAATTAGAATGATCTGCTAAAAGATCAAAACGATCAAAGGAAGCGACTGAAATGATGTTATCCAAATCAAAGGAAGCAGGGTAAAATCCACCAGTGTCGGTATTTAACGAATCATTTCCAGCTCCGGCCACGAATAAGATTCCTTCACTTTGTGCCAACGCCACCGCATCGAAAATGGACTGCGACGGGGCATACCCACCCCAGCTAGCATTGATAATATCGGCTCCCATGAAAACCGCATAATCGATAGCCTTAACCAGATGCCCATCCTCTCCACCAAAATCAGTGAGTGCCTTGATCCCCATTAACGACACCTGATGAGCGACACCCACCACGTCGTTGCCATCGGGAAGTGCACCTATCACAGAGGCTACATTCGTACCATGATCATTGACATCAAGAGGGTCCCCTGAGTCTAAAACCGGGTTGTAGCCGTAGACATCATCAATCACACCATTGAGATCATTGTCGATGCCGTCATCCGGAATTTCACCCGGATTCATCCACATGTTATCGGCCAATTCTTGGTGAGTGTAGCGAATCCCCGTATCAATGACCGCAACCACCACATCTTTCGAACCCACGGTAATATCCCAAGAGAGATTGGCATCGATGTCGGCATCATCCTTACCTCCGGTAGCCCCATCGTTGTTTAGCCCCCACAAGCGACCATCGGCATAAGCCGGGTCATCCACCTCAGCTTGATAATAACGAATGTAATTCGGCTCGACATATTCAAAGAGCCCAGAATCCTTCAGGAAACCGATACGCTGCATCAATTCATTCGCAGGATTCTTTTGTTCTTCTTTCCTTGCCGATCTGCTTTTGAAGTTCGGCTCAACAACATCGAGAATCAATAATCCCGGGAGTGCACGAAACGTGTCTACGACTTTAGAACCACTTTGCTGTATGACACCCGCGACTGAGGCATGCCTCAAATGGGGAATACGCTCCTCCTTTAGTCTAGCCAGAATTTTGGTAGGATGAGCGTCATAGCCGTTCACCTGAATCCAAGGGGCCTCAGATGCGCTCAGCTGTTCATGGGTGAACATACCCAAAGCGGCTAGCAAAGCCACACTGATTGAGAGGCCTTTGATAGTTGGAAATTGAAATCCCATAGTTCGTATACTCAATGGTTATTGCTCAGTTGGCTCCCGATAGAAAAACCACCCGGTAGAAGCGATTTGCATGCTCTTCAAGCCCAGTGTCATCATACCGCAACACTTGGGCCACATCACTCAAGTTGGCTGCGGTCCCAAGAGTTGTCCAATTCTCATCTAGAATGTGATTCTTAAACTGAACTTCGAAATTGGCACCTGGCCCAGAAGTCCACGAGAGGCTAGCAACAGGGTTTGGAGTGCTGGTGAAAACAATGCCATTGAGTAAAACCCCTTCAAATGGCTCTACATCCAAACCATTGGCAATTCCGTCCCCATCATCGTCAATCATGCCACTGAGCAACCTCGCTTTATTCACCCTCTCTACGGTGCCATCGGGGCGTGTGTAGGCAACTCCCGAACGTGGTCCAGCATAGTTAGGCACCCATTGCAAGCGACCTTCCAAGGCCCCATCCAACTCTTCAGCCGGAAGGTTACTTCCGCCAAAATAAATGGTGAAGTTTGAATCAACGGTGAGATTTGATTCCCACTTTTCAGCAAAATCTCCCTGGAATTCTAACATGTCCACATAAAGTGCTGCAGATGCTCCGTTTGGTGAAGAAAAACGAGCACGAGCGTTACCCACACCTGACAAGGCGAGGTGTCCCAATGCCGCATTGTTGGAAAAACCTGACTCGGTCTTACCAAGGTCGGAGCCGGCCCACGAATGTTCAATCTCAGCCCACCAAGGAAGAATGCTGCTGATACTCGTCCCAAGTAGATCTCCGTTATTGGCCACAGAACCAAGAAAAAAACCATTATTAACAGTAATGCGGTTGTTGGCGTCTTCACCCGAGTCAACAAAGGAACTCAAGATATTCAGACGATCAGTGGCCGGCAGTGAGGAGTCATGCATCTTCAGGTGGTTAGCTGATATTGACACCCCTTTACCAGCGATGGTTCCAGACT
>Ga0160423_10001768_pt1 | contig 18080 bp, 14 predicted proteins | sample CRUFie14St8metaG_FD_108191 | JGI IMG/M metagenome (GOLD analysis project Ga0160423, IMG submission 108191) | Marine microbial communities from the Costa Rica Dome - CRUD Field 142mm St8 metaG | ecosystem: Environmental > Aquatic > Marine > Oceanic > Photic zone | place: Costa Rica: the Eastern... | reverse complement strand
GTTTGATAATTTGGTGGCAAGTCATGCTCCAATGCACGAGTCAACTCTTGCAGAATCACATAGGTTCAGTAAAGATATACTTAATGTACACGGACACATACACAGTAATCCTTCACCAGAAGGACCTTACAAATGTGTAAGTGTTGAACAAATAAACTACACACCAGTTAACATAGAGGAGTTAATATGAGAACCCAACCGCAGGAAATTATTGATCAATTAGAAGTTAATAATTCAAGACTAGCTAAAGAAGCAATCTTAAAAGTAGCAATGCAACAAGGGCTCGATGAATTCTTTGAAGGTGTACGTATGGCGCTTGATCCCTTAGTAACTTTCGGGGTCAAGCAAGTTCCTGAAGCAACAGTAGATGGGCAAGGCCTTACTTGGGCAACATTTAAAGAACTTGCAAGAAAACTAATCGATCGTAGTTTAACTGGACATGCGGCACGTGATGCAATTATATTGTGTAAGGATACTGCAACAATTGATCAATGGAATATGTTTTATCGTAGAATCCTTATTAAAGATCTACGTTGTGGTGTTTCAGAAAAAACTGTAAACAAGATTGCAAAAGACTTCCCTCAATACTCTGTGCCAATTTTTACTTGTCCTCTTGCACACGATTCTGCGAATCACGAAAAGAAAATGATTGGAAAAAAGCAAGTTGAAGTAAAATTGGATGGTGTAAGAGTAATTACAATTATCAGAGGTGATACTAGCCATAAGCAGGCATGTAAAGTTGAAATGTTTAGTAGGAATGGTAAACAGTTTCACAACTTTGGACACATCATTTCTGAAATAGAAGAAGTAGTTAAAGAAAAACAACCACCATATGACCTAGTGTTAGATGGCGAAGTGATGAGTGCAAACTTTCAAGATCTAATGAAACAGGTACATCGAAAAGATGGCAAACAATCAGAAGATGCAGTACTACACTTATTTGATATGTGTCCACTATCTGAATTCCAAAAAGGTATGTGGGATAAGCCTCAGTCATTTAGGAGCCAAGCAGTAAAGGCATGGGTTGATCAAAATAAAGATGCTTTAGAACACGTAGAGACACTTGATTGGGAAGATGTGGACTTAGATACCCAAGAAGGTCAAGAACGCTTTGTAGAGCTTAATAAAGCGGCTGTAGACGGTGGTTACGAAGGTGTTATGATCAAAGATCCAGATGCACCTTATGAATGCAAAAGAACACATAGTTGGTTAAAAGCTAAACCATTTATTGAAGTTACACTAAATGTTGTTGCTGTCGAAGAAGGCACAGGACGCAACGAAGGAAGACTAGGTGCCGTTATTGTAGAAGGAGAAGACGATGGATACACTTATCACCTTAACTGTGGAAGTGGTTTCACTGACAGTCAACGTGATCAGTTCTGGACTGAGCGTGATAACCTCATTGGTTCTTTAATAGAAATTAGAGCAGACGCAAGAACAAAGTCACAGGATTCAGACACATACAGTCTACGTTTTCCACGTTTTAAAACGTTTCGAGGATTTGAGCCTGGTGAGAAAATTTAAATTAAAGCTAATTTTAATGAATTTGGACATGTAATTAAATAATTAGATGACCGAAACATTATTTGACAATGCTCGTAATAGGGTAGGCCAATCTTGTCCTCCAATATGGATGATGAGACAGGCAGGACGCTATCAAGCATCTTATAGAGCTTTTAAAGAAAAGTTCTCATTTGAGCAAATGTGTAAACTGCCACAGGTTGCATCAGATGTAGCAATGTTGCCTATTACAGAATATGATTTTGATGTAGCCATATTGTTTAGCGATATACTGTTTCATATAGAGGCATTAGGTATTCCTTTAAAATTTAATCCAAGTCCTAAGTTTGAATTTGATTTGACAGAAGAAAATTATAAAAATCATGTTTTTAAACATAAATCAATCAACCATTTAGAATTCCAAGCTAGAGCAATTAAAAAAACAAGAGAGAAATTGCCTTTTAAAAAAAATCTTGTTGGGTTTGTGGGCGGACCTTGGACGCTTATGAATTATGCATGTGGACAAAGTAAGGTTAGTAATACATTCAAAATAAAATTTATTAAAGACAACTTAGTTCCATTATTACAAAATAGTATAAGACAACAAACTAAAGCAGGTGCAGATAGTGTAATGATATTCGATAGTGGATTACACAATATGCCTAAAGGTTTGTTTGATAAAGAGTATTGTAAGGTACTTGCAGATTTGGCATCACTTGAGAATACGGTATACTATTCAAAAAATTTACCCTATAACAGTATGAATAAATTAATAGAAATAGAATTTAGCGGAATAGGAATTGATAGCACTGTTGATCTTCCTAAAATGTTACAGAAAGTGCAAAAAGGGTTTGTGCAAGGAAATTTTGATGAAACTCTTCTGCTACAAAACTCAGAGACTATCCTAAGGTATGAAATCAAGAAATGGTTAGATAGTATACAAGATACTACTGGTTGGGTGTGCGGATTAGGACATGGAATACTTAAAGACACTCCACCTGCAAATGTTAGAATTTTTGTAGATATGGTGCGTAATTATTTCAGATAACCATTTTTACTTGACACTTCACCACCTTTGCTATATACTGCTATAAAACAACATAGGAGATTCCCATGCCATTGCCAAAAAAAACAAAAAAGAAAACAGTACGAGCGGCACCTAGAATAAAAAGAGGTGGTAAGTTAGCAGATCCAAGTTGGGAAGGCTGGGAAGATTGGTCAGGAGAAAAGTTTCATCGTTTTAAATCTGCTACAAGAGATTTTTATTATCAAAATTTTAAACCTGCAGATCTGTATCCTTTCGCATGGCAATGGATGGATAAAAACGGATATACAAAAGATCAAATTAAAAAAGCTAAAGCGGCTCCTGGATATACTTTAAGTATTACTGCTTCAATTACTGCAAAAATGTTGTTGTGTGGTATGCCAGATTACAATCCGAAAGAAGCAGAGTATTGGGAAAGTTTAGCAGGTACAATGGGTACAACACATCCTGCTACAGAATTCTTAAAAATTAAAATTGAGAAAGCAATTGAAGAAGGATCTAAAATATCAATTGTAAAAAACAAAGAAGAAAAAGAAAAGAAAAATTTATATATACCTACAATACAAGAACGTATACGTGATCAAGCACAAATACAATCTGAAGCTATTGAAGATTGGCTAGAAGGCTGGATAATAGATCCTAATACGTTTGATCCAAAAGGATTTAATTTTAAAGAACATTTTACAAAAATGAGAGTGACACAGGCACATGCTCGAAAACTTAAAACATTTTATGTAGATGCTTTAGTAGATTTTGATCAATTAGAAAGATATCCTACATCAGGACAATTAAAGAAAATGAGCGAATTGGATCAAGATCTTTGGGCACAACTTAAAGAAGGTTACGCACATTTAAAAAAAGCAGATATTAAAAAATATAGAATTGCTATAGGAGAACTTATTTCTGCACTTGATTTTGTTATCGACAGTGCAAAAGCAACACGGAAGCCACGGAAACCAAAAGTCTATAGTGCAGATAAACTTGTTGCGAAATTGAAATATTGTACAACAGATGAAAAGTATAAAGTTGCAAGTATTTCACCTGATCAAATTGTAGGTGCAAATGAGCTTTGGGTATTTAATACAAAAACAAGAAAGATAGGAAAATATGTTGCAAGCAACATAGATCCAAAAGGCATGCAAAGACAAGGCAGTGGACTTAGTGTTAAAGGTACAACAATTATAGGTTATGATGAAAACCAAAGTATACAAAAAACACTACGCAAACCTACAGAACAATTAAAAGAATTTAAGGATGCTGGTAAAGTAAAACTACGTAAATATTTGGAAGAAATAAAAACGACTGACACAAAACTAAATGGTCGGTGCAATCCTGATACAGTGTTGCTAAAGGTTGTTTGATAAATATACTTGTACAGTGAAGGAACAGGTATGACCATCAGAGAAAATTTAGACGCATTAGCCACTGCTATAGAATCACTAGAAGCTAGGCCTACTAGTGCAAAGCCTGACATATTAGATAGAGAACTGTCGGGTAATAAAATAAATGGCGGACGTATTACTAACTTTTCAAGTGCTGGCATAAAGGATGATGCAAAGGATTTTGTATTAACTATTTCAGATGACGGTATTTCTGTTGATGTAATTAAAACAAAAGTAATTGCTAATAACTTAACTGTACAAGGTGATTTAGCTATTACAGGAAGTATTACAGCTACAAAACTCCATGTAGACGAAATTACAGCAGATGTTAGAAACGAACGAACAAGTCCGTTAGAGTTTAAAGGCGGACATGGAAAAGGTTTAATATGGACAGGCGAAGGACACACAAGACAGTTTACATTTCAACCTAATCCAGATAAACTGTTTTCAAGTGAACATATAGACCTACATAAAGAAAAGTCATATATGATTGAAGGTATTCCTGTATTAGAGTTTACTAAATTAGGAGATAGCATCACCGCAAGTAGATTAACAAGTGTAGGCACTTTACAAAATTTACGTACACAAGGAAGTCTTAACATAGACGAATGTGTACACTATGATGCTAACACCGAAAGACTAGGAATAGGAACACCAGAGCCAAACGGACAACTGGCTTTGAAAAGTTTAGATCACGAGTTTGTAATTGATCCAACTGAAGATGCTGAATTTAAAATTGGTACTTGGAGCACGACTGGTTTAGATATAATTACAGATGATACTGTAAGAATTAAAGTTGGACAAACAGGCGGTATTACTTTAGAAGATAAAGTCACAGTCAATGGCAAACTAGGCATTGGTGTTAAAAACTTTAACGATGTTGATCTTGCTGTTGCAGGACCTATCAAAGTACAAGGGCATACTGTACAATGGTTAGACAATAAACCAACATCAGGAAATTATATCAAGGGTGATATAATATACAACTCAAATCCACAACCCAGTGGCTACGTAGGTTGGATATGTGTGCGAAGCGGCTCACCAGGTGAGTGGAATGAATTCGGACAAATTTCTCGGTGATCGATGTCCGAAGAAAAGAATTTTGTAAATAAGACAGAAAAAGAAGTTTCAGCCTGGGCAATAGCAGGACGCACTGCTCCTTTTGTTGCAATGGCAGGAATGTTAGTTACAGCAATCTTTGCCGACACATGGCTTACAGTTTATGCTTTTACAGTAATTGTTATCTGGGTGCTTGTTAGCGTTGCATGGTGGTGGTGGGCGTTAACAAAAATACTGCGAGTAGTAAGGATGATGCTAAGTACAAAAGTAAAATTCGACGAAGTAAAAGAAGAACTGAAATCCTTAAAAAATGACATGGGCGATCGGAAACGGAGAGAGTAGAACTCAAATAGATATAAACAACCTAAATGGTATTAAGGTTGGTTGTAATGCTATACAAAGGGACTACTTGGTAGATTGTTTAGTATGTGTAGATAGACGTATGGTTACAGAAGCTATTGAAAATAATTTTCCAAATAAAATACTAACAAGGAAAGATTGGATAGATAGATTTAAAAGCACAGATGTGCTTGCAGTGCCAGATTTACCGTATAAAGGCACTGAAAGAGTTGACGAACCTTTTCAATGGGGAAGTGGTCCATATGCTGTATTACAAGCATCATTACAGAGTAAAAAAATTAATCTAATAGGTTTTGACTTATATAGTGAAACTAAGAAAATTAATAATGTATATAAAGATACAGACAATTATGATGAAAGTGATAAAGATGCTATTGATCCAAGATATTGGATCCATCAAATAGGCAAAGTTTTTGAATGCTTTCCAAAAAAGAAATATAAAATTTATAATACATCGAATTGGAAATTACCAAAAGCATGGAAATATCCTAATGTTTCAGTTGACAACATAACCAGTTTATAGTATACTAATTAGTAGTATTAGGAGAAGATATGGCATATTACAGTACAAAAACTTACGGACACAACATAGGACTATCAGCAGTGTTTAGACAGCCGCATGCAGATCATTCGCATTGTAAATATTTACATGGATATAGTTTAGCATTTAAATTTACATTTGGTTGTAGTGATCTTGATAATAAGAATTGGGCAGTCGACTTTGGAGGACTAAAGCCATTAAAAAAATGGCTAGAAGATACATTTGATCACAAAACAGTGATTGATGAAAATGATCCACATTTAAATGATTTCAGAATACTTGAAACAAAACAACTATGTCAAATCACAGTACTTGATGGTGTAGGTGCAGAAAAGTTTGCTGAACATGCATGGAGGTTTGCAGACAAACTTGTACGTGAACAAACTGATAATCGTTGCTGGTGTGAAAGTGCAGAGTGTAGTGAGCATGGTGCAAACAGTGCAATATATACACCCTTTACATGGCAAAAGACAAAATTTGCAGATGAAGATTGATAAAAGCCTATATACCAAAGAAGAATATAGAAAACTAAAGAGAGAAAAACAACAACGTAAAATTGCAAAAGCACATGCACGTAAATTAAAATTAAATCCTGATGCACATCAGATAAACATTTTATGCTTAAAACACGGCGCCAAGTATGATAGCAGTTACGTTAACAAATTATTTTCGGCTTGTAAGAAGCATTGCTCTTTAGATTTTAAATTTTTCTGTGCGACAGAAGATCCTCAAAATTTATTGCCCGGAATAGACGTAATTAAGTTACCAAAAAGTGCTATGTCGGGATGGTGGTATAAACCTTGGCTATTTAGTAGCGAGTTAGAACTAACAGGCACTATATTATATTTGGACTTAGATGTAGTCATTGCTGATAACTTTGATAGGATTTTCAGTCATAAACCAGGGCAATGGTTAATTTGCAGAGACTTTACTAGGGCGATGCGTCCACAATGGGAAAAATTTAACAGTAGTGTAATGAGATGGGAAGCTGGAGATCACGAATTTATATATACTAATTTTATTAGTAACGCTATGGCTAATATGCGTAGATTCCATGGGGATCAAGATTGGATCTGGGAACAAGGAAAGCATGTTGCGACTTACTTTCCAGATGAGTGGATAAGAAGTTGGAAATGGGAAATAAGAAGAACAAAAAATTTTAAACCAGGTGGCACAAGAGGTAACAGAATATTAGAACAGATAGAAAGTGTAACACCTCCACCAGAATGTTGTATTTGTGTGTTTCATGGAGATCCGAATCCGCACAGATGTCAAGATCCTTGGGTGGTTAAAAATTGGCATGAGTTAATATGAAATATTTTATTGCAGCACCATTTGGAAATTATTTAAAATTTAAAAATGCTATAAGTGTAAAAGGAACATTTACAGTAAATCCAAGACCTGGACGCTTAAAACAAATCGTCAAAACTTTAAGATATGTCAAGACGGAAGCAGGATGGGGATGGCGTAATCAATTAGGGTTACGTAATCCTGGTTTGTTTGATGGTATGTTCAAAACATCATATAATGAAATATTAAGTGTTGCGGCAATAGAACCTAGTGATTGGGAAAAAATACTTATGGCTATTGGTCCTGAAAGAAACATAGAACTTAATGTTAGTTGCCCTAATATAGATGCTTGTAATGACACAATGGATTGGCCTAAATTTAATTCTTTTCCTAATCACATGCGTGGAGAATATACAATAGTAAAAATACCACCTATTGCAGATAATAATATGGTTGACAAATTAGTCGATATGGGTTATACTTATATTCATGCAAGTAATACTGTGCCCAGTGCTAAAGGTGGGTTATCAGGTAAAATTATTAGACCGTACACTATGAAAATAATTGACTATATAAAAAACAAACACACCCATGTAAAAATTATTGCAGGCGGTGGAGTGTTTACAAAACAAGATGCAGATGCATATCTAAATGCTGGTGCGGATCATATTAGTTTAGGAAGTGTTTGTTTTACACCGTGGAAGATAAAAGGTATTATTAATGGTTAGGCGTATAGGATTTGCATGCAAGTATATGCATCAAGATCAAACACAAAAGAAAAAATTATTAGAAGAAATACAACGTCCACTAAATACACGAAGCACAACAGTTCAGTGGTTGAATAGACAAACTAGAGAAGTTGCTGAACAACGCTTATGGGATATCATGGAACACAATATTAAATCCTATGGTAACCTAATAGAATATGTAGGGAGTTTACCTAATGAACTTAGAATGGTTAGGCTTGGCAGTGATGTTCTTCCTGTTTATACTGAGCCTACGTGGTCTTATTACTGGCGTAAGCCTGATGTTAGAGCATATTGCGAAAAACATTTTGCACCGATCGGTGCAAGAGCAAGGGAGCTTGACGTTAGGCTTTCTATGCATCCTGGGCAGTTTACCGTTCTTGCTTCTGACAATCCTGACATTGTTGAAAGATCTATAGAGGAGTTTGAATATCATGTTGATTGCATCCGATGGATGGGCTATGGCCAATCGTTCCAAGACTTCAAATGTAACGTCCATATATCCGGCAGGCAAGGTCCAGCCGGTATCAAACACGCAGTTGACACAAGATTATCTCCGGAAGCGAGAAACACAATTACGATTGAAAACGATGAAAACAAATGGGGTATCGAAGCAAGTCTCGAGTTGGTCGACACATGTGCCCTCGTACTCGACATACACCACCACTGGGTCCGTGAAGGTGAATATATTCTTCCATCCGACGATAGATATTTACGCTTGATAGACAGCTGGCGTGGTGTACGCCCTGTAATACATTACAGTGTATCACGTGAAGATATACTGATAGATCATAATCCTTTTGTATTGCCTAATATGGAGAATTTAATTGAACAAGGATACAAAAAACAAAAATTACGTGCTCATAGTGACTTTATGTGGAATTGGGCTGTTAACGATTGGGCTTTGTCTTTTGGAGACACGGCTGATATTATGGTAGAAAGCAAGGCAAAAAACCTAGCTAGTATAAACCTGTATAAATATTATGAAGGAGAAAATAATGTTGAAAAAGTGGCTTGATGCAAGAATGAAAGAACGCACAACTTGGGATGGTGCTGCACTAATTATACTAGGCTTAATGGTTTTGTTTTTAGCACCTATTGCTAAAATTGCTGCAGGATTAGCCATTGCTTACGGAGCATGGACAATATGGCAAAAGGGGTAATTCAGCTTACAGAAAGTGCTAGAGAATATCTTGCAAAAGTAGGTGACCCTAATGTATCCTTATCAGTAAAAGGTGGAGGTTGTTCTGGATTTCAATATGAATGGGGGACAACTGATAAAGAAGCTACTGTAGCAAACCTATACTTAGATCCTATGGCTGAAATGTTTGTTTTCGGTTGTACAATAGACTATGTTACAGAATTAGGTGGTAGTTATCTAGCTGTCAAAAATCCAAACGCAACTGCTTCCTGCGGGTGCGGTGAAAGTTTTGCTGTTTAAAGTTTTCCTATAGGTATATCACTACTAGCACTCATATTCCAAATTTGTTTTCGTTCAACACCTTTTTTCTGGGCAAATCTTTTACCATCACAATCTGCACATACGTGAAAGTAATTATTGTTTAATCTTTTATAGTCCATTTTTCCTCTTTCACGCACAAACTCTGTGTCACAATTATCACATTTAAGAGACACGACAGTAACATACCTAAAGTAATTGTGTTCAATTCCTTTTTTACTCGTGCGAGAAAATAATCGTTTAGTTTTATATTCATTCAAATACATACTGTATTTACATTCGGATTATAAAATGAAAGGATAAATATGTTTAACAAAGGTTTTCCTTACCTATTTGGAGTAAAATATGGCAAAACAAGAAGTAAATATCGGTACCGAAGGTAATGACGCTACCGGTGATAGTATACGTGAGTCCTTTCGTAAAGTAAATGAAAACTTTACAGAACTATATGCTGTTTTCGGTGTAGGCGGACAAATAAACTTTACAACACTATCTGATACACCTGATACATTATCTGAAAATAGAGTGATAATGACTAACACAGCTGGTACTGCTGTGGTGCAAAATATACTTGCTAGTAACAGTGCATTAGATAATACAAAAGCTGACACAATTACTTTTGATTTTAATGTTCCAGGCAAACTGGTTATTTCAACAGCATTTACACAATTATCAGATGACTTGTCTCCTAGTTTAGGTGGAGGACTAAATGCTGCAGGAAAAGGTATTGCAGGTGTATCTGTAAGTGATCAGGCTGCAGAATTTTTAAATAACGACCATGATGGTGATACAAGCTATACTATAGATGATTTAGTTATTACAAGAGGCTATGCTGACAGACGTTATATCGGTGCAGGATTGCCTATTCGTGTTGCAGGTGAACCAGCCAATCGTGATGCATTTAAGTTAACAATCCTACGTTATGATTTAGGTGATTTAGAATTTGCATCTCCGCATGGGTTTGATAGTGGTATTAACGGAACTGGATATAGATTTGAAGCAGAAGATACAGATCCAACTAACCTAGTAAGTGGCACTACTTACTATATTAGATTTAAAACTGCTACAAAATTATCATTGTTTGCAAACCAAAACGATGCATCGCAGGAAAACGATACAACAGCAGAATCACAAAAAATTGTTGTAAGTGGAACTATTGCTAATGATGATACACACACAATAACTGATGCAGGTTTTGATCCAACACTAACAGGTAATTTTTTATCAGATGTTGCTGTTCCAAGAGATGGTGTTACTAGACGTCAAGGTGACACAATGGAAGGTGCTTTGTTTTTACATGATCATCCAGGAGACTTAGCAGGTAGTGGAACACCAAACGGTGCAGAGGATCTACAAGCAGCAACAAAATTTTATGTTGATAACACAGCATATAGTTCACCTGAAGTACTTTTTGTAAGCACCAAAGGTGATGATTCTATGGCAGGAGTTCCTTCCGGTAAAGAAGGATCATCTTTTACATATGCATTTAAAACAATCAATGCCGCAGCCCAACGTGCAGAGGACATGATAAGAACTTCTCGTCCTGAACCAGGACCATATATGCAGACTATGACTTATGACGAAACTGTTGAGGCAGATGTAACACAAGCAGATGTAGAAGTGCCTCAAGAAGAACAAGCACGTTTCTTACTTGATCAAAATAGACTGTTCTTACAAAAAGAGATAACAGGATTCCTAGCTTATACATATCCTGATTTTGTATATGATATAGCAAGATGTGAATTAGATCTTGGTCTAATCTTAGATAGTATTGCATTAGACATAAACAGAGGTTTAACAGCAAACTTCTTAACAAAGTTAGCCGCTCAAAACTACTATTCAAGTATTAGTGGGCGTATAGCAATTACAGCCCAAATCACAGAAACTGTAGCAAGTATTAATAAGGCTCGAGATATTGCTATTGCAGTTTTGCAAAATGAAAACTTTCAAGCAAAAACAATAGGTGCTATAACAAAAAAATCAGGGGATACACCTGCACTTGTTACAACTACAACTAATCATGGATTGCTAGACAAACAAATTGTTGTGTTTGATAAAATTGTTGGTATGACAGAAATAGAAAATGTAAAAGCATATGTCAAAGTCATAACAGATCAAACATTTGAAATATTTACAGATAGTGCTTGCACTATACCTTTTGATAACTCTACATTTACCAGCTTTGCAACTAGTGCAGATCCTTTGAAGAATCAGCTGGGGTTACGTTGGCAAACAGAAGAAGATCAGTTTTTTGCTCCTCAAAGTGAAGACAGTGCTCAAGGCGGTGATGCAAGTACTTCAGCAGTAACTAGTATTACTGCATTGTTTAATCTAGTTACTAATATTATACAAAATGGGATTGATGCTGGCGCAGATGTTGCGTTTGGTAGTAGATACCAAATACAGGTCAATAACGGTACAAACACTTCATTAGATCAAAGTGACCCTAATAACACTGATACACTTCCAGGAAAAATCATCAGAGGTAAACGTTCTGGGGCATTAATGCAAATTACAGAATTTGAAAATGCAACAGGAACAACAACCTTCTTTGGAAATTTACAGTTTCCAAAAGATTTTGAAGTAGGTGAACCTCTTGAGTATGGTAACTTTGTAAAACGCAAACAGATCACAATACGTGTAGAGTCAGGACAATATGAAGAAGATTATCCTATCAGACTTTCTAACAATGTTTCGTTGAAAGGTGACGAATTTAGAAGAGTAATTATCCGTCCTAAAGATCGTATATCCCAATCTAAATATGCACAAACATATTTTTTCCGTGATAAAGAATTTGACGGATTAACTCTAGCTACAGATGGTGTACCTTTCTTCAACCAATCAAATAAGCTACAAGGATTTTTTGGTTATCACTATTTGAAAAATTCTAAATTTCCAATTGACATAGACAACGCTGGTGCAATTAGCCGAACTAATGCAGGTAATTTTAACACTGCCGCATCGATAATGGTTAAAAATAAAGATTATATCATTGAAGAAACTATTAAATTTGTTAGAGATAGATTTCCACTATTAGCATTAAAAGAAACAAAGTGTCGTAGAGATACTGGATTGATTATTGATGCAATTATTAAAGACCTAAGAGCAGGAGGCATGGAAAACGTGCTTGAAGCACAAGGTGAATACTTTGATCCATATTCTGCACTAGGAGATGATAGTTCACAGATTACACCAACAGAAGCAGCTATAGGTAATATTGCCGCATTATCTGCACAATTATTAGTAGGAGTTGCTCCTACATACACTGTCCAAACTGCGGCATTCACTCCTACAGGTGCTACATATAATGCTTCAACAGGCGATATGGAAATTACAATAGGCAGTCATAACTTAACTACATCTAACAGTATAGAAATAATTGAAAATGGTATTACATTTACTTGCTCTCAAGATGGCAATGCTACTAATCATGCCTATCCAAGAAAAGTTTCTGTAACTAGCTCACCAAACTCAGATCCAGCATATGAAACAAAATTACAAATTCAAGCAACTACACCAACATCAATTACAGTAAACGTAGGAGCTTCACCCGCAGGACAGCAATATAGTCATACATTTGTAAGTGCATTAACTAACGCTGTAACAATAAATGAATACACAGCAGGAAGCGATGCAGTGTTAGCAATTGAAAAGCCTGATGTAAGCCTAGGTAGTGGTGAAACAGGGACAGTGTCTATTGTAGGTGCAATGATAGATCTAATAGAATTTGCTTTCAATGTAAACTACAATCCACCACAGCGTAATGAAGAAATGGATGTATTTTTAATGAGTGATGCAACTATTATTCGTAATGTCACTGTACAAGGTCATGGTGGATTTATGTGTGTGCTTGATCCAGAAGGACAAATCTTAACAAAGTCTCCTTACATTCAAACAGCTTCAAGTTTTTCTAGAAGTTTAGATGAAAAAACATTTTCTGGAGGAATGTATGTAGATGCTTATGTTGGTAACCTGCCTGCACGTATTATAAGCAAACAAAATAATTATAAGCTAACAGTGCGTAGTGAAGATGTAGATGGACAGAAGCAAGGTTTAAAACTAAGACTTCCTGATCTGCCTGCTCCTTTTTATGTAGATGGCAGACGTTTCCAAATTAATGCTGTGTCAGATTATGATAGTGCATTAGGTACAGCTATAATTTATTTAGATCCAACATCAAATAATAATACAGGATATGACGAATCACAGTTTGATACTAATCCTGGACAAGTGGTAAGAGATATTTTTATCCAATCAGGCGGTAATAGAAGTATGCTTGCTAACGACTTTACACAAATCAACGACTTAGGTTATGGACTAGTGGTAAACAATGCGGCATTTTCAGAGCAAGTTTCAACCTTTACTTACTACTGTCATACAGCTATGTACGCCAACAATGGTTCTGAAATTAGAGGATTAAACTGTTCTAATGGTTATGGTAATTTTGGTCTTGTTGCAGAAGGTGCTGATCCAAATGAAATCCCTGATAGAATTACATTGCGTGACGATATGGTACAACCTGCCAAAGCATTTTCCGATGGCACAAGTTTTAACCAAGTAGATGATACTAGTATCCATGTATACAATCTAGATAAGCCACCAACAGCAAGTAGTTTAATTACGATAAGGCAAACTATAGGCGGAAGTCTAGTTAATTTAGACTATAAAATTAGTAGTGTGTCCAATCTTTCAGACTCAGATAATGACGGAGTTAAAGGTGTAAGAGCTAACGGAGATATAAGAATTAGAGGTGTAAAAGCAATTACTAATGTACAATCGGTAGGGCTTTCTGCAACTAGTTCAAATGTTACATATCAGGATATTCCTGTAACTGGCGGAACAGGTTCTGGACTTAGAATAAACATAACAAGGAACTCAAACGGTACAGTCAGTGTTGGAAATCTTTCTGCTGATATTACAAATTGCGGATTAGGATACAACTCAACAGATACAGGTCTTACGATAGCGGCCGCACTGATAGGTGGCGGTACAGGAAATGTAACACTAGATGTAGATACAATTTATCCAGGTGATGTGTTTGGAGCAAGTGGAGCAACAGATGTTAGACATGATATCTATAAACTTGATATTGTCGCAGATGATGTATCTAAAGAAAACTTCTTTAGTGCCGTACAAGAAGCTATACCTGATGGTGATTTCTTAGAATATAGGAACGAATTTAACCATATACTAGATGGTGTTCAAAATCCAACACAACTTGTGACTCGTCCTAGCACAGCTATAAACTTCGATGAAAGTGACTATGCAACATATAGAAGTGTGGCATTTACAGCAACAGATGCATTTAGCACTTCATTAGCCGCAGATGAAATAATGTCTACATTTGAAGTAGGATTTGCTTTTATAAAAGTAGCTGTTGATACTACAAATGTAACAAATTTTGCACCAACAGGTTCAGGTACTATGGGTGGGGCGATTGGAGATGAATATTTAGCTATTCAAGAAATAACATCTGCAAGAGATTCAGCACGTTTGACAAGAGATTCAGAAGGTAGACAACCAGGAGATGCTGGGTATACACATGGTATGGTGTTTGCACATGAAGGTAAACTACATAGGATTATCGAATTAGGAAGTGATAGCACTGTTAATTACATAAGATTCGAAGACGTTCCAGGAACAAGAATTAGAAGTGGTAACCAAACAGGTTTAGAAGCACCATTAAATTTTGAAAAGAATTTAGATTGTGGATTATCTGCAGGCGGCAAAGGTGAAATTACTATTGCTATATCATTACTAAGAGCAACAGGGCATGACTTTACACAGATAGGTACAGGATCATTTAACGATTCAAACTATCCTAACGTTATTTTAGGTGATCCAGAAAACAGCCTTGCAGGTTTTTATACTGATTCTGAAACAGCAACATCTTCTCAAGTATGGGAAAGAAAGAAGGGTAGAGTATTCTTTGTAAGTACTGACCAAAATGGTTTCTTTAGAGTTGGTAAGTTTTTTAGTGTTGATCAAGCTACTGGTGATATTACTTTTGCAGGCGAAATTGGTCTTTCTAATGCAAATAGCTTAGGATTTAAACGTGGTGTAACTATTAATGAATTTAGTGCTGATGATTCATTTGCTGACGAATCAGGACAAGCAGTGCCCACAGAAAAAGCAGTAGCTAGTTATATCAGCAGACGACTAGGTTACAGCACAGCTGGTTCTCAAATTGATTCATCTGGTAACAGAATAGGCCCAGGCTTCCTTGCACTTAACGGTGATACAAATATGGAAGGGAATTTAGATGTTGGTGGTAACAAAGTAGAAAACATGGCTAACCCAACATCAGGTAATGATGCGGCTACAAAAAATTATGTAGACGATAATACTGCTGCTTTTGCTGAATTAGAATTACTGCGTGATGTAGAAATAAACACTCCAGCAGAAAAAGATCTTTTAGTATTTACAGGCAAAAAAGTTATTTTTACAAATCCAGAAACAGGCGGATTGATAGCTAACGGAGATACTATTACTGGAACTGCAAGTAGTGCAACAGGAATAGTGGTAGATATAAGTTCAGTGACTGATGAAATATTAGGTCCACAACGTAAAATTGTTTACACACCAACACTAGGAACAATTAACACAGGTACTGATACAATTACAAATGGTACAGCAGTAGCTACCATAGAGGAGGCTTCACCCGAAACTACAGATGAAATAGCAAACGCTAGTGAAGCGGCTGGTAGTGATGCAACTGTAAATGTTACAAGACCAGCTGGTAAAGCTAGTTACGACATTCAGATAAATCCAGATACTATTGTAAATGCTGATGTAAATTCTGCCGCGGCGATACAACAAAGTAAATTAGCAATGAGAATTGCAGACACTTCTGCAAGTGCTCCAGGCAGTCCAGATCAAAGTGTATTAGGATTAGCACGTTTTGACAGTGACGACTTTAGTGTCACTAATGGATGGGTGACCCTAGCAACAAATAATGTAGACTTTGCTGACTTACCAACATTAGCACAAAATGAAGTATTCGCTAGAACCAATAGCGGCACAGGTGATGCGTCAGCAACTACTATGGCTGATGTAGTAGCTAATGGTGGCGGCATAACCGATGGTGATATTGCAAATGAGCTTGCATATGGAAATCCAAGAAACGATCCAGGTGCTGTGCTTATTGCTACTGGCACCCCAGGCACTTCAGGCACATACGCCCATAGTATTATAAGTTATACTAGTACAGGAAACAGCATAGCAAAACGTAATGACTCTGGTAATATTATGGCAAACGCACTAATACTGGGTGGTACAGAAACAAATATAGTAATGGATACTTCAGGTTCATCGGTGCGAATGAAAACTCCAGGAGGTAAAATTGTTTTACAATCAGATGGTGCAAGCGGAGCTGCAGATCAAACCATAGTATTAGAACTACCTACAAGTGTTGATAATGGCAGCACAGGAATAACAACCGAATCAGATTTACAGAATGGTGCTACCGGCTTAAATGATAAACCATTTTTAGCAGCAGAGTATATATATGCAAATATGATAGAATCACATGGTACCATTACAACTGGTAAGCCAGGAGGTGGTGCGGCTATTGGACTAGGTTCTGATCCAGGATTTAGTAACAGCGGAACCAATGTAATTACATTCGCAACAGGTGGATCAGAACGTGCTTATGTTAACAACAGTGACTTTGTAATAACCAATACATTGAAAGCAAATGGTAACGTTGACTTAGGTGATGCTAACACTGATACAGTTACATTTAATGGTCTAGTAGATAGTCATATTATTCCAAGTGGTACTACAAGAGACTTAGGTTCTAGCAGTGCATCTTGGAGAGTATTATATGGTGAATCAACAAGTGCAAGATATGCTGACTTAGCAGAAAACTATTTAGGTGATCAAAAATACGAACCAGGTACAGTATTAGTATTTGGTGGAGATGCAGAAGTTACAACTACTGATTCTAAGGGTGACACTAGAGTAGCAGGTGTTGTTACAACAAATCCTGCACACTTAATGAACAGTCAACTAAAAGGAGAGAATGTTGTTGGAGTAGCATTGACAGGTAGGACACCAACTAAAGTGCTTGGAAAAGTTAAGAAAGGTGATCTACTTGTAACAAGTGCAATAGAAGGTTATGCTATAGTTAATCCACTTGCGGCAACAGGAACAGTAATAGGTAAAGCACTAGAAGATAAAGACACGGATGGTAAAGGTGTCATTGAAGTAGTGGTAGGGAGAGTGTAATGGCTAAGCAAACTGTAAATTTAGGAACCAGTCTTAACTCAGGAGACGGTGATCCTTTACGCACAGCGTTTGATAAAATCAACGACAACTTTGATGAACTTTATGCTAGAGACATAGGCACTGATCCTAGTAACCTAGGTGTAAATTTAGCACCAAGTGTAAGTGGAGCAAACGACCTAGGAACAACACCGCAAAGATGGGGTACAGTATTTGTAAAAGATTTTATAGACATAGGTAATGGAAGCACGATAACTGTAAACGCAGATGGCGAGTTTGTATTTAATAAACCTATTGTATCAACTGTAGCTGTAAAAAATGATATAGTAGGAAGTATATTTGCAGATGATAGTTCCATAGCTTTCAATGCTCAGACTAACACATTCTTTGGAAAGCTGGACGGTGATGTCACAGGCAGTGTATATGCAGATAACAGCACAATACTAGTAGATGGTGTTAACGGAACTATATC
>Ga0160423_10001767_pt1 | contig 18084 bp, 22 predicted proteins | sample CRUFie14St8metaG_FD_108191 | JGI IMG/M metagenome (GOLD analysis project Ga0160423, IMG submission 108191) | Marine microbial communities from the Costa Rica Dome - CRUD Field 142mm St8 metaG | ecosystem: Environmental > Aquatic > Marine > Oceanic > Photic zone | place: Costa Rica: the Eastern... | reverse complement strand
TACAAATAGGTATTACAATTGAAAAATTCTTATAGTTAAACTTTGATTCCATCAAGAGTACAATAATTGGGTAATGAGTAATAATCTAGATGTTATTTTTAAATCCTATGACATTAGAGGCGTCTTTGGGGACACCTTATCTTTGCAAGATGCTTATAAAATTGGATATTCGTTCGCAGAATTTGCTGATTCAGAAACAATTTTGATTGGTCATGATGGTCGTTTATCCAATATTGAAATGTTAAACGCAGTTGCATCTGGCATATCCAACAGTGGCAAATCAGTTTTGTATGTTGGTCTTGTCCCAACAGATGTTGTATATTCGTTATCGGGATTACTTAAATTACCTGGAGTTATCATCACTGCTTCTCATAACCCTAAAGAATATAATGGGTTGAAACTTTGTAATTCAGGAGCAGTACCGATTGGAGAGCACTCAGGCCTTTTAGAAATAAAAAACAATATTAAAAATATAGACCACGGTGTAATAAGCAATTTAAATTTAGAGACAAACAATGAATTAAATTTATATTTTGAACATATTCAAAAATTAGTAAAACCAGAAAAAGTAAATAGCCATATAAAATTTGGTGTTGATGGTGGAAATGGGTCAATAGGATCGATATTTGAGGATTTAGCAACAATTTATAACTTTGATTGTAAAAAGCTTTATATGGAAGTTGATGGAAATTTCCCAAACCATCCAGCTGATCCATCAAATATAGACAACCTGAAAGAGATTATAAAACTTGTTCAAGAAAAAAAACTTGATTTTGGTGTAGCTTTTGATGGTGATGCTGATAGAGCAGTATTTGTAGATGATACTGGAAAAGTTATATCGGGCAGTATGATGACAACCTTAATTGCTGATTATCTATCTGAAAAAAACAGTAATTTAAAAGTTGTTTATAACGTTAATGTTTCACCGCATGCTTTATCAATACTTCAGTCAAAAAATATTTCTCTATTTAGGTGCAAGGTGGGTCATTCAAACATAAAAGCAATGATGAAAGAACTTGAAGCAGACTTTGGTGGTGAACACAGCGCTCATTTTTATTATAAAGATAATTATTTTGCTGATTCCGCAATACTTACTCTTTTAATATTTATGACTATTATTTCTGAGCGAGATGAAAAAGTCAGTAGTATGATTAACAAATATAATTTCCCTCCATCCTCTGGAGAAATCAATTTTGTAGTTGAAGATGTAGAGAGCTCTTTAAAGAAAATTAAAACTGTTTTTGCTGGTGATTTTGATGAACTTGATGGGTTGTCATATTTTAATGAAAAATTTTGGTTTAATGTTAGAGGCTCAAATACTGAGCCTAAATTAAGAGTAAATATAGAGGCTCATTCTCAAAAAACACTTGATGAAGTTTTAGAGAAAATTTCAACTACTATATAGGTAATAATGATAGAACATGTGCTTGATTTAGGTAATCAATTAAAAAAAGAGTTAGAAACTTCAACGGATTTTTTAATTGATTCATACAGTGATTTATTAATTGTCGGAATGGGTGGCTCAGGAGTAGCGGGTGATGTTTTAAAGCTTATTTTAAATGAAACTACGCAAATAAATGTTGAAGTTAGAAAAGCATATGGAATTCCTGAAGTAATTGCTCACAAAAGACCAAAGTGTCTCTTTATTTCTTACTCAGGAAATACTGAAGAGACTGTTGAAGCTGTAAATGATGCGATTAAATATAAATTAGATTGGTCAGTAATTTCAAGTGGAGGACAATTACTAGAACTAGCAATAGAACATAAAAGACAATTTATTAAAGTTCCATCAGGACTCCAACCCAGAGCAGCATTTGGATTAATGACAAAAGCTGTATTGCATTTTGTTTCATCTGATAAAGACGGAAAATACTTAGAGATGTGTAATCAAGCTGGTGAGTATTTAAGTGAGGCCTTAGCAAACCAATCAGAAAACAAGTTACTATCACAAGCTTTACAAATCTCTAAAGAGATAAGTACTAAAACTTCTGTAATTTATGGAGGCACACCATTAACTTATTTAGTTGCTCAACGGTGGAAGACACAAATTAATGAAAATGCAAAATCTAAAGCTTTTGTTGGCTATATGCCTGAGGTTCATCACAATGAAATACTTTCGTGGGAGGCAAACAAAAGAGATTCAAAAAATAATTATCAGTTATTATTTTTAAGGTCTTCTGAAGAAAATCCGCAAATTAGTAAGAGATTTGAATTAACAAAAGAAATAATTGGTAACAATATTGGCATATCTGAAATCGAGAATATATCTTCTAAAAATATCGTTAGTAATTTATTTCATTTAACATTAATAGGTGATTTGGTAAGTGTTTATATGGCTAAAAATTTGAATATTGACCCATATGACATTACAGCAATTGAAAAATTAAAAAAGTTGTTAGAGAGGTAAACATATTATGTCAACAATCAAAGATTCTAAATTAGCCGCAGTTGGAAAAGATGAGGTTAAATGGGCCCAAAGGCAAATGCAAGTACTGGAAGATATAAAACTTGATTTTGAAAAAAGAAAACCCTTAGATGGTTTGAACATCGGTGCATGTATGCATGTCACAAAAGAAACTGCAAATTTAATGTTAACTCTACAATCAGCAGGCGCAAATGTTGCATTGTGTGCTTCTAATCCTCTTTCTACCAAAGACTCGGTGGCAGCTTATCTTGCTGATAGTGGCGTTGAGGTTCATGCTATTCATGGTGTGAGTAATGAAGATTTCTTCAAACACCTTAATTCTGTATTAGATACTAAACCAGACATAACTATGGATGATGGTGCTGATTTAGTTTCCCTCCTTCATACTGACAGAGCTGATTTGCCTGTAATGGGTTCTATGGAGGAAACTACAACAGGAGTAATAAGGCTCAAATCGATGGAAAAAAATAATAAGCTCAGGTTTCCTGTAGTAGCTGTGAATGATTCAGACACTAAACACCTATTTGATAACAGATTTGGCACTGGTCAAAGTGCTATGGATGGTGTTGTAAGGGCTACAGATTTACTTATTGCAGGTTTAAATGTTGTAGTCATAGGTTTTGGCGATTGTGGTAAAGGAGTCGCTGAAAGGGCTTACGGAATGGGTGCTAAAGTTACAGTTGTTGAACCAAATTCTGTAAGGGCTTTAGAAGCTCTAATGCATGGTTATGAAGTAAAGAATAGTATTAACGCTGCAAAAATTGCTGATGTTATTGTGTCAGTTACAGGCAACATGCATGCCTTGGATAAACAGCATTTTGATGTCATGAAAGATGGAGTTGCTCTGGCAAATGCAGGTCATTTTGATGTGGAGATAAATCTTGAAGCGCTCAAGAAAAATAGTTCAAGCGTTGACAGAGTGAGAGACCACGTTGAAAGCTATAGATATGGCGATAAAGAAATTCTAGTTCTTGCTGAAGGAAGGCTTGTAAACTTAGCTGCTGCAACAGGACACCCTGCTTCAGTTATGGATATGTCTTTTGCAAACCAAGCCTTGGCATCCGAGTGGATAAAAGACAATTATAAAACTCTTGAATCAAAAGTATATACATTACCTAAAGAAGTTGATTTAAAGATAGCTGCAACTAAATTGGGACTTATGGGTGGTGAGTTAGAGGTCCTTACTGAGGAACAAATTAAATATCTTGACTCATGGGAGCACGGCACTAGCTAAAATTTGAGTATATTTAAAAAAGTCTTATCTGTTGGAAGTGGAAAGCTTGCTTCAGAACTCAACGATGTAGTTCGAGCCATTAATGATAAAGAAAAAGAATTTGAATTATTTTCCGATGAAGAAATCAAGGTAAATTTTCAAGATTTATCTAAAAAACTAAATGGAGATCCTCAAAGTATAGAAGTTGAGGCTTTTGCTTATATTAGAGAAGCTGCAAAAAGAACACTTGGACAAAGACATTATGATGTACAGCTTTTTGGTGGATTAGTCTTACTGAGAAATAGAATAGCCGAAATGAAAACAGGCGAAGGAAAAACTTTAGTTTCAACATTACCTATTTCTTTAATGGCATTATTTAAAAAGGGAGTACATGTTGTCACTGTTAACGAGTATTTAGCAAAACGAGACGCAGAGTGGATGAGCCCAATTTATAATTTTCTTGGACTTGAGGTGGGTTTAATATACTCAAAACAAGACCTAGAAGAAAAAAATCAAGCTTATAAAAAAGACATAACTTACGGAACTAACAATGAATTCGGATTTGATTACTTAAGGGATAACATGGCTATTTCTAGTGAACAACTTGTTCAAGGAGAGTTATTTTACAGCGTAATTGACGAAGTTGACTCCATACTGGTTGATGAAGCAAGAACTCCATTAATTATCTCAGGCAAAGTTAGCGACTCCACAAAATGGTATTCAGAATTTACAAAAATCGTAAAGGGAATGAAAAGAGATATTCATTATGAAATTGATGAAGCTAAAAAACAAGTACATACGACCGAGCTCGGAGTAGAGTACGTGGAGTCAAAGCTGGGAATACCTAATCTTTACGAAAATACTAAAACAAATTTTATTCATTATTTAACCGCAACCTTAAGAGCAAAAACAATTTTCGTAAAAGATGTTGACTACATTGTTGCAGATGGTCAGATAAAAATTGTTGATGAATTCACAGGTAGGGTATTGGAAGGGAGAAGGTATTCCGATGGCCTACATCAGGCATTAGAAGCAAAGGAAAATGTAAAAATACAAGATGAAAATCAAACTTTAGCTTCAATAACTTATCAAAACTATTTCAGAATGTATGAAAACCTTGCTGGAATGACGGGTACCGCAAAAACAGAAGAGGAAGAATTTGTTCAAATATACAATTTAGAAGTAGTTGAAATACCAACAAACCTTCCAATTCAAAGAGTTGATCAGCAAGATGCAGTTTACAAAACCAATAAAGCAAAATTAGATGCTGTAATCGAAGACATAAAACTTAGAAATAAAAATGGACAACCAATATTACTTGGTACAGTATCAGTTGAAGCATCAGAAGAAATTTCAAAGATGTTAACCTCTAAAGGTATTGTTCACAATGTCCTGAATGCAAAAAATCATGAACAAGAGGCCGGTATTATTGCTCAGGCAGGAAAATTAGGAGCTGTAACTGTAGCAACAAACATGGCAGGTAGAGGAGTAGATATAAAGCTTGGAGGTAATCCCGAGGAGATGGCCATACAACTTCAAATAAATGAAAACGAGCTAGACAATCCAAATTATTTAAAATCTAAAGTTTTAGATCTTGAAGAAAATGTAGAAAAAGAAAAAGAAAAAATTCTATCTCTTGGAGGGCTCTATGTTCTTGGAACTGAAAGACACGAATCAAGAAGGATTGATAATCAATTAAGAGGTAGGTCTGGAAGACAGGGAGATCCTGGTGAATCTAGATTTTATATTTCTTTACAAGATGAACTTATGCGTAGATTTCAAGGTGAAAGAATTGAATCAATAATGAATAAACTAAATTTACCTGATGACGAGAGAATTGAGCAATCAATGGTAACTAAAAGTATTGAAAGAGCACAAGCTCAAGTTGAGTCATTAAATTTTGAAATAAGAAAAAATGTATTAAAGTTTGACCAAGTTCTAAACCAGCAAAGGGATGTTATATATAAATGGCGAAGAGAGCTACTAAGATCTGCAAATATAGATGACTTGATAGAAGGCTGGTTATCAGATGTATTGGAGACAGTTGCAAACAACATTGAATCTTATAAAAAGAGTTACGAAAATCTTGAAAATTTCAATGAACTAGTTGAAAACGAGTTGGGAGAACTACTAAGCGATTCGATAAGAAGTAAATTTCTCAAAAATTTACAAATAAATGATGATTTGGATATTTTCAATGACCTAGAAAATCTTTTTAATGAAAACAAAAAACAAGATAGAGATAACTTTTGGAATCTTGCAAGGGGCTCAGCGCTATCATTTATCGATCAGTCATGGAAAGATCATTTATCTGAAATGGATTATCTGCGATCAGGCATAGGCTTAAGAGCAATGGGACAAAGAGATCCGTTAGTTGAGTATCAAAATGAGGGGTATGACCTTTTTGAAGAATTGATTAATAATGTAAAATTTTCAGTGATAAGGATTTTATTAAATTTCGATAATAATTTGATTGTTAAAAAAGAAAAAAATATTGACGATAATGTAAAAGAAAAAGTAATTACTAAAGATAAAATAGGTAGAAACGACCCTTGTTATTGTGGTTCAGGAAAAAAATATAAAAAATGTGGATTGGTTGACAAATGTATAAAGAAATCCTAAAAAAAATAGCTTTATTTAACGAACGCCTTACTTCTGCCAAGGAGTATCTTTGACTTTGAAAATAAAATAAAAAAGTTAAAAGATTTAAATATTGAAATAAGTGATAAAGATTTTTGGAATAATCCTCAACATGCTCAAAAAGTATCAATTGAAGCTTCAACGATTGAAAAGTTGATTTCTTCTCTAGAAAACTTAGAAACAAACTTATCTGATATTAAAGAATTAATCGAAATTACTGGTGAAGATAATTTAAATGAAAATGATTTTATTGAAGAAATAAATAATTTTGAGGAAATGATTGAGGAGATTGAAAATGAAGCCTTATATTTTGGGGAGTATGACAATTTAAATGCTGTGATAACAATTAATGCTGGTGCTGGTGGAGTCGATGCACACGATTGGGCGGAAATGTTATATAGGATGTACACCAGATTTTTATCTAGTCAGGACATGAAATATCAAATTGAAGAAATTTCACAAGGGGAAGAAGCTGGGATAAAATCAGCATCAATAAGAGTCGAGTCATTCAGAGCTTATGCTACTTTAGAAAGTGAAAGGGGTGTACATAGGCTTGTTAGAATAAGTCCCTTTGATAGCAATAAAAGAAGACATACCAGTTTTGCAGGTGTGGATGTTGTTCCGCTGATCGAACACAATGAAGAAATAAAAATTCAAGATGATGAGATAAGAGTTGATGTATACAGATCATCTGGTGCAGGTGGTCAGCATGTTAATACAACTGATTCAGCAGTAAGATTAACACACATTGAATCCGGTATAGTAGTTGCTTGTCAAGCTGAAAGATCACAATTACAAAATAAAAACAGAGCTCTCGAATTATTAAAGACAAAACTAATTCTTAAGCAAAAAGAAGAAGAAATTCTTAGAATTAATAATATAAGAGGAGATCAACATGAGGCTGGTTGGGGTCGACAAATTAGATCATATGTTATGCATCCCTACCAACAAGTAAAAGATGCTAGGAGTAATACTGAAGTTGGAAATATTATAAATGTTCTTGACGGAGATATTTCCATATTTATCAAAGATTATCTAAAATGGCGAAGACAGGGAATAAATGATTAAATTAAAAAATGTATCTTTAGTTTTTCAAGGTGGAAGCGTAGCAGTTTCTAATATATCTACAGAAGTCAAAGAAGGTGAATTCATTTACTTAGTAGGGAATTCAGGAAGTGGCAAATCTTCTTTTTTAAAGTTACTTTATAGAGAATATATTGCTACAAAAGGTGAAATCGAAGTTGCCAATATTGATGTTTCTAAACTACCTAAATGGAAAGTTCCGCTTCTAAGAAGAAAAATTGGAATTGTGACACAGGAACCGCAATTATTGGAAAACAGGAATACTTTTGAGAATATTTCTTTTGCTTTAGAAGTTATGGGATGCTTACCTGAAGAGATTGACGTGAAGACTAATACACTTCTTGATTTGGTTGAGTTAAGTGATAGCGCTTATAAATTTCCAGAACAATTATCTGGCGGTGAGCAGACCAGAGTAAGCATAGCAAGAGCATTGGCAAACAATCCTATAGTTTTACTGTGCGATGAGCCCACGGGAAATCTTGATCCAGATTTAAGTATTCAGATTTTGTCGTTGTTAGAAAAAATAAATAGAGCAGGGACAACAGTTATAATGGCTACGCATGACTCCCTACTTGTTAACAGAAGAAAAAAAAGGGTGATACAGCTTTCAGATGGAAAGATTGTTCGAGATGAATCAGATGGAAGCTATATTGTAAGGTAGTTATGGGAAAATTTTCTTACGTCTTAAAGAATACTTTATTGAATATGAAAAGAACTCCACTTCTTGTATTTGCTACAATTATTGCAGTTTTAGTTTCAAGCTTTCTTGTATTTACAACTTTGTCTGCAAGATCAATAGTTGAAAACAATACGCTTCGTTGGCAGAATGGAGTTCATGTTGTAGTTTTTCTTGATGACAGAGTGACTACAACAGCTCATAAACAATTAGAAACTTCATTAGAAAGCTACCCTGAAGTACGTACAGTTGATTATTTTTCTAAATCTGAGGCGGAAGAAGAATTTCGAGTTTTGTTTAAAGATCAAACAGAACTTTTGGCAGAAGTAGATTATCAAATATTACCTGCTTCATTGAGAATAAACTTAAATGATCCCTCAAATTATAAACTAATTATCGAAAGACTTGAAGGCAATCCAGCGGTAAGAGAGATAAGGACCTCAGGTGAGGCAATTGAAAGACTTTTAAGCCTTACAGACACACTTGTAATATCAGCTACAGCTTTTGCATTGCTAATTGGGTTTGCAGCTTTTATATTGTTAATAAATACCTTAAGACTTGCTGCATATTCAAAGAAAAAAGAAATTAAAATAATGAGACTTATTGGAGCTTCATCAACTTATATAAGATTGCCTTTCATATTTGAAGCTGTAATTGAGTCATTAATAGGAACAAGTATTGCAGTAGGATTTGGCTGGGCTTTAATTGAATATTCCAAAAGTTCTGTTGTTGCTGACAGTATTTTTGACATCACTATATCAGATGATTATTTGATATTTTTAACACTTTCATTATTAATGTTTTCAATAATTTTTGGGTTATTTGCCTCTTTTGTTGGTATCAGGAAAACATTAAATGATTAAAAAAATTGCAATACTCATTACTCCTATTTTTTTCCTTACCTCTATTCTGTTTCCAAATGATTCAAGAGCTTTCACTGCTGAAGATAGGTTAATTGATGTTGAGAAGCAACTTCAAGCAATTGCTGAACAAATAAGTAAATATGAAGGAGAAAGATCTGACTTGGAAAAAGCTATAATTGCAAATGATAAAGATCTTGCGCAAGTAAATAGTGAATTAGCCGAAGTTCAAAGCAGGTTAGCGTATGTTGAAAGAGAGCTAGAAGTTGCCTTAGAGAATTATGGAGTTACAGTAGATGATTTACTAGCAGTTCAAGAAATTATCAGAAATGAAGAAATTAAACTTGCAAAAATTAAAAATGAAATTTCTGATGTTTCAGATGAACTTCTTGATACACAAAAAAAACTTTTAGAAGTTGATGAAGGCCTTCAGGAACAAGCTGTGAGTCTTTACATAAATGGTGTCATGAGTCCTACAACAGCTTTATTTATTGAGCTACGTGAGTTATCTAACTTCTTAGTTGCTATAGGTTATGCAAATACTATTGTTGATTCAGTTTATGAGATTGTTGAACAATTGAATGCACTTCAAAAACTAGCTTCTAATCAAACAGAATTCTTAACTCAACGTGAGGATGAACGAGTTGAAATTGTTACCAATTTACAAAATGAAGAAGAAAGAAAAAATCAAATCTCTATAGAAGCGAAAATTTACGCTGAGGAAATTGAAGAAAAAAAAGAAGATGTTGAACGAGAGAAAAAAATTGTTGAATCTAAAAAAGCCCAAGTGATTAAGGCTAGGCAAAATGCACAAAATTTGTTAAACCAAGCGAATAAGGAGCTTGAAAAATTAGATAAAGAACATGCTGATTTAGAAAAGCTTGAAGATGCTATTCAAGCTGATATTGATAGATTAAGTAGTGCTGGAGGTGTTGCGCCAAGCCAGCTTTCCTGGCCAGTTACTACTGGCTATGTTTCTAGTGGATACAAATGGAGAAGACTAGGAGGTACTACATCTTTTCATGGTGCAATCGATATTGCGGCTTCACGCGGTACTCCCATTAAAGCGGCAGCAGGTGGAGTAGTCATACTTGCAAGATACTATGGACTTGCTGGTAGAACGGTATTTATAGATCATGGTGGTGGAATGACAACACTCTATTTTCATATGGATAAAATCCTCGTAAATGTTGGCCAAGTAGTAGTTACAGGTGACCAAATTGGCACTATTGGAACAACAGGTAGATCAACTGGTCCCCACCTACATTTTGAAGTAAGGCTTAGAAACCCGAATAGTGTGAATTGCTCATTGCCATACCTAGACCCAACATCAAGGGGTAGAGTAAATCCTTACTGCTTTTTAGGTTAATGAAAATATTTGCTGAAAATCGAAAAGCAAGAAATTCTTATGAATTTTTAGATTTTTATGAAGCAGGGGTTGTACTTTCTGGACCTGAAACAAAAAGTGTACGTAGTGGTGGTGTTTCAATAATTGATGCTTTTGCGAGTATTGAAAAAGAAGAGGCTTACATTATGGAAATGAATGTACAACCATATAAATATGCTGATAATGCAGATTACAATCCAAAGGCACAAAGAAAACTCCTTTTACATAAAGGAGAGATTAAAAAACTTATTGGGCTTTTATCTCAAAAAGGGTACACATTAATTGCAACTAAAGTATTTGAAAAAAATGGATTTATAAAAATAGAATTAGCTTTAGCTAAAGGTAAAAAAGATTACGACAAAAGAAAAAAAATTTTAAATAAAGAACATGCAAAAGAAATTAAGAATTATTAAATGCTTTTTCTGTACCAACCCTAATATCTGGTACCCCAATAAAATTTCCATCGGAGTTCTTGTAAATTGTTGAAATTGGGCCATATCCACCTATAAATTTGTTTTCAATTGAAATTTTGTGCCCTTTATTTTCTAGCGATAATTTTTTAGATTCATTTATGAATTCAAACTTAATGTTTGAGGAAGTGTTTGACCCAAAATACTCTATCGTCCATCTAGGTTTTTTCATTATCTCTTCAAAACTACTTTCTCCAAGAATATAAGGAAGAATAGTTTGAGCAAGCAACTGAGGTTGATAACGACCCCCTCTAGTTCCAGTAATAAAATCTAGTGAACCATTTTTAGACCATATTGTTGGGGATAAAGTATGTAAAGGCTTTTTGTTAGGACCCAGGCAATTCGGATGACTTTTGATTAGATTGAATCCGCACCCTCTATTATGAAGAAAAAACCCATAATTTCCTACACCAATTCTGCTGCCAATACCATAAAAATTTGACTGAATTAATGAAATACCTAATCCATTGTCATCAACTACATTCATGTAAGCAGTACCTCCTCCGTGAGGGTTTGGAAAATTATATTTTCCAGCTGCCTGCTCGTCAAAAAGGCCTACTTTATCTCTGATATATTCATCATTAGTACCTAAAAAGTTTTTATCATTACCTTTATAGTCAAACGTAATATTGTCTCTGTCTGATGCAAAAATTCTGTAAGACTCAATTAATGCATGAAGATATTCATCTTTATTATTGATCATTTCAAAACCTTTTAAAGTACTTAATGTTAAGTACCCTTGTGTACTCGGAGGACTAGTCCAGCCATCGTATCCATAAATTTTTTGGTGTAATGGTTCTCTCCAGGTAGCTTTATAGTTTGATAAATCCTCTTCACTTATAAAACCGTTTACAGAATTAGATATCTCTTTGGCAATTTCACCATTATAGAAATAATCCAGACCATGATCTTTTAATAACTCAAGAGTCTTTCCTAGTTGAGGACGCCTGATTAATGTATTAATACTATAGGGTTGATTATCTCGGTAAAATGAATATCCAGAGTTTTGCCCACTTAATTCTTCATTATGAATTTTTAATGAATGAAATAACTCTTTGCTGACTTTAAATCCTTCATGACAAAGGTTTATTCCAATATCTAGAATATCTTCAATAGGTATAGACCCATACTTATTGCTTAACTCTTTCCATCCTAAAACAGCACCTGGGACAGTTACTGATAAAGGATGATTCAAAGGTATGCTGTTATGATTTGATAATAAGCTTTGGTTAGCACGGCTACCTGAATAACCAGATGCATCTAGAAATTCTGGTTTATTTTTACCAGGGACCCAAATAAGTGCAAATAGATCTCCTCCTATGCCACAAGTTTCCGGAGCAACTATTCCTTGAACAAGGTTTGTCAATATTGCTGCATCAATTGCATTACCACCCTTATTAAATATTGTTGAACCAAGTTCTGTCGATAAATAGTGTGGAGAAACAATTACATTATTCATGTGTTCAATTATAAAGAAAAATTCCAATTTATTTATAACACAAAGTTACTTGTATAAATCCAAAGCTTATAAAATAAGTAAGCAATTAAGGAGTAAAATGAAAGATATAAATGCCCAAGAATACAACGAATTATTAAGTTCTGAAACGCCAGTTGTAATTGATTTTCATGCTACATGGTGTGGTCCTTGTAAAGTTTTAAGCCCTATTCTAGAAGAACTTTCAAGTGAAGTTGATGGAGTAGAGTTTGTTAAGCTTGATGTTGATCAACATCCAGAAATTGCTGGAGCAAATGGTGTTATGGGAGTTCCTACAGTTGTAATGCTTAAAGGTGGGGAAGTTAAAGAGAGATTCGTTGGCGTACAACCAAAAGAAGTCATAAAAGAAAAAGTTTCAGCACTTATTTAATTTGCTTAAATTAATTCTTTTTTTCCAAGTAATTCTTCTATCCCTATTTTTGGGTGCAGGATATTATCTTTATTCAGAGTTGCAAACCTTGTCCTCAGAAGTTGACAATGCTTTAGCGGTAATTTCAGATATTCAATCTCTGCTGCCTAAGTTAGAGCTTGCAGTTGATTCAGTAATCTCACTTGAAACAGCTTTTCAAAGCTTGGCAGGATTAAGTGATATACTAAATTTATTACTTGACCCACTTCAGGGAAATTCATAACATGAACATAGATTTTTATACTACTGACTGGTGTGGAGACTGTGTAAGATCAAAAGCTCTATTGAAAAAATTAAATGTTGATTTCAATGAGATAAATGTTGACACAGATCAAGAAGCAAATGAATATATCAAATCATTACAAGTTAACCAAAGAAGGATACCTACTATTGTTTTTGATGACGGATCGTTTTTGGTTGAACCATCAGATATTGATCTTGAAAGCAAACTAAAAGAATTAAATTACATTTAATAATCTTTGTAAATTGGTCGCACGATATTTTACTTGAAATAGAATAACTTTTAATTTAAACAGTAGAAGGAGCTGGTGGTATCATGGCAGATTGGGAGGGTAAAAAGCTAAATTTTAATCAAAGTAATATATATGTTTTGGCTTCTGCTTCGGAGGAAATTCATGAATTGGCTTTAAAGAAATTAGAAATCATATAATGAAAATACTTATTTGCGACACATTAAATAGCAAAGTTTTAGAAGAACTACAGTCAATAGGTCATTGTGTTGACATCTCTTCATCTGAATCAAAAAATCAGGATTTAGTTTCAGAAATTAATGATGCAGAAATTGTTGTTATAAGAAGCTCTACTCAATTAACAAAAGAAATAATCGAAAAAGGAAATAACATAAAAATAATTGCAAGGTGTGGTGTTGGAGTAGACAATATTGATGTAAAGTACGCAAAGTCTAAGAACATAAAAGTGACAAATTCACCATCAGCCAATTTAACTTCTGTTGTTGAGTTAACTGTTGCACTCATTATCAATGCAGCAAGAAAAGTTAATCTTTCTGACAAACATTTAAAAGAAGGTAAGTGGAATCGCAAAGAGTTTATTGGAATTGAGTTGTCTGGAAAGCAACTCGGAATTATAGGGTTTGGAAAAGCAGGACGATTAGTGTCTGATAGAATGAAATGCTTTGGAATGTCTGTTGCCTTTTATGATCCTTATGTAAAAGACTGGGCTGGACCTGAAAAGAATTTAGAACTAGATGAATTATTAAGTAGTTCAGATGTAATTTCACTACATGTAATTAAAACTGAAGAAACAGAGAACCTAATCTCAAAAGACAAGCTTAAATTACTTAAAAAGAGTGCAATATTAATAAACACTTCAAGAGGCGGAGTGGTAGACCAAGATTATCTAATTCAAATGCTAAAATCTAAACAATTATTTGGTGCGGGCTTCGATGTTTACTCTGAAGAACCACCAAAAAATATCAATAATTTTGCAGATATTAATTTAATTACCACTCCACATATAGGTGCATCAACAAATGAGGCACAGCTCAAAGCGGGTTTAGATACTGTAGAAAATATAAAAAAAATATTAGCTGGAGATAGTTCAGTTGAAATATAACTTTTTATAAAAATAGTTGTAATAAAAAAAAATAAATATAATAATTAACTTAACAATTTGTTGTTTTTGGCTGGCACCAATTTTTTAAAAAAACTCTTGTTTAACTCATTTATTTGCTACATAATGTGACATGGAAAATAATACATATTTAGATACATTTAATTTTAAATCAATAAATATTGTTGTAGCTACTATATCAGGAGTAGTTACAGTTGTTTTGGCATTAGCTCCAAATACTATTTCAAGTTTATTGAACCTTCAATATACAACTCAATCAGCTGGATCTTGGTTTAATTCCAGTAGAGTAGTATGGATAACCACTTTATCTTTAACTCTCTTAGCGCTTTGGGCAAGGTATATACAAGAAATCTATGCACAAAAAATATTGTTAAAGTTTTATTCATTTTTTATAGGTTCAATAGCAATTAGTAATTTCTTTGGAGGAATAGAGGGTTCAGTACCTACTCATCCAATAAGTATTGGTCTTATAGCAGTTATGATTGTTTTGAGTTCAATTTGTTGGTATAAGAGTAGAGGAGTATTTCCAAATACTAAAATGATTAATTCTGAATCTAAATTCTCAGTACTTAATTCTGAAGAGAGAGTTTCCTAAAAAGTAAACTAAATTTGACTTAAGCGAAACTAATCTTTGTAGACAATATCACCGTTTACTAATATTTTTAATTTAAGTTTAAAAATATATGATGCGTACACTTCGATAGATTTTATATCTTCAGAGAAATCATATTTTGAAAGAAGTATTTTTTTAGGATTTGCAATTTTATCTGTGTTTTGATCTAAATGTTCTCCATCCAAATAAAGATCTGCTGCACCTTGCAATTTCCAGTTCCACCAGTTGGTGACCTTTATCTCTTTTCCTTTGAAGTCAATTGTGCATTCCTGTAAATTTGGCATATCTGTTTTCATAAGGATAAATTTTATCACTAGTCGAAGTAAATTTTATATTATTAAAAAATTATTTTATTTGCACAAATTTATATGAAAAAAAACATAGAAAATTTAACAGCTTTAAGGCGAATTATAAAGTAATTTCACTCTTTCATAAATTGGCCAACCATTTGGAATGCAGCCATCAGTAGTCTTTGATTGCTGCATCATTACAGGTGCTAAAGCATTTTCAGAAGGACAATCTGAATGCCCCCATCCAAGCCAATGTCCAACCTCATGATTAATTAGATAAATACGATAAGTGCTTAAATCATTATCAAAGTCTTTTGCTCCTGAAGTCCATCTGAACATATTTATTACAACATTCTGTTCATTCCTACAAGAGTAAATACCGTTAGTTTGAAGAGGGTAACATAGTTCATCAACTGTTTCAGGTTTCGCAAATACAATATTTAAATCTGAATACTCACTGTCAACTATTTGAAAATTCATATTTTCAACCGTAGACCAACCTCTGATATCGTTTAATATACCAATAATCATTTCAGAAAGACAATTAGGATTTAAATTAAGACCAGATTCAACCTGAATTGAAATATTATAAAGTTGTTTACTATAGTTGTTTGATGCATCTGGAGAATTCCATAATTTTTCATCTTTTATTGCATCTTCAACCAAGCATCCTTGAGCCATGTTTACATTTGGCACTGTTTTGCTATTTATGATTTCTTCATTTGTTTGGTAAATGGAAAAAGTAGTAATATTAAGTTCTACTCCATCACTTTCAGGCAAAATGCTATCAACAATTGTATTTTTTTCAGTTGTCTCTTCATACTCTTCTTCGACAACTTCATAGACTTCATCATCACTACTAAAATCTTCATCATCACTACTAAAATCTTCATTAAGTTGTTCAGTAGTTTTTGAAGAAAGATTGAATTCTTCTTCACTGGTTACTGAGACGGTGTCTGTTAAATTATCTAATGACGGATTTGTCTCATAAGGAAGTTTCAAATTAGATGACAAAGAATACCCAAAAATAAATGCGATCAATAGTGAACAAAACAAAGAGAAAGTCGTATTTATTTTCATTTATAAAATATTAGAGAAGTCTACCTATTGTTCAAGATTTTTTTTATAACCTAGTTCGTCTATAAAGTATTCAGGAGCTAAACCAAGTCCATCAGCAACTCTATTAATGTAATTAAAATATGAAACAATTTGCACAATTTCTGATAAATCTTTATCAGAATAACCAAATTTTTTAATGATACTTATATCTTTCATTTCAATATGCCCTGGGTTCAGTGTTAATTTTTCAGCAAAGTAGCAGATAGCTTTTTGCTGTTCAGTAAGAGCACTCTTTTTCCAGTTCTTAGCCACCTCATCTACCAATTTTTGATTTTTTGTCTCCGACCGGAGATCATATAAATGGGCTCTTATTCAATATTCGCATTCATTAGTAATTGAAGTAACTACTGCAAGTAATTCACGATCAAAGCGTGGAATACTTGAATTTCCAAACATTGTTGAATTATAGAGACGCATTGAGTCTCTCAGTATTTCTGGAGTTTGTGACTGTATGGTTAATACATTCCAAATTCTTCCAGCTCTTCTTAAGCCTTTTTCGTATTCTTTTTTCAATAGTCCATTTGAATTCTTAAAATCAAATAATTTTATGAAAGCCATATTGTCTATTTTTACTTAAAATAATACTGTATGCAACTTTCAAAAGAACTTAAAGAGGCAATTGATAACAATGCTTTTTGTGCAATTTCAACTCATTTAAATGATGGTCAAATCCAAACTCATCTTATGTGGGTTGATTATCAAGATAATTTCATAATTATTAATACGGAAAAAGCTAGAAAAAAAACAGAAAATATTAGATACAATACAAATATTTCTTTAGTAGTTTTTCATCCAACAGCAATGTATTCAAGTTGGGAGATCAGGGGAGAAGTGACAGAAATTATTTCAGATAAATCAGCAGATGATCACATAGATAAATTATCTATCAGATATACCGGAAAGCCATATAGAAGAGAATTAAATCAAGATTGGAACTATGAAAAAATTAAAAGTAGAGAGCTCTGGAAGATTACACCAAAAAAAATAAACTCAATGCTAAGACCTCAGGCAAAATCTACTTCTGAGTAAAACTTTAAATATGGATTGTTTTCAAATACAACCTGGTCTGCGCCAAGATATTCTTTAATTAAATTTTCAGCTTCTAAAGAAATATCTCCACCTCTTGAATCTATGTGTCCTGATTTTCTAAATAATTCTTGAGGGATTTTTTTCATAAATCTTTTAAAATTTTCTTCGGAAATTCTTAAAAATTTTGCGAGAGAAAGTTCAACTTTAATTGATTGAGGAAGCACATTACAACTAAATACATATAGCGATGCAAACATAGACCAGTCCAAACTTGATGGCCTTCTTCCTTTTTCAAAAACTGTAAAGTCATAATTCGGAAAGTAAGCATATGGTGAATAAGCAAGCCCTGCTTTGTCAGACAACACTTTATATATATATCGATCTAGCAGTTTGATATCAAGACTTGGTATATGTGATTCAATACTATTTTTGCTTATTTGAAATTCACTTTCAATTGGAGAGATTGCAATTTTGTTTATGGTAACTTTGCCAAAATAATTTTCAATTTCAACATTTAATTCAATATTATTAGGGATGAAAACCAACCCGTCATTATCAGTAGAATCAATAGTTATTGATAATTTTTCATTTAACTCAAAGCTATTGTTATTAATTTTCATATTTAAAATATTTCAATTCTCAAGTATAATTTTAGGACTAATAAAACTGTATGGGGGTGAACTGGCTTCGACTTTGAAGTGAGTCTCTCAGTAGCGAGTCGAGGGTCCTAGGGCCTCGTAAAAAACGTAGGAAAACAATATAAC